>Ga0075418_10002168_pt1 | contig 22377 bp, 20 predicted proteins | sample SoiMetdeltSBSDD2_FD_81776 | JGI IMG/M metagenome (GOLD analysis project Ga0075418, IMG submission 81776) | Bulk soil microbial communities from a Populus tree surrounding site in Tennessee, USA - Soil MetaG P. deltoides SBSDD2 | ecosystem: Environmental > Terrestrial > Soil > Tree plantation...
CCCGAACGCGACAATCGCGCCGGTGGACGATGAATTGGAGACGTCGATGGCCTTCAGCCACCACATCGCCGTGGTGGTGCCTGTGAACGGCGTTGCCGCTTCCTCAGCCGATACATCGCCGGCTCCATTGGCCGCGACATAGGACGTCACCTGGGCGCCGCCGTGCTGGCTGGGCCGCACGTCGGCGTCGGGGATGTACAACGTGACCGCAAGGTCCTGCTGCGCCAGCACGTGCATCGCGACGGGATCGCTCGTCACGCTGCCGCGCGGCGGGACGATGACGCGGGGGGAGGCATTGAAGAGGACCGGCCGGTTCGATCCGGCGGCGAGCGCTGCCTGCTGAATCCGCTGGCCTACATACGCCTTCCCCACGGTCAGCGGCGCGGTGCCGAAGGTGTTGTCCAGCCGGATGCGCACTGCCTCACCCGACACCGTGACTCTCGCTATCATGCGCACCGTGGTGTTCGTCACGGCGTTCTGACCAAGGCCCTGCTGCGACGTGCCCCAGGCAGTAATCCATCGAGTTGCTGCCGGCGGTTGCTGCCGCGCCGGCGTCCCGGATTCCAGCAACAGCGCCAGGGCGGCAGCGAGGGCGACGCTCATGAGCCGGGAGTCTTTCTTCATGCGGCGCAGTGTACGACAACCGGCGCCGGCCGAGTCATTGCGCGCGAAGGACGAACAGCCTCATAATCTCGAACCTCGAAAAGGAGCCGCGAATATGCGAATGGGACTCGGCAGCGCGGCGATCGTGATTGCCGCTGCGGCGGTGGCTGCCCTCCTGTGGCTGCGGAGCCCGCCCGTCTCCGGTCAGACCGACCCCTATCAGGCACCCCGGACGGCCGATGGCCGGCCGGATTTGAACGGAGTCTGGCAGGCCGTCAATACAGCCCACTACGATCTGCAGGCCCATCCCGCGCGGCCCGCACTGGCGCTTGTTCCGGCGCCACCGCGCACAGATGTCCCGGGGCTGAACCGGGCCACACCCGTGGAGCTTCCCGCACAAGCGGTGCGGGCACTCGGCGCGGCCGGAGGAGTTCCGGCCGGCGAAGGCGTCGTGGAGGGAAATGACATCCCCTACCAGCCCTGGGCGGCGGCCCAGAAAAAGGAGAACGGCGAACACTGGCTGGAGCGCGATCCGGAAATCAAGTGCTTCATGCCCGGTGTGCCCCGCGCGACGTACATGCCCTATCCGTTCCAGATTCTGCAGGGCGTGGACAAAATCCTGATCGCCTACGAATTTGCGGGGACGTCGCGCACGATTCACATGAACACGGTCGACAACAATCCCACGGCGACCTGGATGGGACTGTCGCGCGGGAGCTGGGACGGCGAGACGCTCGTCGTCGACGTCACCGACTTCAACGACCAGACCTGGTTCGACCGGGCGGGAAACTTCCACAGTGACGCCCTGCACGTGGTCGAGCGGTATACTCGCGTCAGTCCGTACCACCTCATGTACGAGGCGACAATCGACGATCCGAAGGTGTTCACCCGGCCGTGGAAGATCCAGATGCCGCTGTACCGGCGAAGCGAGCCGGGCAAGCAGATCCTCGAATACAAGTGCACCGAGTTCGTCGAGCAGCTGATGTATGGCCATCAAGGCGTCGTCGACCCCGCGACCGGACAAGTGAACCGGTGATGGAGTGGTGACATGAGGTATCGATATCTGTTCCTCGTCTCATTGGCGGCCGCTACCACACTCGCGGCACTCGCGTCGGGATGCGGCGCGGCCGGCAAGCCCACAGCGGAGGGAACGCCCGGATCGAGCAGCTGGACGCAGCCGCGGACCGCGTGGGGCGATCCGGATCTGCAGGGGGTCTGGCGATACGAATCAGCGATTGCGTTCGAGCGCCCGGCCGACCTCAAGGGACGGGACCTTCTGACCGACGAGGAAGTCGCTCAGAAGGAAAAGCAGGAACAGGAACAGCAGGCGAACAGGCTGTCAGGCCTCGAGGGGGCGGCAGTCGGGCGCCGCTCGATCGCTGAGTCACCCATCCGCGGGAACGAGTACAACAGCTTCTGGCAGGACCATGGACGGCCCAGGCGGATCGTCAAGCAGACATCGCTGATCGTCGATCCGCCGGACGGACTGCTGCCCTACACACCAGACGCGCGCAAGGCCGAAGCACGGTCGGCCGCCCGCTACGGCGTCGGGCCGTACGAGTCGTATCTGGATCCTGATACCGGGGAACGCTGTCTGACTGACGGCGTCACGGCGCTGATGTGGCAAGGTCCGAACGGCGGCCACAACATGATCGTGCAAAGTCCGGGGTACGTGACCATCCTTCACGAGGAGTACCGCGACCGCCGCATCATTCCCGTCGACGGACGCCCGCACGGCAACATCCGCCAATGGCTCGGCGACGCCGTCGGCCGGTGGGAAGCCGATTCGCTGGTGGTCGACACCACGAACTTCCTCGACCGGACCAATTACGAGTGGGCGAGCATCTGGACGCGGCCGACCGAGACACTGCATCTGGTCGAGCGCTTCACGCGAGTCAGCGCGGATACGATCGAGTACAAGATCACGGTTGAGGATCCGGCGACTTTTTCAAGGCCCTGGACGGCGTCGATTCCGATCACGCGGCTTGCCGACGATACGCGGATCTACGAGTACGCCTGTCACGAGGGAAACCAGGCCATGCCCAATCTGCTCAGCGGCGGCCGCGCCGACGCGGCGAAGCGGCGGGCCTCGTCGAAATGAGGTCAGGGTCATGCGCATCCAGTTGATCGGCTTGTCTGCCGCCCTCGGCGTACTGATGACGATCGCGGCGCCGGTAGCGGCGCATCATGCGTTTGCGGCGGAGTTCGACGCCAACAGGCCGATCAAGCTCAAAGGAACCGTGACGAAGATGGAATGGATCAATCCGCATACCTGGATCCACATCGACGTCAAGCGGCCGAACGGCACCGTCGAGCGCTGGGCGATCGAGGGCGGTCCCCCCAACGCCCTCTTCAGGCGCGGCTTCAACCGGGATTCCCTCCCGACCGGCATCGAGATCGTCATCGAAGGCTTTCAGGCGAAGGACGGCTCACGGAAGGGCAACGGACGTGATGTGACGTTCGCCGACGGCCGCAGGCTGTTTCTCGGGTCCTCCGGTACCGGCGCCCCCGTCGACGGTCGCGACCCCGCCGATAAACGCCGATAACGGTGTCGATGAGAGTCGCCATCGATGCACGGAAGCTGCATGACTTCGGCATCGGCACTTACATCCGCAATCTCCTGCGGCACCTCGCGCGGATCGATCGCGACAGCGAGTACGTGCTGCTCTGCCGGGAACAGGACCTCGACGTAGCGTCGCAGCTCGGTCCGAACTTCCGCGCCGTCCTCGAACCCTCGCCGTACTACTCGCTGCGCGAGCAGATTCATGTGCCATGGGTGCTGCACCGGGAAAAGCCGGATGTGTTCCATGCACCGCACTACGTGCTGCCACCGGCGACGCGCTGCCGCTCGGTCGTCACGATTCACGACTGCATCCACCTGATGTTTCCGCAGTACCTGCGGAATCGCGCCGCCTATCTCTACGCGCGCGCGTCGATGTGGAGCGCCGCGCACCAGGCGCACCGCATCCTCACGGTCTCCCAGGCGTCCAAACGCGACATCATTCATTTCTTCAGCGTGCCGCCCGAGAAAGTGGTCGTCGTCTATAACGCGATCGAAGAGCGCTTTTCCGAGACTCCCTCCGAGGATGCGATCGAGCGCGTCCGCGAGCGCTACCAGCTCAATCATCCGTTCGTGCTGTACGTCGGCAACATCAAGCCGCACAAGAACCTGGTGCGCCTGATCGAGGCGTTTGCCGAGCTGCGGCGGCGCGGGTTCGACGAGCTCAAGCTGCTCATCATCGGCGACGAGATTTCCAAGCTGCCGGCGCTCCGCCGCGCCGTCCACAGCCACAAGCTGCACAAGCACGTCCGCTTCCTCGGCTACCTCGAGGACGAAACGCTGGCGAGCCTGTATCGGCTGGCGTCGGTATTCGTGTTTCCGTCGCTGTACGAAGGATTCGGGCTGCCGCCGCTCGAGGCGATGGCCAGCGGCACGCCGGTCGTCACCTCGAATGTCTCGTCGATGCCGGAGGTCACGGGCGATGCCGCGGTGCTGGTGGATCCGTACAGCGTGGAGTCGATCGTCGAGGGAATCGCGCGGGTGCTGAAAGACCCCGCACTGAGCGCCGACCTCCGCCGCAAGGGGATCGCGCGCGCACGGGAGTTTTCCTGGGACCGGTCCGTCCAGCGCACGCGGCAGCTGTACCAGGAAGTATGCGAACGGCGCTGATCCACGACTGGCTCACGGGCATGCGCGGGGGCGAGCGCGTGCTCCAGGCGCTCTGTGGACTGTATCCGGACGCCGACATCTTCACGCTCTACCATCGCCGCGGATCGGTCGCTCCGGAGATCGAGCGGCACCGGATCCGCACCTCCTTCGTGCAGCGCCTGCCGATGGCGTCGACCTACTACCGGCAGTACCTCCCGCTCTTCCCGATGGCGATCGAGCAGTTCGACCTCGACGCCTACGACCTGGTGATCAGCTCCAGCCACTGCGCCGCGAAAGCGGTCATCGCGCCCGGACGCGCCAGACATCTGTGCTACTGCCACTCGCCGATGCGCTATGCGTGGGATCAGTTCGAGGCCTACTTCGGGCCGGCGCGGACAGGGCGGCTGGCGAGCCGCTGGATCTATCGCCCGGTGCTGGCACGGCTGGCGCGCTGGGACGCGGCGACGGCCGCGCGGGTGCACCGCTTCACCGCGAACTCCGCGCACGTTGCGGGGCGGATCCGCCGATACTATAATCGCGTGGCTACGGTCGTGTATCCTCCGGTCGACACGATCTTCTTCCATCCCGCCGCATCACTTCCGGGCAGCCACTTTCTCATCGTGTCGGCGCTGGTGCCGTACAAGCGGATTGAGCTGGCGATCGCGGCGTGCGAGCGCGTCGGCGCGGCGCTGCGGATTGTCGGTGACGGCCCCGATCGCAGGCGGCTCGAGGCGCAGGCCGGTCCCAACGTCACGTTTCTGGGGCAGCGCGGCGACGAGGAGGTACGCGCGGAGTACTGGCAGGCGCGCGCGGTTCTCTTGCCGGGCGAGGAGGACTTCGGTATCGTGCCTGTCGAAGCGCAGGCCTGCGGTCGGCCGGTGGTCGCGTTAGGGCGCGGCGGCGCGCTGGAGACGGTGATCGATGGCGAGAACGGGGTGCTGTTCGCCGAGCCGACCGTTGAGGCGCTGGCAGCGGGACTGAACCGCCTGGCGAGCCTGTGTTTCGATTCCGCGGCGATCGCGCGCAGCGCCGCGCGATTTTCGCGCCAACACCACGTCACCCACATGCGGGCGGTGATTGACGAAACCATCGCCGCGCCCGCCGGAACCCGATGGTAAAACGCTACAACCGCCTCCTCGTCGCCTTCTACGTCGTCTCCGACGCGCTGCTCGCGATCTGGGCGTTTGTGCTGGCATACGTCATCCGGTTCGAAAGCGGGCTGATACCGGTGACGCGGGGGTATCCGCCGCTCGAGCAGTACTTGAACATCGTGCCGTTCATCGCGGTGCTGACGCCGGTGGCGTTTCAGCTGCAGGGGATTTACCGGCTGCGCCGCGGCCGATCCCGGGTGGACGATTTCTTCGCGGTGCTGATCGGCAGCATCATCGCCGTCGTCCTGGGCGTCATTTCCACCCTCTATTTCCAGACCTACTACGCCTCCGAGGATGCCCGGGCCCGCGGCGCGTACCAGGTCTCGCAGCTGGTCTGGGGACTCTTCCTCGTCCTCAACGTCCTGTTCACCTACGCATCCCGGGAGGGCGTACGCGAGCTGCTCGAACGCCGCTGGCGCGCCGGCATCGGTCTCAAGCGGGTGCTCATCGCCGGCGTCGGCGATCTCGGGCGGATGGTGGCCGATCGGATCCTGCAGCATCGCGAGCTGGGCTATCAGGTGGTCGGCTTCCTCGACGACCGGGCGGGCGGCGATCACATCGGCTACCGCGGCCTGCCGCTGCTCGGCACGCTGAACGAAGTCGCCGAGATCGCGCAGCGGGAGCGGGTCGATCACCTCTACGTGGCGCTGCCGCTCGATGAGCACACCAAGCTCCTCAACCTGATGGAGATCACCAGCCGCGAGTTCATCGACGTCAAGGTCGTGCCCGATCTGCTCCAGTTCATCGCGCTGCGCGCGCGGCTCGAAGATCTCGACGGCCTGCCGATCATCAACGTCAACGACGTGCCGCTGCAGGGGGTGAATTCCTGGATCAAGCGGGTCATCGACGTCCTGCTCTCGGGCGCCGCGGTCATATTGATGGCGATCCCGTTCGGCATCATCGCCGCGCTGGTGAAGCTCGCGTCGCCTGGCCCGGTGTTCTACCGCCAGGAGCGCATGGGTCTCGACGGCAAGGCGTTCAACGTCTACAAGTTCCGGTCGATGTACGTCGGGGCCGAAGACACGACCGGGCCGATCTGGGCGCGGAAGGACGACCCGCGCGCCACGCCGATCGGCCGGTGGCTGCGCCGGTTCGACCTCGACGAGCTGCCGCAGTTCCTGAACGTCCTGAGGGGCGACATGTCGATCGTCGGCCCCCGGCCCGAGCGGCCGTTCTTCGTCGAGCAATTCAAACACCGCATCCCTCAGTACATGCTTCGTCACAAGGTCAAGGCCGGCATCACCGGCTGGGCGCAGGTCAACGGGTGGCGGGGCAACACGTCGCTCGAAAAGCGTATCGAGTACGACCTGTATTACATCGAGAACTGGTCGGTGACGCTCGACCTGAAAATCATGTGGCTCACGCTCGTCCGCGGTCTGTTTCAGCGCGCGTATTAGGAAAAGAGGATTGATGAGAGTCGTCGTGACCGGCGCCGCGGGCTTCATCGGCTCGCATCTCTGCGAAGCGCTGCTCGATCGCGGCCACAGCGTCGTCGGCCTCGACAATCTGCTGACCGGCAACGTCGCCAACATCGCCCACCTGCGCGACCGCGACCTGACGTTCATCCGGCACGACGTCACGCGACACATTACCGTCGACGGCCCGGTCGACTTCGTGCTGCACTGGGCAAGCCCGGCCAGCCCGATCGACTACCTGGAGCTGCCAATCCAGACGATGAAGGTCGGATCGCTCGGCACCCACAACGCACTCGGGCTTGCGCTCGCCAAGAAGGCGGGGTTCATGCTGGCCTCGACCTCCGAGGTCTACGGCGATCCGCTCGAGCATCCGCAGACAGAGACCTACTGGGGTAATGTCAATCCGATCGGACCGCGGGGCGTCTACGACGAGGCGAAGCGATTTGCCGAGGCGCTGACGCTCGCCTACTACCGCTCCCACGGAATCAACACGAAAATCGTCCGCATCTTCAACACCTACGGCCCGCGCATGCGCTTGCGCGACGGCCGGGCCGTCCCGGCGTTCATGTCCCAGGCGCTGCGGAACGAAGACGTGACGGTGTTTGGCGACGGCACCCAGACGCGCAGCTTCTGCTACGTGTCTGACCTGGTGGACGGCATCCTGCGATTGATGCAATCGGACACCAACGAGCCCGTCAATATCGGCAACCCTCACGAACTCACGATTGAAGAGATTGCCCGGACGATCATCCGGCTGATCGGATCGACCAGCCAGATCGTCTATCGGCCACTGCCGGTGGACGACCCGAAACAGCGTCAGCCCGACATCACCCGCGCCCGCACACTCCTGAACTGGGAACCCAAAGTCGGGCTGGAAGAGGGCCTGCTCAAAACCGTGAATTACTTCAGGGAGAAGGTGGCTAGGTAGCTGGGTGGCTAGGTAGCTGGGTGGCTGGGTTGTTGGGTGGCTGGGTCGTTCGGTGGCTCTATCGCTTGGTTTATGGGTAGCCAGGTCTCGTGGTCTCTGTGGACCGGGTAGTTCGGTCACGGCGCCAACAGGACAGGCAGACGAAACCATCCGTTTTTCGCGGGTTCTCTGCCCAACTTCGCTGTCGCAAGTCGGTACGACGGTTGCCATATCGCCGACCTATGACGCCCCCCCCATCACTCCCTCGTCGCCTGGCAGAGGGCCGACGACCTGTTCATCCACCTTCACGCCGTATCCCATGCTTTTCCTGCCGCAGAACGCTTCGAGTTGGGTAAACAACTTCGGCGCGCCGCGTTTTCAGTGCCGGTAAATATCGTTGAGGGTTTCGGCCGCCACAGTCGGTTGGATCGCCTGCAATTTCTGCAGATCGCCCTCTCGTCACTGGCGGAGGTCGGGTACTGCATCCACGTGGCGCAGCGCCTTAAGTACTTGAGCGAAGCCGAAAGGGACGGCCTCGAAGTCGAGATCCGAAAGGTTTCCGCACCACTTCGTGGTCTGATGAAGTCGCTTGGCCGCGAACATCCATAGGGAGCGCGGCCAGTCCAGCACCGAACTGCCAGCGACCACCTAGCAACCTAGCCACCCAGCTACCCAGCCACCTAGTCCTCGGCCGGATCATTCACGAGCCGCCGCAGCCTGACGAAGTAGTCGGCCGCGGACAACACGGTCAGCGCCAGCGACAGCCACACCATCACGTCGACGGCGATTGATCGCTCGCCGCGGTAATTGAAGTACATGACGACGACCGTCGTCAGGATGAACGTCGCCGTGGCGAGTTTGCCCAGCATCGAGGGGCGGAAATTCCGTGGCCCGGCCGCGAGCGTGACGATTGCCACGACACCGACGATGACGACGTCGCGGCTGATGACGAAGACGGTGAGCCAGAGCGGCAGATGGTTGGTGAGCGGCACACTGGGCAGCGTCAGGATGACAAAGGTGGTGACAAGCAGCAGCTTGTCTGCCATCGGATCCAGCCACCCGCCAAGGGTGGTGCGCTGACCAGCGCGGCGAGCGATGAGCCCGTCAAGCGCGTCGGTGACACCCGCGGTCAGAAAGACGACCAGCGCCCACCCTAGATACGCGTAGACGACCAGCAGCACGAAGACCGGAATCAGGATGATCCGGAGGATCGTCAGCTGGTTCGCAAGCGTGAGGTGCCCCACGGGAACTTAGCGCGGCGGCCCGGCCAGGTTCCGCAGTCGAGCGATCGCCTCGGCAGCTTCCGCGCCCGAGACGAGGCGTGCCACCTCGAAGCGTCCGCCGTCGCGGAGCGGCATGACGCCTGACGCGACGGCAACGGACGCCGCCGGATAGCTCAGATGTCCCGGCGCCATGTCGGTGATCTGGGGCCGATCGGCCAGGCGGGCGCGGAGATCCGGACGATCCGCCGCCAGCAGCATCACCACGCGGCTCACGGCCGCGGCGAGGTCGCCGCGCGTAACGCGATCGCCGGGCTGAAAGGTATGGTTCGCGTAGGGATCGATGATGCTGGAGCGGGCGACCTGTATGATCCAGTCTGCCGCCCAGTGCCCCTGTGCATCGGTGATGACCACCTCGCGGGGACGCGCCGCGCGCACGACGTCCTCGAGACGGACGCCGATCAGGGCGGCGAGCTCGCCGCGCGAGATCTGCGACACTTCCGCGATCAGCCCGAACTCCGGCGGAAGCCGCGCCTCGCGGGCGCGCGCCGCAACGGCCGACATCCGCGCCGTCAGGTCTGCGCTCGGCTCGATGTCCGACGCCCTGCGGTATGCGGCTTCGGCGCCGGCGAAATCCCGGCGCTCTTCAAGGATCTCGCCCACCTGGACGAGGGACACCGCGTCGGCGCTGTCGAGTTCAACCGCGCGCCGGAACCGGTCGAGCGCCGCATCGGTGTTGCCCTGCTTGCGCTCGATCAGCCCGAGCTCGCGGTGAAGGAACGCACTGTCAGGCGAGGCCTGGAGCGCACGTTGATAGGCATCACGCGCCTCAGCCATCCGGCCGGCCGTGGCTGCCGTGCGGCCGGTTTCGATCACGTCCTGGAGGCCGCGGAACCGCAGCACATCCACGCGGCGGCGGACATCCGCCAGCGAGGCATCGGCAGCCAGCGCCGCCTCGAAGGCGGCGAGCGCGTCGGTGTCTCGCTTCAACGCGAGCAGTGTCTGTCCGCGGCCGACCAGCGCCGGCACGTACGCGGGCGCGGCGCGCAGCGCCGCGTCAAATCTGCTCAGCGCCTGCTCGTGATCGGTCCGCGCCAGCGCGACGTAGGCGGAACCGGCCTGCGCGGGATACAGACCCGGCGTCAGCTTGACGGCCACGGTGAATTCCCGCTCGGCGTTGCCGAGATCGTTGTTCTGGAGATAGCGCCAGCCGCGGTCGATCTGGGCCGCGGCATCGGGATTCGAATCAGCCGCCGGCAGGGCGGGATACATGAACTCGGGATAGCGAAGCGTCGCCGGAAGCGCCGGAGGCGCCGTCCGCGTGGCGCAGCCGGCCACCAGCAGTAGACTCACGATCACCGCGCGCCCCGCCAACGTCCTACTCACTCGCGTCTGCTCCTTCACCTGATGCCGTCAATCGCTCGATATATCGGCGCGGGACGTCCGCCTCGATCACGACGCGGCCGTTCGTCGCGACGTGGCTGATCACCCGTGCCACCCGGTACAACCGCGCGATCTGCTGGCGGTCGAACTCCGTCCCGCTGTCGAATCTAATGGTAATGCGGCGGGTGTCGAGGGCGAGACGGGAGGCGACCATCTGGACGAGCTCGTCGATCCCTTCCCCGCTCCGGGCCGAAATGATCGCCGCGGCGGGGTCCCGCTCGCCGATCCGGCGCTTTTCGTCCGGCGTCAGGGCATCCGCCTTGTTGTAGACATCCAGGACGGGCACGTCCGCGGCGCCCACTTCTTCCAAAACGCGCTTCACGGCCGCGACGTGGCGCTCGCGCTCCGGGCTGGCCGAGTCAATCACGTGCAGCACGAGATCCGCCTCTGCCACTTCCTCGAGGGTGGCGCGAAACGCCGCGATCAGGGCGTGCGGAAGGCGATCGATGAACCCGACGGTGTCCGAGAGCAGCAATTCCCGCCTGTCGGGCAGGCGCACCTGGCGCAGCAGTGGATCCAGCGTCACGAACAGCGCGTCGGATGCGACCGCGCGCTCCTTCGTCAGGCGGTTGAAGAGGGTGGTCTTGCCGGCGTTGGTGTAGCCGACGAGCGCGACGGTCGGCACCGATTGCTTCTGCCGCCGCTCGCGGAGCTGCGAGCGCCGCTGCCGCACCTGATCGATCTCGCGCTGGATCGTCTGAATGCGGACGCGAATGCGCCGCCGATCGGTCTCCAGCTTTGTTTCGCCGGGTCCGCGGGTGCCGATCCCGCCGCCGAGCCGCGACAGCGCCGCGCCGGCGCCGACCAGGCGCGGCAGCAGGTATTTGAGCTGCGCGAGCTCCACCTGCCACTTGCCTTCGCGCGTGCGCGCGCGTCTGGCGAAGATGTCGAGGATCAGCTGGGTCCGGTCGACGACCTTGCGCTCCAGTTTCTCTTCGAGCTGGCGCAGCTGCGCCGGCGACAGCTCGTTGTCGAAGATGACGAGGTCGACGTCCGCTTCGGCGCAGGCTGCCGCAAGCGCCGCCACCTTCCCGCCGCCGATGAAGGTGGACGGATCCGGCTTCGGCCGCTCCTGGAGCATCCGGAGCACCACGTCCGCCGACGCCGCATCGGCGAGGGCGGCCAGTTCGTCGAGCGACCGGTCCGCATCGATGCGGCGGGCCGACCCGGTCACCAGGCCGACCAGCGCCGCTCGCTCATGTCGCGGAGTGGATGTCGCGCGGCGATCAACCATGCTGAGGCCTACAATAGCATCCGCGCTCATGGCACGACGCCGGGCGAAGTCGAAGAAGCCACCGAAGCCTCGCGCGCCGCTGCCGCGGCAAACCGGCGGAGTTCACGAAGACAAGACGCGCCGCCCATGGCGGCGGCGCAAGCACAAAAAGCTCGAGTCAGAGGACTAGGCCTGACTCGAAAAGTTCTACGTTCTCGGTTCTAGGTGCTCGGTTCGTGTTCGAGGTTCGTGGTCGGGTTCGGGTGTTCAGGGTTCTCGGTTCTGGGTTCGAGGTCGCAGTTGCGTGCTGGCTTGTCCCAGCACGAACGCCGAACCGCGAACCTCCGAACCGAGAACATGCGAACCCGAACTCCGAACACGAACCGAGCACCTAGAACCGAGAACCTAGAACATCAGCAGATACCGGTCGTCCCGTCGTGTGCATGGGCGATATAGCACTTGGTCCAGCGCAGGTAGGAGTCCCCCCACTGGACGGTCGGCTCGATCGCCGATTGCTCGAAGTACTCGTTCCAGCTGTAAACCAGGATCAGCTCGGGCTTCTGCGACAGCGCGTGCTGCCATTGTTCATGGTAGAGGCGTCCGTCGTTCCGCGGATACACCATCGGATCGTCGCGCCCGAGGTGAGTGTCGATGTAGCCCGGCATGACCGCCACGGCGCCGTTGACGAGCGGCGGCGGCGTGGCGGCCCAGAATGGCCAGTCGTACGGATACAGCACGTTATCCAGGTTGAACGTGTTCTCACCCGGACCGTACCTCGGGGTCCAGTAGACGTTGCGCATCGTCACGCCCGAAACGGCGAAGTCGAGGCGCGAGGCGAAGAGCGTCACCAGCGGCCGCTCGTGGTAGACGAAGTAATTCGGGTAGTCGAGGAACTCGGCCTTCACTTTGTCGACCCAGGCGGACTTGACCGCCGGCGCTTCCTTGTACAGGTCGTCCAGCATGATCGCCGCCTTCAATGGATGTCCCTTCAAGCGCTGGAAAAAGGCGTGCGCGTTCTGCCAGTGCCACGGCGTTTCAGGACCGACCTGGAAGATGACAAGGTCGAACCCGGCATCGATCATCTGGCGGATGTGGACGTCCATCACCTTCGGATCCTCGGACTCGTACCACCCCAGTACCGGCTTGGGCGCATCGGGCCCCACGAGCGTGGCGCCGTTGCCCCACTGGCCCTGGATCGACCTGTACCACGCGAAGTAATGGACGCCGACGAGCGGACGCTGCGCCGCGAGCCGCGCGCCGATGTCAGCAGGCGTCAGTTCGCTTTCGACCCAGTAGCGCAGGCTGGCCGTGTCCCAGCCCGCCGGGTCCCGGCCGAGCGCCTTGATGAAGACCTGGCGCACCTCGGCAACGCGCTTCGCCTCGGGTGACAGTGCAAGCCGACGCTCGACTTCGTCAACCGCGAGATCGCGATCGACCCATTGACGGAGTCCCGCGCAATCGCCCAGAAACGGATCGCGAAGCAGCACTTTGAGATACACCTGACGGATCGCCCCCACCCGCTTGCCCTCGGGTGCGAGCGCGAGCGCGGCGTGAACCTCCGACGTGGTGAACGGGCGGCTGTCCCATTTCACGGTTTCTGCATCCCGTGGCCGCCGGCACAGGGTGTCGCCAAAGACCGCGACCAGCGTCTCGCTCGGGGGGATGCGCGCGCTCTCCACCGCCGGCTCATCTCCCCGCCACAGCGGTCGCGTCAGCCACACTGCGAGCACGACCACGCCTGCAAGGACAAGGGCAACCAACCGGACCATCAACCCTCCTCCATCGGGGGCGCGGACTCGACCGGCGGGTTCCGCTCCACCATCACCTTGCGCACGACGATCGCCAGAATGATCAGCGCGACGATGCCGGCGACAAAGACGGCGCGGATGCTGCGGGCCGCCACCAGCCCGCTCAGCACCGGACTCAGGGCAATGCCGATCAGCGCCGCGCCCGTGAGAAAGCCAAACGCCGTGGAATGCACCTCGTGCGGAATGACCGCGTTACCGGCAGCATACGCGGTTGTAATCGACGTGCCAATGCACAGCCCGACGACCGCGAGCGACGCCGACAGCGTCCACACCGCGTCAGAAACGGTGAAGATCGCCAGCGCGGCCGCGCCAAGGAGCACCGACCACGCAATCACGACTCGCGGCGAATGGCGGCGCAGCAACAGGCTCGACAGCTGGTTGCCGAGTGCTCCGGTAAAGGCGAGGATCGAAAACAGAATCCCGGCCATGATCGGGACGCGATCCGCGGTGTAGCCGATCTCCCCGAGATACAGCGGCAGGATCGGACCAAAGCTGCGGTCGACGAGCTGCAGGCCAAAGATCAGGAGCATCACCAGCAGGAAGTTTTCGAACGCAAGGATGGACGCGAACGACATTCTCGATCCGTCCGTCTTCCGCGCCGCCTGCCGCGGCGGTTCCCGGAACAGGAACGTCACCAGGATGAGGGCGACGACGTAGAAGCCGGAGGCGGCGATGAACGTGTTCCGCAGGCCGACAACCGGCGCCAGGACGCCGCCGATGACCGGCCCCAGCGTCGGTCCCATGCGCTGAGCCGTCTGCACCGTGCCAATCGCCGACGCGACCTTCTCGCGGGGCGCCGAGAGCGCCGCCATCGACAGCGTGAGCGGTCCATAGCCGGCGAAGAACCCCTGCAGCGCCCGCAGGGCGAACAGGTGCCACGCGCGCGTGACGTACGCCATCGCGATCATCACCGCGATGAAGCTGACGAGCGATCGCTGGACCAGCAGCTTGTTGCCGAAGCGGTCGCCCACGCGTCCCCACAGCGGCGCCGTGAGCGCCGCGATCGCCGGCGAGATCCCGAGCGTCATGCCCGTCCACAGCGCAATGTCGCCGGTTTCTGTGACACCCAGCTCGCGGAAATAGAGCGGGAGGAACGGCATGACCAGCGTGAAGCCGGTGAAGCCGACGAAGGCGGCCGCAGTGATCGCCGCCTGGTTGCGCTTCCAGGACTGTTCAGAACTGTATTTTGAAGTCCTTGGCAGTGTTCACCTGAATACTGTCGATAAAACGGATCTGGTGCGGATGCGTCTGCATGATGAGCGACGTCGTCCGTGTGCCATCGCCGAAGAAGCGGACGCCGCGCATCAGCGCGCCGTCGGTGACGCCGGTCGCCGCGAACATGATCCGGTCGGCGGAGGCGAGGTCTTTCGACCGGTAAATCCTCTTGAAGTCGCTGATGCCCATCGCCCGGCAGCGTTCCTCGTGCTCCGGCTTGCTCACCACGAGGCGGGCGAAGATTTCACCGTTGAGGCAGCGCATCGCCGCCGCGGTGAGCACGCCCTCGGGGGCGCCGCCGGTCCCCATCACCGCGTGGACGCCGGTGCCGACGACCGCCGCCGCAATGCCCGCGGAAAGGTCGCCGTCGCCAATCAACCGGATCCGGGCGCCGGCTGAACGGATCTCCTCGATCAGCTGCTCATGGCGGGGCCGGTCGAGGACGCAGACCACCAGATCCCCGACGCGTCGCCCGAGCGCCTGGGCGATCGCACGCAGGTTGAAGCGCACGGGCGCGTCCAGATCGACGACGTCGCGCGAGCTGGGTCCGACGACGAGCTTCTCCATGTATATGTCCGGCGCGTGCAGGAGGCCGCCACGCTCGGACGCGGCCAGGACAGCCAGGGCGTTGGGCGCGCCCGTCGCGCACAGGTTGGTGCCTTCCAGCGGATCGACGGCAATGTCGACCTGCGGGTAATGCTGGCCGTTCGTCTCGTGGTGGGCACGGCCGACCTTTTCGCCGATGAACAGCATCGGCGCCTCGTCGCGCTCGCCTTCGCCGATGACGATGGTGCCGTCGATCGGGACGGAGTCCATTTCGTGGCGCATCGCTTCAACCGCGACCTGGTCGGACTTGTGCCGATCGCCCTGCCCCATCGTCTGGGCGCAGGCGATCGCCGCCTGTTCGACGACGCGGAGGAAGTCGAGAGACAGGTCCGAGTCCATGAATTTGCCGCCGGCGAGTTCCTCCGTCCGGGTCTCGCGCGCACCGGCCGTCCTCGTTACTGTCATTGCGCTCCCCTTTCCCATGCCGGCAGCTCACAGCGCGCCGGCCGATCCGCACGATAGCCGAGCAGGTAGTCGGCCTGCATGATTTTATGGATCTCCCGAGTACCCTCGTAGATGACGGCCCCCTTGCAGTTGCGATAGAACCGTCCGACAGGATATTCGTCCGAGTATCCATTGGCGCCGTGCACCTGCACGGCATCGCCGGCGGCTCGCTCCGAGGCGACTGTGGCGAACCATTTTGCCAGACCTGTCTCGCGGGTATTGCGTCGGCCGACGTTCTTCAGCCACCCCGCGCGGAGCCACAGCAGCCTCGCCGCCTGATAGTCGGATTCCATCTGCGCAATCATTTCCTTCACCAGTTGGTGCTCGCCGATCTCGACGCCGAACGTCTTGCGCGTCTTCGCGTACTTCACGCTCGCGTCGCGGCAGGCGCGAATCAGCCCGGTGGCGCCCGCCGCCACGGTGTAGCGCCCCTGGTCGAGCGCGAACATCGCGATCTTGAATCCTTCGCCCTCGCGCCCCACCAGGTTATCGGCCGGCACTTCGACATCGTCCATCTTGAAGAAGCCGGTGTTGCCTGCAAGAATGCCCCATTTTTCCTTCAGCGTCCCGCTCGAGAACCCCTTGAAGGATCGTTCGACGATGAACGCGCTGATGCCCGATGGATCGCGCAGCTTCTTCTTTTCGAGGTCGCTCCACCCGAACACCAGGTAGTTGTCGGCAACATCGGCCAGCGAAATCCACATCTTCTCGCCGGTGAGCACGTACCGATCGCCCTTCTTGACCGCCACGGTCTGGATGCCGCGCGCGTCGCTGCCGGCCGACGGCTCGGTCAGAGCGTAGGTGGCAATCTTGCGGCCCTGCGCCTGCGGCACCAGATATCGCTGCTTCTGGTCCTCGGTGCCCCACGAGAGCAGCGTCAGGCAGTTGAGGCCTGCGTGCACGGACATGATGACGCGAAGCGAGGTGTCGACGTACTCGAGCTCCTCGCTGGCCAGACCAAGGGCGATGTAATCCATTCCGGCGCCGCCGTACTCGACCGGCACCGAAATACCCAGCAGCCCCAGTGACGCCATCTGCGGCAGGATCGCCGGGTCGAAGCGGTGCGCGCGATCGAGCTCGCGGATGCGCGGCGCCACGTCGCGGGCCGCCCATTCGCGCACCGACTGCTCGAGCAGTCTGTGATCCTCAGTCAGCTCCAGGTTCACCATCGCGAAAAACTCGGCATCCTAGCACATCCTGTATGCACCGCTATCCGCGCGAGATGGTGACGCGGGCACCGCGACCGAGCGCCAGCTGCTCGGCGGCACTGCCGCCATTGACCGCCACCTCGAGATGATCGGAGCTGCCGAACAGCGCGCAGACGGCCATCGTCTGTGCTTCGGCGTAGGTTGCGACCACGGCATCAACCGATCGGCTGCCGGCGACGATTTCGATCGGTCCGGCGCCGGCAAAACGCTCGAACGTCCGGCGATCGACGTTCGTGACGAGATTGCCGAATCGATCGACGCGAAGTACCTCGCCAAGGATCTGCCCCTCGGTGACGACCGGCTCCGGCAGGCTCAGCGTATGCCACGACGTCAACGAACGCCCCAGTCCTGACAGGTCGATTCCCTTGGCGAGCCACGCCGCCGCAGGCGCGAACCGATCCCGTCCTTCGAACGTGCGGCTGACAGTCGGACGCGCGTACCGGCGTTCAGTCAGCTCGACGACGCGTTTGGGCACCGCGTCCTTGAATGCGAGCGTCAGCACGCCATTGTCCGGCCCCACGAACCGGTAGCTGCCGGCTTCCGCTGCCAGCGGCCGGCGGGACGATCCGACGCCCGGGTCGACCACGACCAGGAAGATAGTGCCTGCCGGGAAGTACTTGTACGACGCCGCCAGCTCGAGTGCACCGCCGAGCACATCGTGCGGGGCAATGTCATGGGTGATGTCCACGAACGCCGCCTCGGGACAGATGCTCAGCGCCACGCCCTTCATCGTGCCTGCATAGTGATCCCGTGTGCCGAAATCGGTCAGCAGGGCGATGACTGGCCGCGCCATCAGGCCGCCGCGCTCAGCGGTCCGCCTGGGGCGCCTCGGCCGGCGCAGCGGGCGCCGCGGGCTTGCGGAACAGCACTTCGCGCAGGTTCGTCTTGAGCAGGTAGTTCTCGCTGATGCGGAGCGGCTCGAAGAGCCGCTGAATATCGCGGTTCAGCAGCGGCCGCTGCTTGGCGCGCGCCGCTTTGTACGGCCGGCATTGCAGATGCGCGCGATCGACGACGACGTGGCGCGTGTAGGTCGGACGGGTCTCCGATCGCGGGTCGGCCGTACTGAAAAACGCGAGCAACACTCCGTCGGGGCGCAGCACACGCGTGAGTTGGCGCGCGAGCCGCTCGGCGGGCGCCCGCTCAAGGTAATCGAAGATGTCCCAGCAGAGAATTCCGTCGATCGACTCGGCCTCCTGCGGAAAGCGCTTGTCGAGGAACGCCGGCAGGTCTTCGAGCTTCGACTGGTGAACGTGCCGATCGATGTCCTTGGAGAGATCTTCGACGAGGATCTTGCAGCCGACCTCTTCGCCGAAGAACGTGACATTGGAGCCGACGACCGGGCCGAGGTCGAGGAGTACCGGCCGCTGGCGGTTGCCGATGCCGGCCAGGAACCGCGCCAGCGCCCGCGTCGGCTGAACGGGCGAATCAGCTGCGGCGGCGCCGTTGTCATCGGCGCCGTCGTCATCCTTGCGTCGTCGCGCGAAGAGATCGGAGAGAGCCATCTCTCCTCGCGCGTCAGCGTGCGAGAGGCTGAGCGACCTGTGGGGTGGGCTGCTGCTGCGGCACCCCGCTCTGGGCACCCGGCCGCTGCTGCTGCATCCCCTGTCCCTGCTGCCCCGGCTTGCGCTGCATGTCGACGCTGCCGCGGAAGTGCGCGCCTTCGGCGATCGCGACGCGCGGCGAAATGATATCGCCGTCCACCGAACCCCCGTCGCGGATTTCCACCTTCTCGGTTGCGGTGACGTTGCCGTTGACCTCGCCGAGCACGATCAGCGCCTTGGCGAACACCTGCGCCTTGATCTTGCCGTTGGGTCCGATCGTCAGCACGTGGTCCTTGAGCTCGATCTTCCCCTCGACCTGCCCTTCGATCGTGAGATCTTCGCTGCCGTTCAACTCGCCTTTGATGACGACCGATTTCCCGATGTTCACAACATCCCTCCCGGTCTGGTGACGGGTCTCCGGCTGCGGCGATGGCGCCGGGCCGCCCTGCGATTGAACGGCCGGGGTCGGGGGGGCGACCGTCGGCTTCACCGCCTCATCTCGCTTCCACATGGTCCATTCCTCCGCCCCGAAGGGCAACGCGGTCGGCCGTTGCCGATCCAAAAAGCCGGAACACGGCCGCGGGGTAGAGAGCCCACAGAGTATATCGGCCGCTCGAAATTGTTGTCTAGCCGTTTTATTGCTGGGACTTAGCGGCGATGGTACGATCAAAGCCGGTAACCATCCCCGTGCAGCGCATCTATTTCGACCATAACGCCACCACGCCCGTGCTCCCGGCGGTCGCCGACGCCATGGGGGCCGCGCTGCGGGAGGAGTTTGGCAACCCGTCGAGCGTGCATCACTTCGGGCAGCGGGCCAAGGCGGTGATCGATCAGGCCAGAAGCGCCGTGGCGGGATTGATCGGCGCGGATCCGTCGGAAGTGGTCTTCACCAGCGGCGGCACCGAGGGCGACAACTTCGCGATCCGGGGGGCCGCCGAGGCGCTCGAGCCGTCGGGACGACGCCACCTCATCGGGACGACCATCGAGCACGAGGCTGTGCTCAACACCCTGAAGGCGCTTGGCAAGCGTGGCGGGACGGTCACACTCCTTCCGGTGGGGGAGACAGGCGTCGTTTCGCCCGAGGCGCTGAAGACGGCGTTGCGGGACGACACCGCGCTGGTGTCGGTGATGCACGCGAACAACGAGATCGGCACTATCCAGCCGATCATGGAGCTGGCGCGGCTCGCCCGCGAGCGAGGCGCCTATTTCCACACCGACGCCGTGCAGTCGGCCGGCAAGATCCCGATCGATGTGAAGGCGCTCGGCGTCGACCTGCTGTCGATCTCGGCGCACAAGTTCTACGGACCGAAGGGTGTTGGTGCGATCTGGATCCGGCGCGGCCTGCGTCTGCTGCCGATCATGACCGGCGGTAAGCACGAGCGAAACCGACGCGCCGGCACCGAGAACGTCGCCGGCATCGTCGGCATGGGCGTCGCCGCGGAGCTGGCGCGCGCGAAGCTCGCGGAGGAAGCCGCTCGCGTCGCGCCGCTGCGCGATCGGCTCGAGGCCGGCATCCTGACGGGCGTGCCTGGCACCGCCGTCAACGGTGGACTCTCTCCACGCGTGCCCAACACGACGAACATCAGCTTCGACCGCATCGAGGCCGAGTCGCTGTTGATTGCGCTCGACCTCGAGGGCATCGCCGTGTCCACCGGCTCTGCGTGCTCGTCGGGGACGCTCGAGCCATCGCACGTGCTGAAGGCGATGGGCTTTCCGCCGCATCGTACGCAGAATTCCATCCGCTTCAGCCTCGGCTCGTCCAACACCGTTGCCGACGTCGATCGGGTGGTCGCCGTGCTTCCCGGCATCGTTGACAAGCTGCGCAACCTGACGCGTACGCCGGTGCGCGCGTGACGCGCATCGTCGTGGCCATGTCGGGGGGCGTCGATTCATCGGTCGCCGCGGCGCTGCTGGCCGAGCAGGGTCATGACGTCATCGGTCTGTCGATGCAGCTTTACGACCAGCGCGGAACGGAGACGTTTGGCACGTGCTGCACGCTCGATGACCTGTACGATGCGCGACGGGTGGCGGAGGCGCTCGGCATCCCCCATTACATCCTGAACTTCGAGCGGCAGTTCCAGGACACGGTCATCTCGAACTTCGTCCGCGAGTATGCGGCGGGCCGCACTCCCCTGCCGTGCGCCCACTGCAACAGCGACCTGAAATTTGCAACACTCCTCGACCGGGCCCGGGGTCTCGGCGCGGAGCGGGTGGCGACGGGACACTACGCGCGCGTTGGCCAGGCGGCTGATGGCCGGTGGCTGCTGCGCCGCAGCGCCGATCCGGACAAGGACCAGTCCTACTTCCTGTTCTCGCTTACGCAGGATCAGCTCGCCTGCGCGTCATTTCCCGTGGGATCGCTGACGAAAACTGAGGTACGCGCCCAGGCGCGCCGGCTGGGGCTGAAGGTCGCCGAGAAGCCGGACAGCCAGGAGATCTGCTTCGTTCCCGACGGCGATTACGCCTCGTTCGTCGGCCGCAAGGCGCCCACTGTTGCGCGGGCCGGGGCCATCGTTGACACGCGCGGCCAGGTGCTTGCGACCCACGAGGGTGTGCATCGATTCACCGTCGGCCAGCGCAAGGGACTCGGTGTGTCGGGCCCCTCGCCGCTATACGTGCTGAAGATCGAGGCCGAGTCGGGCAATGTGACCGTCGGCCCGCGGGCGGCACTGGATCAGACGACGCTGACCGCCTCGGGTGTGAACTGGGTCGCGAGGGATACGCCGTCAGGATGGCTCCCGGTCTCGGCCCAGATCCGTCATCGGCATCGCGCCGCCCCCGGCCGCGTCCGCGCGCTCGACGGCGATTGCGCCGAGTTCGTCTTCGACACGCCCCAGCCGGCCATCACGCCTGGACAGGCCGTCGTTTTTTATGACGGCGATCTGGTTATCGGCGGGGGGTGGATCGACTAGATCAAGGCACAAGTTACAAGTCACAGGTCACAAGGCCCAACCACCAACGCCCAAGCCCCTACTCCGCGTTGTAGAAGACCAGACACTAGGAGTGCATCGCGTCGCGGACGGACCTTGATCGCGCCGACCTGCGCAGCACGCCGCTTCGAGATCCGGAAATCGCACGTAGCGAGGTTTCCGCGGCGACTCTGGACCGTGTGCAAGCTGAAGCAACGGATCACCACTGAAGGTCCGATTGCGCCTGACAGGCCAAGCAACGAAGTAGCTGATAGTCGCCGCGTCTGCGTACGGACAGCGAGTCGGAGCGCGATTTCCCGGCGTGCGGAGCGGGGAGGCGCGAGACGGTCCGTCCGCGGCGCGATGCTCAGGCGGACCTGAAGGTCCGCCTCTACGAGGTCGGGCTCTTCGAGGTCCGGCTAAAGCCGGACACTACGATCTGACGAGCCGGCTCGCCGAAGCCCTATGCGAAGGCGGCCGGCCCCCACGAACTGAGTCTTGGTACAAGCGCTTGAGGAGTTGGATCTGGCCCGCGTGGTAGAGGTCGTGCGCGGCGACGCCTGAGAGCAGCGCGAAGTTGCTGACCTTGCTCCCGCGAGGCGTCTTCGTGAGATCGACGGGCGTGAGCTGAGCGACGGCGGCGCGAAGGTCTCGATGGCTGCGTTCCAGAAGCACCACGTCCTCGCGCCAGGCGCGGTCGTCGAGCCGCTCACGGCGATCGAACCAGTTCGAGCCCTTCAGCGCAAACGACCCGCGCCGCGCGTCAGTGAATCGTCGGAAGGCGGTGTACTTCCAGTAGGCGGCGTGCACGACGAGCTCCCAGATGTTGTGCCGCTTCGGCGACGGCCTCCATGCGGCCTGGCGGATGGTCAGGCCGCGAATCGAACCGCGCAGGTTCGTGCCGTGCCACGACTTCCGGTCGTAGGCGGCATCCATGATCGCGAGAAGTGTAATGGGGTCGGGAGTCATTTTAGGAGGACACTTCGCGTGTTGGAATCGAGTGTCCTCCTAAAATGACTCCCGACCCCATTACGGATTTTGTCGG
>Ga0075418_10002169_pt1 | contig 22365 bp, 19 predicted proteins | sample SoiMetdeltSBSDD2_FD_81776 | JGI IMG/M metagenome (GOLD analysis project Ga0075418, IMG submission 81776) | Bulk soil microbial communities from a Populus tree surrounding site in Tennessee, USA - Soil MetaG P. deltoides SBSDD2 | ecosystem: Environmental > Terrestrial > Soil > Tree plantation...
CAATGGTCAAGACTAGATCGACTAGCCCATCAATCGTAACCATCTCCTCGGACCCGATATTGACCGGCCCAGTGAAATCGGACCGCATCAGACGAAACGTGCCGTCCAAACATTCGTCTATGTAGAGAAACGAGCGCGTTTGCTTGCCGTCGCCCCAAATCTGTATGTCGCCGCCTTCCTCCGCGATGGCAACTTTTCGGCAGATCGCCGCCGGCGCCTTTTCCTTGCCATCATTCCACGCGCCTTCCGGCCCAAAGATATTGTGATAGCGCGCGATGCGAACGGCGATGCCGTGATTGCGCATGTAGGCAAGGTAAAGCCGTTCGCTGAAAAGTTTTTCCCAGCCATACTCGCTGTCGGGCTGGGCCGGATACGCGGTGTGTTCGGCGCAATTTGGATTATCCGGATCCATTTGATTGTATTCGGGATAGATACAAGCTGAAGAGGAGTAAAAGATCTTAGGTATCGCCCGCTTACGACATGCATCGAGCATGTTTAGGTTGATGTTCGCCGAATTGTGCATAACGTCGGCGTCATTCTCTCCAGTAAAGATATAACCGGCGCCACCCATGTCGGCAGCAAGCTGGTAGATCTCATCAAATCGTTGATCGACCAATTGGCGCACGAAATAAGGGTCGCGTAAATCGCCGATCATAAAATCATCGGCATTACTGCGACTGAAACGAGGAAACTTCAGGTCACAGCCGCGCACCCAATGCCCCTCCTTTTTCAGCCGGCGCACCAGATGATGGCCAATGAAGCCGCCCGCACCGCAAACCAAAATTTTCATTTTCGACGTCCGCCCTTGCAGGACCAGTGACCGGTTTCTTATGTTGATTCGAGTGCGATCATAACCATCAGCGACGTTTGTGCAGATCGGTTACGATGGCTTAATCCCTTTGCGCTCAGATGAACTACCACTGAGGAGGGAAAGGAGCGATGAGCAAGAGGCTTCCACCCATGCATCGTCGCAGTTGTGAATAGTTCGCCAGTTTTCACCGTTTCGGGCGCGACGGGCCCGGTCCCAGCTCTTGTCATCAGCCATCCCGGAGAGGTTCTGCGCGGAGGAATTCCTGTTACCGCTCAAGCTGTCCGCTGGCGCGCTGGCCAGGAAGATGGACGTGCGCGTCGTGGCAAGGAAACTGAGGTTGAACTGGTCGCCCGAGGCACATTGCAGGCCCGTGCAGACGAAATGATTGAATAAAATGCTGCATGTCGGCTTGGTCGGCTTTTCTTGAGCTTCGTTTGGCCAGGCGACCCATTGATGCACGCGCCTCGCGTGTGATCATTATCGTTCTGATAAGACAGTTCCTACCGCTGGCCTGACCTCAGGCCCTCGTCGTCCGCAGTATCTTAGTCCTGCCATCGTGAGCGGGGGATGACAGACTCATGATTTCCGACCCATTCGAGCGGGCAACACCGGCGTCAAGATGATTGCTAGCCCACATCGCCGCCTGCGTGCGGTTATGCAGTCTGAGCTTGCGCAGTATAGCCTTGATATGGACCTTTACCGTCGCCTCTGTGATTATGAGCTGGCGGGCGATAACCTTGTTCGAAGTGCCTTGCATCAAGAGACGCAGGATGGATGTCTCGCGCCGCGACAGCCCTTTGATGAGTGCTGTCGACGAATTATCCTCGCTAGAAAGCGCGTTCCAATTGGCCAATTGTCCTGTCTTGAAGTGCGAGGCAACCGTCTCCTCAGACTGCTCAGACGGCGACAGGGATAGGGACAGAGACGGAGCTGGAGACGGAGATGGAGACCGCATGGTCGTAGATAGTCGGTCGCCGACGGCATACAGAAAATCGGTTGGAACAAGTATTTCGCCTAGTGCAATCAACTCCAGCGACTTAACGAGCCTCTCGCTCGATATATTTTGATACAGAAAACCGCGTGCGCCGGCTTCGATAGCAGGCCACACGTCCTCGGCGGTGTGAACCTGTGCGAGAATGATTGTCCTCAAACTTGGTGTGGTTTTGCAGACCCTGCGCACGAGATCAAACGTGCTCTCGCTGCACCTATCAATGCCCAGCAGCCATAAAGAAATTTCAGCTGAGGTTAGGTCGGAGATTGCAGCTTGATCGAATTCCGCCGCTAAATGGATTGGCCTAAATGGCGTGCTGCCGAGAATTTGACGAAGGCCGTCACGGAACAAAGCGCACGGATGGGTAACGACCGTGGGGACGCCAGTTTTCATAGCATGCCTCACTACGCCAACTCACTATGGTCCCCCCCAGGGACCGCTACCTCCCTGTCCCGATCTCCTCTTTTTGCGCTTTTTGCGAACTTAGATATTACCGCTGCATACTTATAGCAAACCTGATGCGCAAAAACAAAATAAAAGTACCGATGAAAGTTGTACCTCCAAATTTCCACAAAGCGCCAGGGAGTTTCTTGTAGGGAACTTGGTAATGGCTGCAGGAATTTTATTCTAAAGAGTTCGGGACCCCGGGGGAGTTTAGTCCTAAACAATGTTCTGACAGTTTCAATGTGGTACGCAAATAGAACGGTCGGTACGACAACTCTGGCCTCCGCAAGAGCCTTCGCTCCGCAGTTTCTATGCGGTCCCTGGGTGCGCAACGGAAGCAACCTTTCAGGAGCAGAACGTGATCGTCGGCTATTGCCGTGTAGGCGCACTTGAACCAATCGCGCGCCTTGAGGGGCAGAGGCGCGACCTGGCCGCCGTCGGAGCTCAGCAGTTCTTTTGCGAGAGGGCCGGTCTCTTTCGTAAGTTGCCAGAATTGGAGCGAGCGATAAATTTCACTAAGAAGGGGGACGTGATCGTGATCACGAAGCCCTATCGCGTCGCGAATTCTATCCGCGGTGTCCTGGCGCTCATGGATCGGCTCGGCCGCAAGGGAGTTGGCTTTCGCATCCTCAGCACGCCCATCGATACAAGCACCACCACTGGACGCATGATTCTTGGCTCAACCCCACTTTGGTCATTGGGCGCATCTCCGCTGCGATCATATATCTGGGATCTGAGCGTGGGTAGATTGAGTTGACGGTCAACAGCGGGCTTGATCTATCGGGTTGACAAAAGCAATGCTGACGCGGCGAGCAGTATTTATCAGGCTCAGTGCTGTAGGGGCGTCACTTGGTTTGATCGTCAATTCGCGACACACCTGTACCGCCGGTTCAAGCACAACAATCAAGGTTGCTTTTGATGTTCCACGCGGCGCCTGTGATGCGCACGTTCATGTCATTGGCGAACCGGCGAACTATCCGATGTCGCGCGAACGGGACTATAGCCCTCCTCCGGCTACAGTTGATGAGCTCGCTGAGACTCTCACATTTCTTACTTTTGATCGTGTGGTCATTGTAACTCCAACCATATACGGAAATGACAATTCAGCGACGATCGATGCTATTAGACGACTCGGAAGAACGCGCGCGCGAGGCGTTGCTTTGATCAGCGAGAGCACCTCATCGGAAGCTCTCGATTCGATGAAGGAAGCGGGCATAGCAGGAATTCGTTTGTTTCTCGGCGGGGCCCGAGTTTTCAATCCGGCAGCAGCCGCAAAGCGGTTACAGATCTGGATCAATCTTGCCAAGGACCGAGGATGGCACCTCCAGATCTCCGCACCCCCGGACGTTATTGCTGCTCTCGCAGCACAACTAGCCGTGTCGCCAGTTCCTCTTGTTCTTGATTACTTTGGGTGGGTAGCAGGCGGTGTCGGGCAGCCTGGCTTCGATACGCTGCTGTCGCTGGTCAAATCGGGGCGCGCATACATCAAGTTGGCAGAGCCATACCGGCTTTCCAAAAAGCGTCCCGACTACGACGACTTGGTACCTGTGGTGCAAGCTTTTCTGGCGACGAATCCGGATCGGCTGCTATGGGGCTCGGGTTGGCCCCACGTTGACTCGTCGAGCGGCAGCCGACTGACTGCGGTACCCAATCTCCCGGACGATGCCGGCCATCTTCTCAATCTGTTTGCTCGATGGGTGCCCGACGCCGAGCTTCGTCGCAAGATCCTGGTTGAGAATCCGGCACGACTTTACGGGTTCTAGACTGCTGGCGGCTTCCCTTCCGCCTGCGTCGCAAGCTCGACGTATTGTCGAGCGATGCCGACAGCATCGAACCGTCTGATCATTCGGCAGGCGCCTGTAGACAGGCGCGACCACAGCGCGTCATCTTTTAACAACGCTCTCAGTGCGACCGCCATCGCGTCCGGATTCGTATCAACAACGCGACCGTTGCAGCCCTCGACTAGAATATCACGACTTACCTGATGCGAACCGATGATTGGCGTTCCTGACGCAACAGCCTCCATGACGGTCGCCGAGGCAACGGGGATTGCGTACCGGGTGGGGAATGAAGCGACCCGAACCTGGCCATGCAGCTTGCGGAGAACCTGTCCGTCTACATCTCCCAGAAGGGTCACCTGCCCGCGAAGCTGGGAAGGAAGAGCGTCCACCGCTTCCTGCGTCGGTACGGTGATATTCCCTGCAACGTAGAGTCTCACCGACGGATCATTGAGTGCGCCGAACGCCCGGATCGTGGCTCCGGGATCTTTATATGGCTGGGTTCCGGAATGGAGAATCGCCCGCTCCCGAAATGAAAGCCCGGTGCGGTTGTACATCTGGAGGTCGACGCACTTGGGGATCACCGTTAGCCGCTTTGGCGATATTCCAAGATCGCGTACGAGTTCGTCTCGAAGTTCGGTAGTCGTCGCGACTATATAGTCGCAGCGTTTGGTGCTGAGGCGCCGAATGCTGCGCCAGACTGGTGCAAGTCGTCCGCTTCGAGGCTGGAGATCGTGTACTATCTGGATAATTATACCGCGAAGGGGAAGAGGCACAGTCTCGCTGTGGAGGACGAGGTCCGGATTGAAGCGATCAATTATTCGTTTTCCCCGTAGCCACGCTGCGGCGGACGCAAGCCCTTTTAAAGGTTTTGGACTCAAGGCAACGATCGGCAAGTTCACACGCGGACCCAAATGACGCCTGTACTCGGCCGAGCTCTCAAGGCTCCCGACGACGAGCTGCACATCATGATTTAGGTCAGTCAGAGCCTGACCCAGCGCAATTATAAAGATATTCACGCCGTCAGGTGACTCGAGTCCCTCGCGTCGAGTGAGGACAATGCGCATTTGATCAAGGCTCGTACTAGCGGTGCGATATTCAAAGGCTCAGCCGATTGGCGTAGCACGGACACATTCAGTTGAGCCGATTTAGCGGCGCATTCCTAATCCAGCAATGCGGTCGATAGCCGCTTGCGGCATTTCGATGCGATCGAGCGCGGCAGGCCGCTGCACATTATACTCGCCGGCGATCACCAGAGTTGGGTTCCCAAGCCGCCAGCGCTGCCGACGGGGCCCGGTGCGCATTGCATGCACCCTCTCACGAATGGCCGGGCAGGCCCCTGCATGGCCATCCTGGCGGCATTCTGATTTCCGGATCGCAGGCTCAACTACGACAGAGGAGTACCCCCCAGTAGTCGATATGCAGAACGTCATGTGCCCCGATGATATCTCTCTTCTGTTTTTACAGGCGTCCGCATGTACAATCCTGATTGGCTGCGATACTGCAAGCGTGTGATCAGAGCAGGTGTGGGGACTGATCACTTGCTTGCACCAGAGGTGAAGTTGGCGACGAGACGCCTTGGTTCCGACTATGGTGGCTGGGTCGTGGCGGTCGAGCCACTCTGTAAGACGACTAATCCAATCGTGCTGTCATTTGGACTAGGAGACGACATTTCCTTCGACGAGGAAATCAGTCGAAGATACGGCGCCCACGTCTATGGATTTGATCCCACTACCGCGAGCCTCAATTGGATTGCAGCGCGCGGAAAGCCGGCAAGCATGCAAATACTCCCGATCGGCATAGCCAGGTTCGACGGAAGGCAGAAGTTTTTATGCCCAGCAACGGACTCTCGCGGCAATTTCTCCGCCAAGGCAACCGCCGGTCATACGGTCATATGCGATGTGATGCGATACAGTTCCATTTTGAACTTGCTCGAGTTGGAGCACATTGATGTCCTGAAACTCGATGTTGAAGGATCTGAGTACGATGTCATCCCGGATATCGTCACGTCCTCGATTTTGCCTGATCAGCTTCTGATCGAGTTTCACCACCGACTTCATCACATCCATGTGGCAGAGACCCGCAAGGCGGTGAACATGATCAGGAAAGCCGGTTTCTCGCTCTTTTCCGTTTCCCCAGGTGGACAAGAACTGTCGTTCGTTTCGCGGTCATCTTTTTGCTCTCCGACTCCAACGTCACGCAGACGGAGTAATCCGCAAACGTCGTTGTGTCGGGAACTGGCAGCCAATAATTTTCGGTGAATATTTACAACTTCTCTCTTTCTCAAGTCCCCGGAGACGTAAGTCAGAGGCATCACCGACATGACAAGCCACAATGGGATGCCATTCCGGCTCAGTGGAAAGAGAGTTTGGATCGCGGGTCATCGAGGGATGGTCGGGTCCGCTCTGATGAGGCGGTTGGCATCAGAGTCCGGTGAGATCCTGACCGCGCCTCGAAGAGAACTCGATCTTCGGCGTCAGGCCGACGTGGAAAGGTGGATGGAGCGTCGCCGGCCGCATGTCGTCGTTGTAGCGGCGGCAACCGTTGGCGGCATTCTAGCGAACGATACGCTGCCAGCTGAGTTCCTTTATGATAACCTGATGATTGAGGCGAACGTCATCCATGCCGCAAAGGACTGCGGTGTCGAGAAACTGCTGTTTCTCGGTTCATCATGCATCTACCCGCGCCTCGCCGAACAGCCGATACGCGAGGATGCCCTTCTGACCGGACCTTTGGAGCCAACAAATCAGTGGTATGCGGTAGCCAAGATCGCCGGCATCAAAATGTGTCAAGCTTACCGAAGACAGTATGGTTGCGACTTCATCTCGGCGATGCCGACAAATCTCTACGGGCCTAACGACAACTTCGATCCGAGTTCGAGCCACGTCGTTCCGGCGCTCATACTTAAAGCACACGAGGCAAAGATCGAAGGCCGCAGTGAAATCGTGGTTTGGGGCACAGGTACCCCGCGCCGAGAATTCATGTATGTCGATGATTTGGCCGACGCCCTCGTTCATCTACTTAAAACCTATTCCGGAGAAGAACATATCAATGTTGGCGTCGGTTCTGACGTCACCATTCGCGAACTCGTTGAGATCATCATGGGAGTCGTGGGAGTGGAGGCTCGGACCCGATTCGATGCGTCGAAGCCTGATGGGACGCCGCGCAAGCTGATGGACAGCGGACGTTTGTTCGCCACGGGCTGGAGACCAAAGACGCGTCTCGAAGACGGGTTGCGAATAGCCTACGCCTGGTATTTGCAACGACGATCCAAAATTGAATCAAAAGTACATCTGACGCCTACGCGCAGATACTCTGTTCGGGGAAGTACGCGGCGCCATGGCGCTGATCACGCGAGACGGATTGGTATATCCTGACAAGCTGGTCGAAATTGGCCTCGGGCGTATATCGCTTTTCATAAATCGCGTACGCACGCGAACTGAGTTCGTCAAGCGCCGACGGATTCGACAGGGCCCAGCGCACTTGAGCAGCGAGGGCATCCGCGTCCCCTTGGGCGAAAGTCAATCCATTGATACCGGGCTCAATCAGTTCACTGAGAGATGGCAAGTCGGAGCAAATAACCGGGAGATGACTCGCGAATGCCTCAATTATGGTCATTGGAAACATCTCCCATCCTGTCGATGGCATAACCAGAAATTTTGCGGTCAGCATCTCTCTCCGCGCCGCCTGCCTCGGGAGCCGGCCAAGATACAGGACGTTATTGTTTTGGTTCCGCTCGGCAAGTTCAGCTAGCGGCCCGTCGCCGATGATCCTCAAGGGGTAATCGATCTCCTGCCAGGCGCGAAGAAGTGTACCGACGCCTTTCTGCTCACAGAGATGGCCTACGAATAGCCCCCCGTAACGCCGCGTGTTGCCAAACGTTGGCGCCCTCGCGACACAGTTGGGCTTGACGACGATGTGTTCATCGGGGAGTCCGGCTTCCGCAAACATTCGCTTGGCCCAGGGCGTCAACGCGACAAAGCGATTGACCTTGCGGGTCCAGGTGCCGGCCCTTTTGTGAAATTCGATCATTGCCGCTACGGCCAGCGTCCCTGCCATCGAATTCCGATAAACTCGCTTTCGAACGGTCCACCAGCAGGACTCCTGCAGGCCTCGCGGTCGAGCCATTTCGTCCGGATGAAGTAGAGCGGCGGGAGACAGAATTCTGAAATTGTGCAGGGTCAGAACGCAAGGCACCCGTGCTTGCAGGCACGCATCAAAAATGGAGGGGCTTAAAAGTGGAAAAAAATTATGAACGTGAACGATATCGGGCAAGAATTCTGCCAATTGTTTCAATAATCGGTACCGCGCGCGCGGGTTGTAAATAACTTGAAGGGCTGCCGAAATTGTTGCTGAAAGTCCTCTGATTTCGTCGTTGCTCACCGAAAATAATTCCACCTCAACTCCGTTCTTCCGGAGCATTGACAGCTCTTCTGACACGACGCTGTCCTCACCGCCGGGTACTTGATAAAAGTTGTGGACCAAAAGTACTCGCACTCGTTTCTCCGCGTTTGGCCACCGTGCTGGATGCCGTCGTTCGACAGCGGCAGACCCTAAAAACTTCATTTCTGCGCCTTTGGCTCCTGAGGCAGCCCAGCCAAACTCTCGTTCTTTTGCAGCACTTCAACGACATCACCCGGCGCAAGCTCTAAATCTTCATCGGCAGTGATGGTTTCCGTACCGCTCGCCCCCTTTCGGTAGACGGTGATGTGCGGTCGCTCGCCTGTCCCTCGATTAAGTTGGGACTGCTGGAGACCGGCGTACATGAGCTTCTCGTTTGTGCCCCTGAGGCGCGCAGTGATCTGGGCGACTCGTAGATTTGCGTCCTGCAATTCTCTCCAGGCATCGATACGGCCTTGATTATCGATCTTTTCCAGCTGTCTGGTAAATTCGCCGCGCTGCCGTTCGAGGTTGGACATCTCTACGATCGTCTGAAGGAGTTGGTTCGACGACATGAGAGCTGCTCGCCGCGCATCCGACAATCGCGTGGTCGGTGTCATGCCTTTCTGGAAGAGTTCTTTCGCCTTTTGGAAATCGTCCATATCGGCCGCATTTCCCTCTGTATCCTGCTTTTTCTTTTCGGCCAGGATAACCAGCTGCGCGTTTGCCTTTCTGGTTGCCTCCTCAAGAAGGCTTTTGTCCTTTTGGCGGTCTACCATGCGTGCCTTGAGATGTTCGGCTTCCGCAGACATGAGACGTTCGCGTAACTCGGTGGAAATCGGTACCTTACTATCCATAGTCTCGGTCCCCTGCTCCCCGAGTTCGGTGCGCAGGCGCCATATCCTGGCCTGCTGTGCTGCCAATTCAGCCCACAACGCTTCATGATCCGATCGGAAGTCAGAGGCCTGTATGAACGGATTGATCAAACGCATCCGCATTAGGTCGTAACTGCCAGAGATGGCGATGGCCTGCCGGACCGTCATGCCCGGTCGGAACACGTATTCTCCGGGCCTGGCCACATCCCCGTTCACGTAGATTGGTCGATACTCCACCGCGTTGATGACAATGTCTTCTGGCAAGATAAGTTTCGGGATTTCGCGACCGTCATTGGTTATTTGCCGATAGATCTTATTCGAAAGATCAAGGGTGATTTGCTCTCTCGCCTCTGAAATGGAGAGACCTCCGACTTTAGTCTGGCCAGCCAATGGCAAGGCGATTGCGCCGTCCAAGCCGATTGCTGCTCTCTGCCGGAGATCTGGCAGGCCGGCGATCGCAATTTCCAGGGTGTCTCCGGGTTGCAACCTGTATTCGGCGACAGCCGACTCAGGAAGCAGGAAGAGGATGCCTGCGAGCAGAACCAACCAGCTGCTGCAACCGGCGAAGATCCTACGACGATATGAAAGCAGTTGTTCCATTTGCACTCGCTCCTGTTCCGGCGGCAAGCGATAGCCCAAAGCGGAGCTGAGGCCGCAAGCATTCCCACGCTAGCAGAAGATTAATTGTCGAAGGAGATTGCCGACTGGATCTTTTGAGGCAATCCTTTTGTGGTGTTGTCAGCCCACTCCAGATTACAGATGAGCATGCGTTTGCGCCGGGCGGGCAGCTGACAGTGCTCATTGTAAGCCGTTTTGAGTCTACCGATTCGCCTAGATGGGAAAGGGGTGGCGACGGCTGGCCCGGAGAGCAAGCAGGTAACCGTAAACGAAACCTGTGCCCACGACGATGATGGGGGTTTCCAAAGCCGGATTCACGAAGAAGGCGATGAAGATCATGCTGAAAATAATTACTGCATGGTTTCGGACGTTCTTCGGGAGGTTGCGAGGGGGAAAGGCCGCGAAAAAAGCCGCAAGAAGCAAGACGAAGCCCGCCATGCCCGTTTGCAGAAGAGCCTGAACAAACGAATTGTGGACACCGGTCGACAGCAATTGCATCATGCGGTCAGTTGTGACAAATCTCGGGTCGGGAAGAAACGTGAAATCCGGCATGTTGGGAAACTGATATCGCCATCTGACCGATTCTTTCCCGTACCCAATCCCGATGCCGTGCGTGTCAATGGTGGACGACATCGCGTCCGCGACGAACGCAAGTCTAATACCGGAATTCGGACCTGCTAACATAATCTCTGGAACGTGATTAATTCCGACCGCGTAAATGCCTGTGAATGCCACGACCAAACCGATCGCGAGCAAGCGGCCAGGCGCGCCGAACAAAGTTAAAAGGATAACCAGTGTAAGTACCTTGAACTGGGCGAAATGCGTGGTAACGGCGATGCCAAGAACTGCGGCGAGCCCGACATAGCGGCGCCAATCGGTTGTCAGGAAAATTGCGCCTGTGATGAAGAACATGGCGACCACAATGTTGTTAATGAACGCTCCGTACAGCGCAGGTACGGCTTGCGCGGGGTCCTCGCCCTGGTATCCGTGCCCTTGTTGAAACATGATGGCCGGAGCAACAACGAGGCTCAAAAACAGTATGAACGGCGCGCCAAAAAAGATGTCTCCACGCACAAGTCTGCGTCGAAAATATGCTTTCGACGCCCACGCGACTGCGAAAAACGCAAGCATGGGAACCAGCTGCCTGACGATGGCTTGTGCCAGGTAGTGCGTCTGCCATGAGGTGGGCATCAGCTCGAACCTGGAGAGGATGGCAATAAAGATGCAGAACGCCAGATGCGCGCTCAAGAGCCTGGGTGGCACGGTCTTCCGCAGGAGAGCGTAGGCAAAGCACAGGCCGATCGGGATCATAAAAAATGGGCCGACTAATCGCAATGAGATTCCGAGGGAGCAGGCAAACCAGATGCAGGGCAGAAATAGCACGTAATCAAAAACATCTGGCGACAGCTCGCGCAGGCGATGCGATTTGAACCGCATCTGCACGTCACTTGAAATGGTTGCCGATATCGTCACAACCGGTACCTTTCGCGCCAGACTAAGCCTTGTTCAGAATCACGGTTGCCACCTTGTCTCCTGGAACGAACCGCATCAAATTATGGAGGCTTCCTGAAGTTGTTCGCCCAGCCTCCACGACTACGATGACCTGCTTGAGAAGGCTCACACTCGCCTCCAAATCTGCAGTCTGATCCGTGGAAAGAAAATCCACGATTACGCAATCGTAGTTGCCAAGATGTTCGAGTGTTTTGACGATCGAGAGTGCCGCGCTCAGCTCGGAGATTTGGCTCGTCGCCCGTAGCACCAAAACATCGAGGCGTTCCGTCTCCAGATCGATGGTCGCGAGGGTTCTCGCTAGCACCGGCACCGGCGAGTCGACATGCTCTCCAGGGGCGACATCTGTGAATAAGTCCAACTCGGTCGTACCAGCCGAAAGGTCGTAGATATTTTGCGAAAGCTCGGTGTTGGCGCCGCGCATAAACCCGATAATGTTTAACTTTGCAAATTTCTCACGCACGCTATTGATGGTTCGTTGCGACTCAAGGCTGCAACCGCGCATATATTTGTTATTCATCAGAACGCTAATCCAAGAGGTACGTGGAGCGACCTGGTAGCCACGCCAGTTTGCGTCGACAAGGAGAGTCCTCTGCCCACTTTCTGCGATCACTTTTGCCAGGTTGACGGCGACCGAGGATGCTCCTGCACCTTCCATGGGTGCCACCACTCCGATGATCACCGCGCCCTGCTGCTTTCGCCGTCTCCGCTGGCTTCGTGCTTGCAATCTGACCGCTACCTTCCCCATAGCGCCATACAGTCTGGGTGACCATTTCACGTACGCTGGCCGCAGGATTTCCTGATCAGATTGCTCAATTGTCTTCCAAGACAACTTGGGAATAGTTGTAATGCGATTAATCTCGGTCGACCGCTGCACGTCTTCCGGAGTCATCAATCGGGGGTCTGTCGCCTGCTTAATCAGCGCGTGGGCAATGCCGCCAGCCGCACCGCATGCAGCAGCAATGGCAAGGACGAGCATCGCGCGTGGCCAACTCCGTTCCATCGGGGGCTCAGCGGGGGTGATCACTCTCGCTCCTGAAGATAATTGCTGCTGGGATTCCGTATACGCCCGCTGCAAAAAGTTTGTGTAGAGAGCCCGATAGGTTTCAGACCTGTTCTGTTGTTCGCGAAGCCTTGCTCTCGCCTGGTCTCCGTTTTCGGGCGTATTGATCGAAGAGTCGCGAGCTTGCTGATCAATCGCGAATGCCTTGTCCCGGAGTTCCGTCAAGCGCTCGTGCAGGTAAGAGGCTGCATCCGCGGCGGCTCTTGACTTCAATTGGCGTTGACCTTCGATGTAGCTCTGGGCGATCGCGTTCGCGATTGCGGCAGCCCTTTCCCGATTCCGCGAAGTGAACCCGATTTCCACGACGTTGGTTAGGCCTACCCGGCGAACCGAAAGCGCGCGCATGACACGCGTAGTCGCGGCGTGCCGGGGCGTCGGCCGGATCACCCCTGGGGTGAGGAAGCTCATGATCGGCGTGTAGAGACCGCCTTGCGTATTTCCGAACTCTTTGTCTTCGACAAGTCGATTTTGATCGACGGCCCGTCCTACCACTTCGTCGGATTGAAGAACTTGAACCTGACTGTCGACATATGTGGGGTCGGCTGGCACCGCGACGGGGTCAACGAAAGGTCTCGAAGTACGATCTTCGAGCAGCATGGTGGCATAGGCCGTGTAGTACGTACGTGAGAACGTCGCGAACAGAATGCCAACAAAAAGACTGGCCGAGATCCAGATTAGAGACAGGCGCCAACTCCTTCGGATGAACGTGCTAACGGCGCTTATGTTTAGAGTGTCTCGGTCGTTGGGACCGAAAAATTCTGAGTTCAAATCGGGTGTCGTAAGTGGACTCGACACGGGCGCGAGCATGTGAGTGACCTATCGTTTATAGTGAAGTTCGTCGCGCCACAGCGAGACGATGCTGGTTGCGGGCGAACGCAAGGAACCGACCGCCACGTCGCTTAGCGAAGTTTGTATGGTCGTAGTGCCGAACCTTAAGAAGAAGCCCGCGGAGACGACGAATACAATGCACTCCCTGGCGATCTCTCCGAGTACGACGCCGATAGTCGGGTCTGAGAGATGGGAGGACAGCAGACATGCGATGCTTAAAAATACGATCAGGCCGAGGACATTTAGAAACGTCCACGCGCGCTCATGCCCATAATTGAACATATAGAGGTTCGACGTGCATAAATTTGCATTCATCAGAACAGGAATAACGGACATCAACCGAACGATTGGAATCGCACCGGAAAACTCCTCGCCGAAAAAGATGATGATCAAATAGGGCGCGATGAAATACAGACAAAGGCCGAGTGCCACACCGAGGACAAGCGTCAAAAAAGTGCGCCGGATGAGGGCGAGTCCGGCTACCGGATCGTGCTTTGCGTAATACGCTACCCGGGGCAAAAAAGTATCCAAAACAACTCTGAAAAATGGTCGCGCTGCGCTTAAGAACTTCTCGGCGACCGAATATTGCCCGGCGGCAACATAGCCTGCGAAGTGTCCGACAAGTGGAACGGGAAGGGATACCAAAGCCCGCTCGATGAGTGCGAACAGGAACCCTCGCCAACCAGCATAAAGCTGAGCTCCCACGCGGGACAGGGTAACGGATCTGAACCCGCGGAACCCGATGGGGACCACAAATGGAAGGCTGATCAAACCCGTTACAATCGGAATCAAGCCCTGAATCCCAACCGCCAGCTGGTATTCGTCCGGCGAGGTTACAACCACTAAAAAGGCAAAAAGCGCAAGACAGCGAGCGAGAACCGTGGCGATTGCTGCTTGCCAGGCACGTTCGAGAGCGATGAACAGCCAGGCCGGAAAGAGAATGCCTCCCGCGGCGGGGATCATCGTATAAAAGAACAAGGCTTTGTTTATTGTAAAGAAGCCTTCCGCGACAACGAAGCCAATAGTGGTGACGACCAAAAACAATACGGCCTTCGTGGCGACCACATCAGCGAAGAGAGAGGAGAGTACAGCCGGGTCTCGACGAGCTGAGGCCGCTTCTCGCTGCGCAGTCCAATGAAATCCATAGTCTACGATTGTTGTCGCGATCTGTCCGATGGCCACCGCATATGCAAATAAGCCAAAATTATAGGCTCCCAGAACTCTGCCGGCGTACGGCAGAATGATAAGAGGTTGCAGCACATCGGCTGCGTGCATAATTGCTACGCTGGCGGCTTGCTTATGCAGGCTCATAAACAACTTCCAATCGCGGAGAGCCGATCAAATGGATGGGCGCGAAGCAACATCGCTCGACGCCAGGGGGCGCATTGCCCCACGCTGCCTGAGCGCTCACGTTTGCGTAAGGTTTTTGGCTTGACGCTTTCATTGATCAATGACCGAGATCGGGCGAGCTTTCCCGACCGGCGTTTATAGAGCGAACATTCCGTGATTCGATGCTCATCGTGAGGCTGGCGCACCATGCAGCATTTGTGACAAAGCGTGCGTTAAACATGCATAGTTGACCGAGAAAGCGATCAAGCTCGTCCCAAAGATCATATTCGTCGATTTCCCAGGAGTGCCCCCAGAGGTGAAAATATCCTCCCAACAGCACGCTCGCTTTTGCCGCGTTCGAAAGCCGCGTGGTGAGGCTGTCCTCGCCCAGCACGGCAGCAAGAATCGTGGCGCGTTCGCGGGTTGGTCCCTCGCTCATGAAATTTAGAACGTAGGTCGGCGTCGAGTGAGCAAAGAACTGTGCAGTTGTTGGGATCCGGAACCGATCGTCTCCCGGGGTGCTCATTAAATTCTTAATCGTCCTAGCGTAGCTGTAGCCGGCTTGTTCGACCAAGCGCCTGACCATTGGATTATGCCGCCCGCGTACGTACGCGAAGCCGCGGATCTCTCGACCTACAAGGTCCTCAAGCCGGTGCTTATTAGCGAGGATCTGTTTGGCAGCTGCACGCGGTGCGATTTCGGTGAGACTGACGTGGTTTTGAGTATGGCCCCCGATTTCGAACCATCGCCCCAATTCCGCTACATCGCTCGAGCACATCACGGGTCTGCCTTCCGAATTGCTGCAAGGGATATAGAACGTGCCCTTTAGGCCATGCTTGTCGAGCAAATCCGCGACTCGAAGGTCTGCCGGATGGCCATCGTCCCACGAGGTCGTGACGAGCAGAGACGCGTTCTGTCTGCGCTCTCGGTTCCAAAAGGAACGCATGAACTGCCCATCATCTGAACCGACGGTTTTCACCGGTCGTCGACCTGATGTTGGGGGAATAACGAGTCCAGCAACCCAGCCACGACGAACATGCTGTTTGCCATCAAGTACCTCATCGCCAAGCGGCGAGGATCCTGCGAGAGGCGATGCAGCCATTCCAGACCGTTACGCTGCATCCAAAGGGGCGCGCGTCTTGCGACGCCAGAGTGGAAGTCAAATGCAGCACCCACGCCCAGCATCACAGCGGTCACCCTGCCGCGATGCGCGTGCATCCAAGCCTCTTGTTTAGGACAGCCCAGCCCCACCCATACGATGCGGGCGCCGGAATCATTGATCATGTCCACGACGGCTGCATCCTCCTCTGCCGTCAGACGGCGAAAGGGAGGTGAATATGTGCCGACGATATTAATGCCTGGAAATTCCCTGCGGAGCCTTTGTTCGAGCCGTCCAAGAGTGGCCGGGGCTCCGCCATAGAGAAACATTTTGGTGCCAAGCTCCGACGCACGTCGGCAGCAAGTCCACATGAGATCGGGTCCGCACATCCTTTCCTGATCGCCGTGACCCTTTCTCCTCAACATCCAGGCGATCGGGCAGCCGTCCGGCGTGACCAAATCGGCGAACCTGATCGCATCCGAATGTGAAAGATTTCGAAGAGCGGTGATCACGCTGTGCACACCGCAAACGCATACTGTTCTGCTTTCCTGGCGCTGAGCCCATCGGAAAATGCAGTCGACAGCCTCGGCATAGCTTACGGCGTTGATCGCTGCGCCGAGCACGGCTTCGCGCGTATTGCCTAGCGGGAAGGTTGATTCTGGCATTGCGCATTTCGTCCCTTAGACAGCCGATCCGTTTCTTGCTACGCGTTAATGAGATTGCGAAACCAAGTAATAGTTCAATTGCCATTCCGAACAATCAAACCCAGAGAGACTAGCTCGAGGCGGTACCTCCAAAGGGTATGACCTGCCCGATTACGACCAATTGAAGACGAGCCTGACCGGCTCGCGCGGGGCGAATGCGCGGCGCGTAAAGGACCAGCCAGCATTCACGGCCTTTAGTTCCCAGATCAGGTTTCGGGGATTGGCGAGGGCGTCATAATGGCAGTCAGTGATCGTGTGCTTTTGCGCGCCTGGTGAGATACGCGTGTAGATTGATAAACCTTTCGAGCTCGGGCGCGGCCTACCATCTCGTTCGGTATTGTAAGAGAGACGGGTCCGGCAACGAACGAAACTACAGCCGCCGCAGCCCGCTTCACCTTGAGGAACGGCGGCGAATGCGCCATTGCCCTGCTGGACGGCATCGACTTCCTCGACAAGGCAGTCAAAGCTGCCCTCAATCATGACGCCGTCGCCGGTTGGGCTGTTGTTGTAAAACACAAGGCCGCGACGGATCACACACCGATTCGATCGAAAAACCGATATGTTGTCCTCAGTCCAGGAAGTCGAGCCGTTTTCGGCCGAGAAGTCTTCCAGAATTGAGTTGGGCGACTTATCGAACTGCACATTCTGTCCGCGCGGCATCGGACCACGCGCGTCATGAAGCTCGAGGAAGCTCAGGCGGGCTCCCGTGCTGTTCAAAAGGTAAATGTTGCTTGAGCCCCGGGATGCTTTGACACGGGTGATGATCGGGTCCGGGCAGTCTTCGAGATCCACATTGTTGCACTCTTGACTTGGTCCGGCCCCCGATGGGGGAGCACCGACGTGATCGATCTCAAGGTCCTGCAGCACAAGTCCATCTGCACCTCTTGCGCGTATGCCGTACCCGCGGGCGTGACGGATGCAACAGTTACGGACTGTTACGCGTGGATGCAGGACCGTAATCGCGCTCCCGACGCGGGCGTCAATGTCGAGGTTTTCGATGATCTGGCCATCCCGATGCGTCGTAATGGGGCCGCTCGCCACAAGCGGGATCATCGGGCCTTGTCTGCCATTTCGTTTCGCGCTCTCTGGATCAGGGGGCGCTACCGTTGGACTGGACGGGCGCGGTTCCGCCATGGCCTCTGAGACAGAGAGGGCCAAAAGACCGCCAAGGAGATGGCGACGGTTCATTTGAGTCACCTTTTGGCAATAACTTGCGAAGGCGATGAAGATTTTACAAGCGCTCTGAGTATGGTCTGGATTGAACTCTCCGGCTGAGGCGGGCTGCAACTGCGAAGTAGTAACCCCGATGAGCCAAGTGACTTGAGTTCATATCCTGACATCCTTCCAGCTGTAAGGAGAGGCCATGACCGGGTCGATTGATAGTTTTGACTACATAATTGTCGGCGCCGGCGCAGGTGGGTGTGTGTTAGCCAATCGTCTCGCCGCCGATAAAACCTGCACGGTTTGCCTGTTGGAGGCAGGGCCGCCCGACAACAGCATCATCCTGCACGTACCCGCTGGAGTTTATAAGGCGTCGACCAATCCCAAATACGCGTGGCAATTCGAAACGGAGCCAAACCCAGCAACGGCAAACCGCTCGATACCGATACCGCAAGGCAAGACGCTAGGTGGTTCGACCGCGATCAACGGGATGAACTACAACCGGGGCTGTCCAGCTGACTTCGACGGGTGGGCCCGACGAGGCAATCGGGGCTGGGGCTACGCCGAGGTGTTGCCGTACTTCAAAAGAAGCGAGCGGAGGCTCGGGAGGTGTGACCACGAATTTCGCGGAGTGGATGGAGCGCTTCCCATCACGGATTGCGATTGGCGGCACCCGTTGTGCGATGCTTTCATCGAGGCCGCGCAAACCCTCGGACTACCGCTCAATCCCGACTACAACGGCGCAAGCCAGCGGGGGGTTGGTTACTATCAGCGCTACATACACAAAGGCTGGCGCATAAGCACGGCGCGCGCATTCTTACGACCAATTGCCAGCAATGGAAACCTGGAGATTCGGACCACAGCCCACGCAACGGCCGTGTTGTTCGACCAGAAGCGCGCAGTTGGCGTTCGGTACACACAAGGTCCCGGTCATCCCTATTCCGACATAAGAGCCCGCCGCGAGGTAATTCTTGCTGCCGGGGCCGCGAATACGCCGAAGATCCTTCAGCTCTCCGGTGTAGGTCCTTCAACGCTCCTTAAACGGATTGGTATTCCTGTCATTCATGAACTGCCGGGCGTCGGGACTAACCTGCAAGACCATTACATGGTTCATGTGGTCCTTCGGGTGAAGGAAATCAAAACGGTCGACGGGCGTGGTCTCGGTCTCGTGCGGGAGGCGGTCAAGTGGCTCCTCGGGCGTCCGAGCATTCTCAGCATTAGCCCATCGCTCGTATACGGCTTTGTGAACTCGCGGGATCTCCGCTCCACTCCTGATATCCAAGTGGACGTTGCCCTCGGAAACTATTCTAATCTTGCGTTGGAAAGATTTCCGGTCATTAAGGTCGGGTTCTATCAGCTTCGCCCGAAGAGCAATGGATTTGTCCGCGCCTGCTCGACTGATCCTTTCCGTGCTCCGATCATTCAGCCCAACTATCTTGTGGACGAAGAGGACCAGCGGGTAATTATCGATGGAATTCGCACGCTGCGGCGAGTGCTGGGGGCTCCGCCTATTCAGCCCTACTACTACGCAGAAGAATTGCCTGGCCCCTCGGTTATCAGTGATTCCGATTGCCTGGACTTTGCTCGGCAGGCCGGATTGACAGCCTATCATTTGTGCGGAACGTGCCAGATGGGTCCACAGCACGACCGCGCATCGGTCGTCGATCATCAACAACGGGTTCATGGTCTGGAGGCGCTGCGGATCGTGGATGCTTCGATCATGCCGACGGTGCCCTCGGCTAACATCTCCGCAGCCGTATTCATGATCGCAGAAAAGGCAGCGGATATGATTTTAGGGCGCCCAGCGATACCTGCACTGGATCTTGATCGCTTGAGGCGGTCTCAGCGTGCGGCTGAATCCGTTGACGCAACCGAAACGCAGATCTCTATCGAGGCTTAGGGTTGACTAAAAAATCCCTATTTACTTCGGGAAGGGCTTATCCTTGAGGAGCCGAACCCTCATTGCCTCTGAGTTCAATGCGAAAGATCGAGCACATTTTGCATTGGCTTACGAATTCTGCCGCATCGCAGCGGAGTGTGATGATGCGCACGTCGTTGCCCCAGGTATCAACAACTACCTAGCTAGATATCTGAAGCCCATTCTGCCGGATCACGACAATCACAACGTCCAGCGCGATTTTAACAGGCTGATCAATTCTCTTCGTAAGGGACTTGGGCTGAAGAATATGCCCACGATCGAGCGTGTCCCGCTCAAGCAAAACTACGACCTCTTCTTTTTTGTTGCCTGGAGTCCACAAAGCCTGGTTGAACTCAATCGCATCCAGAATTGGCGCAGTCGTTGCAAGATCGCGGTGGCATATCTTTTCGAACTCTGGTCGAGCACGCTCGAACGTGATCGCCGATACCTGAGATTGTTGGATCAGTTCGACCATGTATTTCTTGTTCACAGCGCGAGCATCCCGCAGCTTTTTTCATACACCCGCGCGCCTTGCTCCTTTTTACCGACGGGCGTCGATTGTTTGATTGCCACGCCGTACCCATCACCACCCCGACGGGTTGTCGATGTGTATTCAATCGGCAACCGTGCAATGCCGCTCCACAGGCAATTGCTGGAGTTGGCCGAACGCCGCGACCTTTTCTACGTTTACGACTCTCTCGCGAGCACCGACTCCCGCGTGAAGGATTGGCGGGAGCATCGGGTCTTGCTCGCAAATTTCATCAAGCGTACTCGTTACTTCATGGGGCTCAGCCCTGCGGCAGCGGCCACCTCGAAAGCAAGTAAGGTTTCAGGCGAGCAGGTCCTGCCCGCGCGTCTATTCGAGGGCGCCGCTGGCGGCGCCGTCATACTGGGAACTCTGCCGCAATGCCCTGAGTTTGGCGAGTGCTTCGATTGGCCCGACGCCGTGATTGAGGTCTCTCCAGAGTCAAGCAATATGGCGGCGGTCATCGAGGAGCTCGATGCGCAGCCGCGACGCATAGAACGTATACGGCAGACAAATGCGGTGCGTTGTCTCCTTCAGCACGATTGGGTGTACCGTTGGGAACGGATCCTGACCGCAGCTGGAATGGACCCGCTACCGCAGCTTCAACTTCGCAAGTCCCGGCTGAGCGATGTGGCTGCCGCTGCCATGTCTGCAGCGGCGGCAGCCTAGCTGGCGTGTGGCATCGGTCTCACAGACCACTGAACCGCCGACCGTGGACCGTGCGCATCGTCGGAAGAGGCCGTGACTGTGCCGGCCAGTTCGACCTACCCCCAAAGAGCGAGTGTCGTCGCGCCCTATCAGTGGTCGAATACGTCAGAGGTTCAACCGTGTTCCCCAGTCGGGGGAGAATATGTCGATGCGTGCAATTACATCACAAGACGCGCCGGCAATCATTCCGACTTCGCCGGACTCTTCGGCCATCATCGCCATGCATATGGTTAAGGTCAGTCACGCATTGAAAGAAATTCCCGTGGATGCGGTACACAGAGTGGTCGATATTTTCCGGCAAGCCCGTGATCGGGGGTCCTTCATTTACATTGCCGGGAATGGCGGCAGTTCTTCTACGGCCTCTCATTGGGTGAATGATCTCGGCAAGGCTACAAAGCGCTCGGGCTGCGCGCCGTTCAGAGCCATGTGCCTGTCCGATAACATTTCCTGGCTTTCCGCGCTGTCGAACGACGAAGGTTATGATCGTGCATTCGCAGGCCAGCTGGAGAATTTCGCAAGCGCAGGGGATGTGCTGACGTGCCTCTCTGCGAGCGGCAATTCCGCTAACTTGGTGCGCGCGGTCGAGCTCGCCCAAAAGCACAAGCTAACGACCGTGGCTCTCCTCGGTTTCGACGGCGGTTTGCTAAAGGATTTGGTCGACGAGGTGGTGCTAGTTCATACCGAGAAAGGTTCGTACGAGCTCGTCGAGGACGTCCATTCTGCAATCTGTCACGCGATCACAAGGTGTCTCGTTGCTGACCAACCGGGCCGAACGCAATGAACGCCCTCGACGTGGTTTCGCCCCAGGCGCAGGTCGAAGGCCGCATTTATGATCGGCCGAGGCAAGCGGTTATTCTTGCCGGAGGGCGCGGTACTCGAATGAGACCGATCACGAACGATCGTCCGAAGCCAATGGTACCAATTCTCGGACGTCCGTTTCTGGAGTACCAGATCGAGCAGCTCCGAGATCAGGGCTTCGAGCGGGTGCTGATGCTTCTCGGTTATTTGCCCGAGGTCGTTCAGAATCATTTTGGCGATGGCACTGACTGGGGTGTACGCATTGAATATTCGGTGACAGAGCCCGATCAACTGACCAGCAGTCGAGTGGCCAGCGCTCGACATTTGATCGATCCTTGTTTCCTTTTGCTTTATTGCGACAATTACTGGCCGATGCAAATGAACCGACTGTGGAAGCGGTTCTGCCAGGCGGGCAAGCCAGCGTTGATCACCGTCTACAGCAACAAAGATGGCTACTCCCGGGGCAGCGTGCGCCTTGATCAGGATGGGCACGTGCGGATCTTCGATCGGTTGCGCACCGCACCCGAACTGCGGGAAGTCGAAATCAGCTACGCCATCCTCACCGATCTCGCCCTCGAGCTCCTGCCCGAGCAAGACACATTACTTGAGGAGGCGCTTTACACGCCGCTGGCCCGGCAGGGGCGGCTTACGGCCTACGTCAGCGATCACCGCTACTACAGCGTGGGCTCGCTGCACAGACTTCCCAGCACAGAGGCTTTCCTGCGGCGCAACCCGACCGTCATTCTCGATCGCGACGGCGTGCTCAACCGCAAACCGGCGCAGGCGCAATACGTAAGGAACTGGAGCGAGTGGGAGTGGTGCCCG
>Ga0075418_10002171_pt1 | contig 22358 bp, 22 predicted proteins | sample SoiMetdeltSBSDD2_FD_81776 | JGI IMG/M metagenome (GOLD analysis project Ga0075418, IMG submission 81776) | Bulk soil microbial communities from a Populus tree surrounding site in Tennessee, USA - Soil MetaG P. deltoides SBSDD2 | ecosystem: Environmental > Terrestrial > Soil > Tree plantation...
CGCAGGCCTTCGCGCTGCATACGATCGAGTCCGAGCAGCACCACGGGCTTGCCCTCCAGTCGTGCCAGCGGCGCGTTCGGATCGGCGACACGCAGCGCGGGCGGGATCGCGGCATCCTGCACCCAGCTCGCGAAACCAGTGACCTTCGCTTCGAGAGCACTGTCGACGCCGAGCACGAACAGGAACGGCTGGTCGCCGCCGTGCAGTGCCCCGCGCCCGGGCAGCGGCTGCGGCGGCGGCCGGACGCCGGGCCGCTGCAGCAGGCCGTAGTGCAACAGACGCGGCGCGCACGCAGCGACGTTCGGGTCATCGGCGAGTGCCCTCGACAGTCGCGACCACTGCGTCTTCTGCGGCAGATTGCCGACGCTGATGTCGGCCGTCGCCGAGTGCACGTGGTGCTCGACGACTTCGATGAAGCCCGAGAACAGCGACACGACGACGACGAGCGCCCACACGCTGATCGTGATGCCGCCCATGCCGAGCAGGTTGATCGGGCGCGTCAGCAGATAGCGGATCGCGAGGAACAGGCGATACATCAGGACACCACGACGCCGTCCTTCAGTCGCACGACGCGATGGCAGCGCTGCGCGAGCTCTTCGTCGTGCGTCACGAGCAGGAACGCGATCTGCCGCTGCTGCCTGATCGAGAACATCAGGTCGATCACGCCGGCTGCGGTTGCCGAGTCGAGGTTGCCGGTCGGTTCGTCGGCGAGGATCACACGAGGATGCGCGAGCAGCGCGCGTGCGATCGCGACGCGTTGACGTTCGCCGCCCGACAACTCGGCGGGGCGGTGCCGCAAGCGGTCGCCGAGGCCGACCTGCGTGAGCATGTCGATCGCGGCCTGCTTCGCGGCCTTGCGTTCGCGCCAGTATTGCAGCACGGACGTCGTCATCATGCCCGCGAGCAGCACGTTCTGCAGCGCGGTGAGCTCGGGGATCAGGTGGTAGAACTGGAACACGAAGCCCGTGTGCGCGTGCCGCAGCCGCGCGCGCTGTTGGATCGGCAGGTCGTGGACCGGCTTGCCGTCGAACAGCACGCGGCCGCTCGTCGGCGGATCGAGCAGGCCGAGGATGTGCAGCAGCGTCGACTTGCCCGCACCCGACGCGCCGAGCAGTGCCAGCATCTCGCCCTGCGCGACCTGCAGATCGACGCCGCGAAGCACCGGAATCTCCTGCCTGCCGAGGCGGAAGCTCTTCGCAACGGCGACGGCACTGAGGACCGGAGGACTCATTCGTAGGACAGCGCGTTCACGGGGTTCATGCGCGCCGCCTTGCGGGATGGCACGAAGGCGACCACGAGGGCCAGCAGCATGGCGCCCAGCACGACCTGCACGATCCACGCGGCCTCGAGCCGGCAAGGGATCTCGGGCAGGTCGAACAGCGCGCGCGGGAACAGCTCGAGCGAGGTCGTCTCGTAGAGCCACTGGTTGAACGGGTTCAGCCAGTGCACCGACAGCGCGCCGAGCACCGTACCGAGTGCGGCGCCGAGCGCGGCAACGACGAAACCGCCGAGCAGGAACACGGCGCCGATGCCACGCGGCGTGCCCCCGATCGCGGCCATGATGCCGATGTCCTTGACCTTCTGCACGACCATCATGTGCAGCGTCGCGTAGATGACGAACGCGGCGACGAGCATGACCACGAACAGCACGAACTGCATCATGGCCTGCTCGTGCGCGACGGCACTCAGGAACACGGAGTTCTGTTCCTCCCAGTCGAGGACCGAGCACGGCGCGCTGCCAGGTCCCAGCGCAGCCTGCACCGCCACCTGCAGCCGGCGTTTCATGGCCGGCCACTCGGCGACGGGCAGCTCGGGGCGCACCGCGATCGCGACGTCGGTGACGAGATCGATGCTCTGCGGGTTGGCGAGATCGTGGCCCAGCAGCGTGCGCAGGGTCTCGATCGGCAGGATCGCCGTCGTCATGTCGAACATCCTGTAGCCCGTCGCGAACCAGCCCGCGAACGCGAGCCGCATCGAGTGCGGCCGCAGCTGCGCACCCTGTCCAGCGTCGGGACGGAACCCCGCGCAGATCAGGTCGAGCGGCTCGCCCACGTGCAGGAACCCGGTGCTGCGGATGCGGCGCCAGCCGAGCAGCAGGCCCGGCCAGGTACTGCGGAAGTCGGCAACGTTCCGGTCGCGCGGCAGGTTCGCGTTCACGCGCGCCTCCCACTCGATCTCGTCGGGCAGCGTGAGCCGCGCGCGCCGCAGGGGGTCCTTCTCGTCGAGCACCGGTGATGGTTCGGGCCGGTAGTCGCGGAAGTGCGCGGCGAACTCGGCGGGGGCCCCCTGCAGCCAGCCACGCAGGCCCGTCACGTTCTCCTCGAGCAGGGGGTCGACGCCGAGCAGCAGCGCGAAGCCGTTCTCGGTGTGGTCGAATTCGACCTCGGAGCTCGCGACCATGGGATCGCCACCGCTCGGCACGCGCAGCGGTTGGAACATGCCGTGGTGACGCAGCCGCGGTGCCGTGTGCAGCACGCCCGGGTCCGCGGCGATCACGGTGCGCAGCTTCTCGTAGCTCGTGTCGTGCGGCAGGTCCGTCACGAGCATGTCGGGCGCGCTGTTGCGCACGTCGCTGCGGATCTCGGCGACGAAGCCCGTGAAGACGCTGTTGACGACGATCATCGCCCAGACCGCGAACGAGACGCCGAACACACCCAGCAGGTTGATGCGCCGTTTGTAGAGATAACGCAGCGCCAGGAACGGGCTGAACGCGGGCATCACGGCGATGTGGTGCCTTGGTCGGGCGCGCTCTGCGCGGCCCCGGGATCGATCCGCCGCAGCAGCGGGAACAGCACGACGTCGCGGATCGACGTCGACCCCGTCAGCAGCATGCACAGTCGATCGATGCCGATGCCGAGCCCACCGGCGGGCGGCATGCCGAACTCGAGCGCCTGCACGTAGTCGAGGTCGACTTCACCCGGGGTCTCTTCGTCCTTGTGCGCGAGCTGGCTCTCGAACCGCTGTTGCTGGTCGATCGGGTCGTTGAGCTCGCTGAACGCGTTGCCGAGCTCCATGCCGGCCACGAACAGCTCGAAGCGCTCCGTCACGCGCGGATCGCTCGCGAGCCGCTTCGCGAGCGGGCTGATCGCCACGGGATAGTCGTAGACGAAGATCGGACCCTGCAGCGTGTCCTCGACGGTGGCCTCGAACACGTCGTTCGCGAGCTTGTGCGGGCTGAGGCCGTCGGTTGGCAGATGCAGTTCCTTCGCGCGGCGCTTCACGGCCGCCTCGTCGAACCAGTCGATGCCGGGATTGCGCTCGGCGAACAGGTCGAGGTAACGCGCCTTCTGGAACGGCGGCTGCAGCTCGTAGTCGCGCTCGCGGAAGCGCACGCGGCCGTTGCCGCCCAGCACAGAGCTCACGAGATGCGCGAACAACCCCTCGACGCGCGCCATGATGTCGCGGTAGTCGGCCCACGCCTCGTAGCTCTCGAGCATCGTGAACTCGGGGTTGTGGCGCGTGCTGATGCCTTCGTTGCGGAACACGCGGCCGATCTCGTAGACACGCTCCATGCCGCCGACGATGAGCCGCTTCAGATACAGCTCGGGCGCGATGCGCAGGTAGAGCTGCATGTCGAGCGTGTTGTGGTGCGTCGTGAACGGGCGCGCCGCGGCGCCGCCGAAGATCGGCTGCAGGATCGGCGTCTCGACTTCGAGGTATCCCAGCGAATCGAAGTAGTGGCGCACCTCGCGGACGATCTTCGACCGCATCGCGAACGCCTGCCGCACCTCGGGGTTCGCGAACAGGTCGACGTAGCGCATGCGGTAGCGCTGTTCCTGGTCCTGCAGACCGTGCCACTTCTCGGGAGCTGGGCGCAGCGCCTTGGCCGCGAGCGTGACCTCGGTGGCCCACAGTGTCGGTTCGCCCTTCTGGGTCGTGCCGAGCTCCCCGGTGACGCTGACCAGGTCGTTGCCGTCGAGCAGCTTCCGGTGCGGCCAGTGGGCGGGCAGGCGGTCGCGTTGGAACCCGATCTGGATCGAGCCGGTGCGGTCCTGCAGGTGGCAGAAGCGCAGCTTGCCGAAGTCGCGGATCTGGCCGAGGCGCCCACACAGGGTCACGGTCTGGCCAACGCGGCCCGCGAACTCGGCCAGCACCGAGTCGATCGGTTGACCGCGGGGGACCCGGGCGGGGAAGGGATCTACCCCGGTGCTGCGCAGCTCCTGCAGCTTCTCGAGTCGGTCGTTGGCGATACCGTCGGTCACCGTGTCCTTGGCCGTGGCAAGTGCGCGATGCTAAGGCGCGGAACGGGTTTAGGGAAGAATTCGCTGCAGCCGATCCGGCCGGTCCAGGAATGCCGACCGGGCGGATGCCGCGCTGGAGTATCCTGCTCAGCCCTCTCCCATGCGACCGAAGCTCTTCCTGATGCTGGCCGTCGTGGCGCTGCTCGCCGCGCTGCTGGCCGGCAACCCATTCCTCGGCAAGTGTCGCCCAGCCGGCCTGGCCGTGCCTTTGGATGCGGCCCCGCCGGCGACCCCGGTGGGTGAAGCAGTGCTACCGGTCGCGTTCGCGCAGAACCGCAGCGGCCCGCGCGACGCGAACGAGGGCCGGATCCCGGCCGCAGCCATGGGGCAAGCGACGCCGGTCGGCCTGGTCCTCAACCAGCCCGACGGCCTCACGAAGGGAGCCGCGCGGGGCAAAGCGGCTGCCGCGCAATGTCCGGACCCGCTGCTGCGGCCCCTGGTCGTCGACGTCGAGTCGGATGCGAGCGGGGCACCGATCTGGGTCCTCGAAGATGGCCGGAGGCTCTGTCGCAACCCGGTCGCCGGCAAGGAACCCCTCCTGGTACCGGCACCCCCGCGCAAGAAGATGGGCAGCTAGCCGCGGCCCGGCTTCGACCACTGCACCTGGAGCCGGCCGTCGACTTCCCGCACGGGGTAGGTCTTCACGTCCCACTGCGGACCGACGTCGCAGGCCCCGGTGCGAAGGTCGAATTCCCAGCAGTGCAGGTAGCAGACGACCTTGCCGTCCTGGACCGTGCCGTCGCAGAGCGGCGCACTCGCGTGCGGGCAGTTGTTGTCGATCGCGCACCAGTCCTGGCCCAGCCGGAACAGGGCGATCCACTGGCCGTCGATCTGCACCGGGGCCCCCGGCGCGAACTTGAGGTCGGCGACGGCTCCGACGTCGACCCAGCGGCTCGACTGATCCGTCCTCATCTGGCCGGGCCTCGCGGCAGCCTGCGGAACGCGTAGCGGCGAATCACGCGGCCCTGCTCGAGATACTTGCGCTCGAAGCTGGTCGGCGTGAAGGCGTGCCCGGGGCCGAGTGCTACCGCGCTCACCTCCCTCTCTTCGTCGCGAGTGAAGTCGGCCGCACTGCCGAGCACACGCGCGACCTGGCCCGCGTAGGCCGCGTTGTCCGTGGCCACGTAGCAGAAGCCGTGGTCGCGCAGCACGCGCGCGAGCACGGCCGGCACGTCGTCCGTGAAGAACCGCCGGCCCTTGTGACGGCGCTTGGGCCAGGGATCCGGGAAGTAGACGTGCACCGCGTCGAGGGCCTGGTCGGGCACGCGGTCCTGCAGGTAGATCTTGCCGTTGTCGACGAGCACGCGCCCGTTCTTGCGCCCGGATTGCCGCAGCTTCTGCGCCGCGAGGCTCGCGTAACCGGGCGCCGCTTCGATGCCGAGCAGGAACGTATCGGGTCGTGCTTCGGTGGCCGCGAGCACGAACGCGCCCTTGCCAGGGCCGATCTCGATCTCGACGCGCATGTTGGCCGGTACGAGTTCGGCCAGCGGTGGTGGATCCATGCCACCCATGACGAGGAACGCGCCGGGATCGTCGTCGCCGTCCGGCAGCCGGCTGCGGAACGACAGCTTGCCGCCGCGGTGCATGCGCGGGTTGTAGGTCGGAGTCTCTTCGGGCGACATTCGGCGGGCCAGCATAGCCGTGGCCCCGGTCCGCTCCAGCGTCGCCAGCGATTGCGTCAGGGCGCCTCTGGACCGCCGAACATCTCGCGGTAGTCGCGCAACGCGGCTTCGATGACCTGCCAGGCGCGGGCCTTCGGGTAGGGCGTGATCGCGATCGGCGTCGCGTCGGGCAGCAGTTTGTAGGTCGAGAAGTAGTGGCGCAGGCGTTCGACGAGCACGGCCGGCAGCTGCGCGAGGTCGTCGACGTCGCCCCAGACGAAGTCGCTCGCGAGCACGGCGACGATCTTGTCGTCGGCTTCGTCCTTGTCGAGCATCGTGAGACCGCCGATGACCTTCGCCTTGACGAGGATCTCGCGCGCGTTGATCGGGCGTTCGCAGAGCACGCAGATGTCGAGCGGATCGCCGTCGCCACCGCTGGCGCCGTGCGTGAGCGCGCCCGTGCGTTTGCCACACAGCGTGCGCGGGATGAAGCCGTAGAGACTCGGCGGCGAGGAGCTCGAACGCTGCGGGCGGTCGACACGCAGGATGCCGGTCACCTTGTCGATCTCGTACTTCACGAGATCGAACGGCGTGATCTCGATGTAGGCCTGCACGATCTCGGGCGGCTTGGGGCCCGGCGAGATGCCATGCCACGGATGGGGGCGCCAGGTGTAGAACGGTTCGGGGAAGCTCATGCGCACCGAGCACGATACGGCCGCTGGTCTCGACTGCTACAGTTCCGCGGTATGAGGTCGTGTCCCGTCGCCCTGATCGTCCTCGCCGGTGCGTTGTCTTCGTCGGCTCCGGCTCAGGACGGGGCGAGCAAGGCGCAGGAACGCACCATCGCCGAGCTGCCGAGGAGCCTGTGGTTCCTGCTGCCGCCGCGCGAGGCTCCACCGAGAAGCAAGGAGCTCGGGCTCGTCGTCGTGCTTCCAGGTGGCACTGGCAGCCGCGACTTCCTCGGTTTCGTCGAAGGCGGGCTGCTGGCGCAGGCACCAGGCGATTGTGTCGGCGCGCTGGTCACCGCCACCAAGTGGACCGATGACCAGCAAGTCGTGTGGCCGACCGCGGCCGACAAAGTCCCCGGCATGAAGTACACCACCGAGGAGTACGTGGGGGCGGTAGTGGCGGCGGTCGAGAAGGAGTACGCGATCGACCCGGCGCGTCGCGTCGTCGTCGCCTGGTCGTCGAGCGGTGCTGCGATGCACCCGTTGCTGGCGAGCCGAGCCTCGCCCTTCGCGCGTGCCTATGTCGCCATGTCGATCTGGCCCGACCTGCGCGACCTCACCGCGGTGAAGGGTCGCCGTTACGTGCTCGACCAGTCCCCCGAGGACCAAACCACGGTCTTCTGGCACGTGCGTGCTGCACACGCAGCACTGACCAAGGCGGGTGCGCAGGTGCAGGTGTCGACGTATGCGGGTGGCCACGGCTGGCAGGACACGCCTCTGCCGCGCTTCCGCAAGGGGCTCGAGTGGCTCTTGTCGGACGAACCGGCGGGCAAGCCAGACTGGCCCGCACCGCCTGTCGCGAAGCGCGATGGCAAGCTCGTCAACCTGGTCACCAACGGCGGCTTCGAGGACGGCACGAAGGGATGGACGGTCGCCGAAGGTGATCCGGGCGTGCGTGTCGTGACGGATGAGAAAGCCGGCAGTGGGTCGTTGTATCTGACGCTGGGTCGCGGAGGCATCGGGGTACTCGAGCAGCACTTCGAGCTACCTCCCGGCAAGACGCTCACTGCGACAGTGCGGTACCGCCTCAAGGGCGTGAACGCTGCCGGTGTCCACATCAGGCTGTATGGCGCGGACAACAAGCCCATTCACAGCGACGCCAGCCTCGTTTCCGAGAGCGGTGACGAGAAGTGGCGACAGGCTCGCAGGCAGTGGTCGACCAAGGGTGCAGTTCGTGCGACCGTGGAGGTCGTGCTGGTCAACCATGGGGAGATGTGGCTCGACGAGGTTGTCGTGACCGTCGATGGGTGAAGGGCGATGCCCGAGCTGCCCGACGTCACGATCTACCGCGAGCGCATCGAAGCGCTGCTCGGCGGCCAGGTGCTCGAGGCCGTTCGCCTGCGCAGTCCGTTCCTGCTGCGCTCGGTCGCGCCGCCACTGCAAGCGCTGCACGGCCAGCCGCTGCTCGGCGTCGAAAGGCTCGGCAAGCGGCTCGTGTTCGTGTTTCCGCGCGAGCTGTTCCTCGTCTTGCACCTGATGATCGCGGGCCGGCTGCGCTGGTACGCGCGCGAACGCAAGCTCGGCGGTCGGGTCGATCTCGCGGCGTTCGACTTCTCCTCGGGCACGCTCGTCTTGACCGAAGCCGGTACCAAGAAACGCGCTTCGCTGCACGTCGTCGAGGGCCGCAGCCGGCTCGCGGCGTTCGACCGCGGCGGGCTCGAAGTGCTCGGCGCTTCGCCGGCGGCGTTCGCGACCGCGTTGCGGCGCGAGAACCGCACGCTGAAGCGCGCGCTCACGGATCCGACGCTGTTCTCGGGTATCGGCAACGCCTACTCGGACGAGATCCTGCACCGGGCGCAACTGAGTCCGGTCGCGCTGACTTCGAAGATCGCCGACGCAGAAGTCGAGCGGCTGCGCGAGGCGTGCGTCTCCACGCTGCAGATGTGGACCGATCGCCTGCGCGCCGAGGTGGGGGAGCAGTTCCCGGACAAGGTCACCGCGTTCCGCGAGGGCATGGCCGTGCACGGGCGCTTCCAGAAGCCGTGTCCGCGCTGCGGCAAGCCGGTGCAGCGCATCCGCTACGCGGACAACGAGTGCAACTATTGTGCGCACTGCCAGTGCGGCGGGCGGCTGCTCGCGGACCGCGGGTTGTCGACGCTGCTGAAGAAGGACTGGCCGAAGACGCTCGAGGAGCTCGAGGAACGCCGCCGGCCCGGGTAGTGCCATGGGCTCATCCTGTTGCCAGCGCGCAGCCGATGACAACGCCGCATGGCGAGCGAACGCGACGATCTTCAACACGACGGCACGAGGGTGTTCGTGCTCTGGCTGTGCTGGGTCGTGCTCACTCTGTTCCTGGTCGCGGCGGGCGTGATCTGGTTCGTGTGAATGCCGGTGGGGCGGTGCATCGCGGCTCGGGCCGCGTAAGATCCGCACCGCGTGACTGCCTACCGTGACTACGACAACTCGCCGTTGATGCAGCTGCTGCGCTTCGTCACGCGCACCTTCGCGATCGGCGACTTCTTCGGCGTGCACGTGCGCATGTACTGGGCGGCGGCGATCGGCATGCCGCTGCTGTTCTGGTATTGGGGCGGTGGCAACACCGCGGGCGAGACGCTGGTGCTCTTGGCCATCTGGTTCTTCGGCCTCTTCGCGATCATCTGGTCGCACGAGATGGGGCACATCGCATGCGGCTGGCGCTTTCGCATCCGCACCGACGTGATCACGCTGTCGCCGCTCGGGGGCACCGCGCACATGAACGCGCCCGCGGCGACGCCACGCGCCGAACTGCTGATCGCGCTCGCCGGCCCGGCCGTGCACCTGCTCTGGCTCGCCGTGTTCTGGCCGTTGCAGCAGCTGCTGCCCGATCGTGTGCTGGCCATCGACGGCTGGAGCGTGAAATGTCCGATCACGTTCGCGGTCGGGTATCTAGTCAAGGCGAACACTTGGTTGATGCTCTTCAACCTGCTGCCGTTCTTCCCGCTCGATGGCGGGCGCACGCTGCGGGCACTGCTCTCGATGCGCGTGCATCCGAACCTCGCCACGATGTGGGCGACGACGGTCGGCATGATCGGCGGGGGACTGTTCATCGTGCTCGGCCTCATGCGCAAGGAAGTGGAGAGCGCGATCCTCATCATGATCGGCCTGTCGAACATCTCGGCGTGTCTGAACGAACGACGCCTCGCACGCCACGTGCTCGTCTACCAGCAAGCGATGCAGGATCCGTGGGCCACGGATCCCGATGCGTGGAAACGCGGCGCGGGACCGCTTGCACCACCCCGCCGCGGGCACTTCTTCGCACGCTGGCGGCGCGCGCGTGCCGAACGCAAGGCGCAGCGGGCCGCCGAGGCGGCAGCCGCGTTCGACCGCGAGGTCGACCAGATCCTCGAACGTGTGCATCAGGTCGGCATGAGCGGCCTGACCGAGCGCGAGAAGTCCGTGCTCAAGCGCGCGTCGCAGCGCCGGCGCGGCGCCGGTTGAGCGGTTCGCCGGCCGCTCTCAGCCGCGGCCGAACATCTGCAGCCACTCGCGTTCGGTCTTCGGCTTGAACACGGCATTGCTGCGCCGTGTCTCGCCCATGCTCCCGCTCGGCCGCGGGTCGTAGAGGTGGCCCGGATAGAGCACGGCCCCATCGGGAACGTGCGCGAGCTTCTGCGTCAGCGACATGTAGAGCTGTCTCGCATCGCCACCGGGCAGGTCCGTGCGGCCACAACCCTGCAAGAACAGCGTGTCGCCCGCGACGAGCCGGTTCTGCACGAGGAAACACTGTGACCCCGGCGTGTGGCCCGGTGTGTGGATGAGCTGGATCGGGATCTCCCCGACCTTCACGACGTCGCCGCTCTCGTGCACGGCGAGGTCGCTGTCGCTGCAGCCCGTCATGTGTTTGACCCACGGCACCTCGGGCCGCTGTACGTGCACCTTGCACGGGCAGCGCGCCAGCAGTTCGCGCACGCCTTCCAACTGCTGCCCGAACAGGTCGCCGCCGACGTGGTCGGGATGGTAGTGCGTCGCCAACACTCCCGTGACCTTCATGCCGTCGCGTTCGGCGAGGTCGACGAGCTCGCTGACGGCGTAGCAGGGGTCGACGAGCACGACCTCGTGGCTCTTCGCATCGCCGATCAGATAGCAGAAGTTCACCATCTGCTTGGCAACCTCGTCCCCGACCGCGAAATCGCGGCCGGCGAGCAGCTGCCGGAAATACAGACGTTCCTCGGGTCCGGTGGGAGCCATGCGCAGGCCCGATGCTATCGTCGAATGCCCGGCGTTCCTCCTGCGGGCCGGAGCTGCGGGCGTTGACAGCCTTTCGCGCGCAGCGGAAGTTCCCGCGGTGAGCGAACCGCCGACGAGTACGCCGCCCCCGGGCCGAGAGCACGCGGCCCAGGGCCGAGAACGCGCAGGATGGCTCTTGTTCGCGCTTTCCTGCCTGATCCTGCTGGTCGCAGGACTGCGCGACGTCACGAAGCCGTGGGAGAGGGGCATGCGCGGCGTGTGCGGCGGTGGCTTCACGGATGGCGCCGTGTCGCAGACGTTGGCCTACGGCCTCGGCGTCACGCTCGGGACGCCGGCGTTCATCACCGATGACGACGGGGAGCTGATCCGGGGAGTCAACTGGCACCATCCGCCTGGCTACTGGCTGTTCCTGTCGGGCTGTGCCTGGTTGTTCGGCCACGAGACGTGCGTCTTGCGGCTGGTCCAACTCGTGCTCTTGCTGCCGGGCCTGCTGGCCTTGTTCGCGCTCGCCCGGCGGCGGCTCGGTGCTCTGGTCGCAGGGATCACGACGCTGCTGTTCACGACCAACCCGGTGGTCGCGTACTTCGGTCCCATGGTAGTGCAGGACGGGGCCGTGCTGAGCTTCGGTCTCGTGACCATGTGGAGCTTCGACCGCCACCTCGTCGCTCCGACGCCCCGCTCCTGGTGGCGCACGGCCGTCTGCTTCTTCGCGACTACCTCGCTCGATCACCCGGGCCACTTCTGGGGTCTCGCCATGTTCGGGCTCGCGCTGATCGCGCCGCGGCGCCGGCAGGCCATCTGGTCGGTGTTATCGTTCTTCCCGGTGTCAGTGCTGGCCTTTCTCGTCATGGCCCTGCACTACGGACTCGTGCTCGGCGGTCCGCTCGTCTTCCTCGAGCTCCTTCTCACCGTGTTCACCGACGAGGCCGCGCGCGTGGAATCGGCGCCGGTGGGATCGAGTGTGCTCGCCGCCTCGCACGAGCTGTTCGTGGCCTACGGCAATGGGCCGTGCTTCGCGCTGGCACTGCTCGGCGGCACGCTCGCGCTGTGCTCGCGCCACGGTTCCGCGCGAGCGATCGCGCGCCTGGGCCTCGTGCTGCTGGTGCCCGGTGTATGCTGCGAGATGGCGATGTTCGCGCACGCGCTCGAGCACGTGTTCTGGCCGATGCAAGGGTTTGCCGGCCTCGCTGCTCTCGGCGCGATCGTGCCGGCCGCCGGTGTCCAGCTGCGCTCGACCGCGGTGGCCGGCAAGCGCTGGCTCGGTTCGGTGTTGCTCGCGGCCACCGTCGGCACTGCGCTCTTCGGAACGCTCTGGACGCACGTCGTGATCGGCCGCTGGGAGTTCGTCGAGAACGGCTCGATCGCCATCATCGAGAAGGCGCTGCCGCACCTGCGTGGCTGCTCGATGACGCTGACCAGCGCACCCCACGTGGCCAACGGCTATTTCAGACACACGCACGTGTGGTACTCGATCACGACGCCCGAGGGTCTCGAGGCGATGCTCGCGCTCGGTCGCGCCGTTGGCAGCCGCGGCACGCTCGCCTTCGTAGTGCACCCCGACCACCGGAACTCGCCGCTGACGCAGCTGCTCGACACCAAGGCACGCGCGATCGCGGTCGACGACATCGTCATCTATCGCTTTCGGTTGTGACGGCGACTACCACAGCGGGGGACCGGATAGGCTCTCGCGCTCGTGCAAGTCGATCACAACCATGCCGAGGCCGGCGCCAGCGGCGGCGCGGACCGACCGTTCCGCACCACGTTGCCGTTCGTCACGCCGGCAAGCTGGGCCGACGCGATGCGCCCGCACACGGCCGAGTTGCTGGTCGAACAAGCGCACCTCGAGCGGAAAGCCGCCGCGACGGCGATGTCGTTCATGTTCCGCCTGCGCAGCGGGGCCGAGAGACAACGCGTGCTCTCGGCGCTCGCGCGCGAGGAGCTCGTGCACTTCGAACGCACGCTGCGCCTGCTCGACCGGCGCGGCATCGGATTCAGTTCCCAGCTGCCGTCCGGCTACGCGGAGCGGCTGAAGGCCGCCGTGACCACGACGATGCCAGCGCGGCTCGTCGACGAGTTGCTCGTTTCGGCCATCATCGAGGCTCGCTCGTGCGAGCGCATGGCGCTGCTCGCGCAGGCACTGCGCGCACACGACCCCGAGCTCGCCGCGTTCTACAGCGACCTCTGCGAGGCCGAAGCGCGCCACGAGTCGGCCTACGTGGCGATCGCGGCCGAGCTCGCGGCGCAGGACGTGACGCCGCGGCTGCAAGCCCTCGGCCGTCACGAAGCGGCGATCCTCCGCCAACTACCGCGGTTGGCTCGGCTGCACAGCGGGATCGCGGAGGCGCCGATTGACGCCTGAGCCTGCGAAGAAGCGCCGGCGTTGGTTGCGTATCGCGGGCCTCGTCCTCGCATCGCTCGCCATCGCACACTTCGTCGCCGTGTGTTTCGGCATCGTGATCTCGTGGCCGTTCGACGTCGCGATCAACCTCGGCGGCGACCTGTCGGTGCCCGCGTTGCAGGCGCCAGCCGACGGGCGCCGCCGCGTCGTGGTGTTGCAGCACGGCCTGTGGCGCACGCCGGCTTCGCTGGGCCGACTCGAGCGCACGCTGCGCGCGCACGGCTACGAAGTGCACAACCCGGGCTATCCGAGCACGCGAGAGCGCATCGAGGACCACGCGGTGCTCTTGCACGCGGTCGTCGAGAGCATCTACGCCACGGCTCCGGTCGACGAACTGTCCTTCGTCGGGCATTCGCTCGGTGGGCTCGTGATCGAGCAGTATCTGCGCGCTGCCGACGCGCGACCCGTCACTGCATGCGTCTATCTCGCTACGCCGCATCGCGGCGCCCTGCTCGCGGACCTGCGCAAACACTGGTTCCTGTTCCCGCTCCTGATGGGACATACGGCGGCCATCGAGTTGTCCCCGGGCGATGCGCTGCACCAGCGGCCGATCCCCGCTGCCGATGTATCGGGCACCATCGTGGGTGACATCGGCGAGGGCAACGCTTCGATCCCGGGTCACGACGATGGCACCGTGGCCATCGACGAGGCGAGCCTCGCTGGCGCGCGCGACAGCGTGACGCTGCCCCTGGGGCACACCCGCATCTCCTGCGATCCAGCGGCGATCCTCCAGGTGCTGCACTTCCTCAAGCACCGGGGGTTCGCGCCCGTGGCCGAGCCGCGGTAGAGTGCTCGACCGACCGCAATCCCCTCCTCGCCCAAAAACGACACATGAAGTCCTGGCAACAGACCTTCCTCCTCGGCGCCGGGTTCGGCGCCGCTTTCCTGCTCGGCCAGTTCGTGCCCAACGTGGTGCAGGCTCAGGGTGGGCGCGGGCCGGTGAATCCGCCGCCGGCGCCGACCGAGCCCGCGATCGAACCTTCCGCCCCGACCGTGGTCTACAGCGAAGAGTCGGGTCAATCCGCCAGTGGCAACGGCTTCGTCGCGGTGACGGGCAGCTATGGCGTGGGCACTTCGGTGCTCTACCTCATCGACACGCATAACCGCCAATTGGCCGTCTACGAGGCGCGCGGTGGCTCCGCCGAACAGCGCCGGATCATGCTGGTCGGCGCCCGCCGCATCGACCTCGACCTGCAGCTGCAGGGCTACAACGACCGCAGCGAATACGAGTACGAGCAGCTCAAGGAGCTGTTCGACAAGCGCGGCCGGAAGGACCACGAGGTCAAGACCGGCCTCGAACCGAGTCGGAAGTAGGCCTACCCAAAAAGGGATTGTCGGGTAAGCTCCCCGGGCCCCCGAGCCGCGCACTCGCTGCCGGCCCGGGTCCTCTCCCATATCCAGATCCCCTCTCCATTGCGCCGTAGTGAGGTAGTCCGTGTCCGACAAGACTGAAGATTTCCTTTCCTTCGAGAAGGCGCTGCGCGAGCTCAAGATGCGCAGCGAAGAACTCAAGAAGCTGGTTTCTGAAGGCGAGATCCGCGCGTTCCGCGACGGCGACTCGATGAAGTTCCGCAAGGAAGACATCACGGCGCTCACTGCCAAGGCCTCCGGCGATTCGAACCTCTCGTTCGCCGATTCGCTCGAGGACGACACGGGCATGGTCACCGAGCAGATCTCCGACGAGGACACGCTGCTCGCCGAAGAGGACGTCGCGCCGGCGGCGATTCCCTCGAAGCGGCCTTCGCCGTCGGGGCGCGGGCGCAGCGTGGCCGTGGCCGCCGAGCCCGGCAAGGAACCAGGCTGGGTAACCGCGGCTGCGATCCTCGGGACCCTGGTCATGATCTGGGGCTGCTTGATCGGTTACTCGGTCGCCAAGGAACGGTCGCCGCAGGAGAACTTCTTCACCTCCGCGTTTGCACCGAAAGCGCCCAAATAGCGGCATCGCCGCAACGCGGCGTTCCGGTACGGGGCGAAAGAGCCACCAGCCGCCGCTGCGGCCCTGAGGTCGGGCGCCCCGGCGCGTGTTTTCGTGCACGCGTCTCATTGGCAATTGCCTGCCGAGCCCGCTACGTTGGGCCGCGCTGCCCGCACCACCGGTCGGTCGCGCAGCACCCAATTCAGATAGCGAGTCAGAAGCGAGGGGGCATGCCATGAAACACACCTTGATGATGGCCGCGCTGGTCCTGGCGTCGGCTGCCTGCGTCAATCCCGAGACCCACCGAGCGGCCCTGGGGGCCAACAATGCGCTGCAGGCGCAGATCGCCGACCTGGCCGAGAGCTGCAAGAAGCTGAGCGTCGAGAACGAGCGCTTGAAAGGCGAGGTCGCAGACCTGTCCAAACGCGCGGTCGATGCGGCCTACCTCGAGGAGAAATCGAAGAAGCTCGACCAGCTGCTGTCCACCTACGGCGCAGGGACGCCGTCGGCGCAGGCCGGTGTCGAGCTCGTGTCGACGGCGGAGGGCTACGCGTTCCGCGTCGCGGGCGGCGTGTTGTTCGCGCCGGGGCAGAACACGCTGTCCGAACAGGGCCGGCACACGCTGACCGAACTGGCGGCGTCGCTCGCGAACCAGAAGGTCCGCGTCGAGGGCCACACCGACGACACGCCGATCCAACGCAGTCAGTGGGGCACGAACCTGCGACTGTCCGTCGAACGCGCGATGGTCGTGGCCGACTTCCTGACGCAGAGCGGTGGCTTGAAGGCCGACAGCATCAGCGTCGCCGGTTACGGCGAGTTCCGGCCTGCAGTGCAAGGCAACGACGAGGCTTCCCGGCAGAAGAACCGCCGCGTCGAGTTGCTGATGCTGAAGCGGTGAGCCCCATTGCTCCGTAACGCGGCAACCCTCTACGTCACTCACTGGGTGATCGGTTGCTGCGGCTTCCTCGCCGCCTGCGTTCCGGAGCCAGCAACCACGCCGCCGCGCTCGGGCCAGTTCGGATCGCTGCGCGACTTCGTGCTGTTCGAGCGCCCCGACGATCGCGAACCAGCGTTCTTCCTCGACCGGTTCGAGGTCACGCGCGACGACTGGCGCGAGTTCGCGGCGACCAACGCCGGTCACGCCGTCAAGGCCGACGAGGTCATGGTGCTCGGCGACGGTTCGCTGCCGGTCGGCCGCGTCGATCTGCGGCAGGCTCGCGCGTTCGCCGCCTGGCGCTTCGGCCGCTTGCCGCGGCGCGACGAGTGGTTGTTCGCCGCGGTAGGGGATGGGCGCATCCGGTATCCGTGGGGAGACAAGCACGACCGGACGCGCACGAACACCGGCGAGCTCGGTCTCGGCGAGCCCACGCCGGTCGGGACGTTCGAATCGGGGCGGCGCCCCGGCAGCGACCAGCCCTACGACCTGGTCGGCAACGTCAGCGAGTGGACGGAATCCGTGCCTTCAGCCTGGTGGGAGGGGGAGCCGGACAGCATGGGAGGCCCTACGAAGCAACAGCTCGATCCGCTGTCGTCCGCGAGCATCTTGCGCCAGCGGGTGCTGTGTGCGCCTGCACTCGCCGTCTGGCAGGAAGCCGGTGGCCTCGTACCGCTCTCGTGCATGGTCGAGGCCGGCGGCGGTCAGGTGCCGCGCGAAGTCGTCGGCGCGGACTTCTCGACGACGATGACGGCAACGGTCGAATCGGTGTTGTCGGGCGATCGCCGCGACCGGACGGGACTCCGCGTCTGCGCGGGGCCGCGGAGCTTGCTGCGCGCGCTCGTGCTGCAGTCGCACGACGTGAAGGAGAAGGACCTCGAGCAGTTGCGCCGGTTCGTGCTGCGCGGCCGCCACCGCGCGGTGCTCGCCGCGGCGTGGCCGTCCGTCGTGGCGGAGCTCGGGCCCGACGACAAGGCACCGGTGCTGCGCTTGCTCAAAGAACTGCTCGAGACGCCGGACGCCCTGAGTGGCGTGCGCTGACATGAACGAGCGCGAGCCGTTCTTGCGCTACCTGGCCCGGATGCAGGAGGTCGGCTTCCGGCCGAGCAGCTCGCTGGGGCAGAACTTCCTGCTCGACCCGTCGCTGCACCGATGGCTCGCCGATCGCGCGGCGCCGACCGCCGCCGACACGGTCGTCGAGATCGGCGTCGGTCTCGGCTTCCTGACGCGCGAGCTGGCCCAGCGCGCCGGGCGCGTCGTGGGCATCGAGATCGACGAGCGCCTGTTGTCGATCGCGCGCGACGAATTGCGCGATCAGCGCAACATCGAGTGGGTCCTCGCCGACGCGCTGGGTGGGCCCGGCCGCACGCTGCTGCCGGCGGTCGTCCATGCGGCACGCGCGACTGTCGCGAACGGCGGCCGGTTCCTCGTCGTAGCGAACCTGCCCTACGCGGCGTCGGGTCCGTTGCTCGCCGAGCTCGCGGCCCTCGATCCCTTGCCGTCGCGCGCGGTGCTGCTGTTGCAGAAGGAACTGGCGCTTCGCACCGCGGCCGGCCCCGGTACTGCCGACTACGGCGGTCTGTCCGCGAACTTGCAGGCGGTGTTCACGGCCAAGGTCCTTCGCGAAGTGCCGCCCCAAGTGTTCCGCCCGCGGCCCAGGGTCGCGTCGGCCGTGCTGCAGCTCGAACCGCGGCCCGACGCGCTGCAACCCGCGTCGGCGCGGCGCGAGTTCGCGGTGTTCGTGCGGCAGCTGTTCCAGCAGCGGCGCAAGGTGTTGCGCACGACGCTCGCGGCGGCCGCAGCCGCGATCGGCCGGTTGCCGCCGGACGAGGGGCCGGCACCGGAGGCCCGGGCCGAACAGTTCGCCCCCGCGGTGATCCTGGCCTGGTGGCGGGCCTGCCGCCCGCTGCCGCCGCAGTGACCGGGGGCAAAGACGGGGGAACTGATGGTTTGAGTGGACCTGCCACTGCCCGGTGCATGTTCACACCCGTGAGTCCCCAACGGATTGTGCGTCCCGGTGGCGTGTCCACGCAAACCATCAGTCCCCAAGACGGGCTCGACAGCCAGCTTGACAGCCACCGACAGGATGATAGAAGGAGCGGTTCCTCAACCCGCAGCGTCCCCGGGACTCCAAATCAACATCCCCGGATCGGACAGGCCTCGACACGAGCGCCATTTCCGCAGGGCAGTGCGCAGTTGGGGCTGCAGCAGATGGGTGGCGGAACGGCGGCTGGCATCGGTGCATCTGGCGTGCGCCAGAGGTCACCGTTCCAGTGCGCCAAGAACGGTAACAAAGACGCACGCCGGATGGCTGCGGCGGAGGTACCATTCATTGCCACGGCTCGGAGCATTGGATACGCCGCGCCGTGTCGGGCCCTCCCCCAAGCCGCCCCGCAGCCCGACAGTTTCTGAGCACTCCAGCATGGATCGTTTCGAGGACGCCAAACTGCGCATCAAGGAAGCGACGGACCTCGTCGCCTTGATCGAGAGCTACCTGCCGCTCAAGCCGCGTGGCCGAACCCTCGTCGCGTTGTGCCCGTTCCACGCCGAGAACTCGCCGTCCTTCACGGTGTTCCGCGACACGCAGCACTTCCACTGCTTCGGCTGTCAGAAGACGGGAGATGTCTTCACCTGGCTCATGGAACGCGACGGTCATACTTTCCGGCAAGCCATGGAAGTGCTTGCCGACCGCGCAGGGATCTCGCTCGAGGGTGTGTTCCAGGGCCGGCAGGGCAACGAACCGAAGGGGCCTGATCCTTTCGAAGTGCTCGGCGAGGTGGCGCAGTTCTTCCACGCGTCGCTGGGCTCGGCCGATGGTCGCCTGGCGAGGGAGTATCTCGAGCAACGCGGACTGAGCGCGGCGATCGAGCCGTGGCGGCTCGGTCATCATCCTGCGGCCGGAGCGCTGTTGCGTCATGCCAAGGAACGACATCTGTCGCGCGAAGTGCTCGAGCAGGCGGGGTTGGTGCGCAATGGCCGCGAGATCTTCGCCGGCCGCGTGATGTTCCCGATCGACGACGAACGCGGGCGCACGGTCGGCTTCGGCGGCCGCCTCGTTCCGGGCGCCCCCGGCAGCGAGTCCGACGGGGACTACAAGCCGCCCAAGTATCTGAACTCGCCGGAATCGCCGTTCTTCAGCAAACGGCGCTTGCTGTTCGGGCTGCATCGCACGAAGCAGGCCGGGCAGCGCCGCATCGTGGTCATGGAGGGTTATACCGACGTGATCGCGTGTCATCTGGCCGGCTTCACGGGCGCGGTCGCCTCGCTCGGCACCGCGTTCACCGCGGACCACAGCAAGACCGTCGAGCGCTACGCGACCGAGGGCATCGTGCTCATGTTCGACGGCGATCGCGCCGGCGTGCAGGCTGCGGAGCGCGCCATGCGCGAGCTCGTGAACAGCCGCCTGCCGGTCCGCATCGCCCTCATGAGCGACGCCGAAGACGGTTCGGCGAAGGATCCTGCCGACGTCGTCACGGCGCGCGCGGGCGAAGACCCCGAGCTCGTCGCCGAACGCCGCACCCGCTTTGGCGACGTGATCGACGGCGCCGAGGACGCTCTGGCCGTCTGGTTCCGCCTGTTGGGCCGTCGCCTCGACCTGTCGAAGGCCGTGAACGTCGAAGCGGCCGCGGGGGAGTGCGCGGGCCTGCTCGCGCTGGTCGAGTCACCAGTCCGGCGAGCGGCGCTCACGCAGGAGATGGCGCGTCATCTGGCCGTGCCGGCTCCGACCCTCGAACGACTGCTAGCGAGGGCGCGCCGTGCCCCCGGCAAACGCGAGGGAGAAGCGGTTGCAGCGCAGGCGCCGGAAGCGCCCGCGAGCCTGATGCAGCGCAGCGAAGCCGATCTGCTGGCCTGTCTGCTGGCCGATCCCGACCTGCTCGTCTCGCACGACCTCACGGCCGATGGGCCGCTCGAGTCGGCGGACCTCGCGACGCTGCTCGCGATGGCCACCGACGGCGTGGCGCTGGGCCGGTCGACGACGGACGGACTGCTCAAGTATCTGTTCGCGCGCGCGGCGGAACAGCCGGCCCTGCTCGCGGTTCTCGGCACCGCCCACGCACAGGCAGCGAAAATCCGCGACCCGAAGACCGTTCTGGTCGGTCTGCTCGAGGGCAGGCGCCGTCTTCGCGGCGGACCACAGCGGCGGGTCTGGCGCCAGCAGCTGCAGCAGGCACTCACGGTGGGCGACTCCACCGCGGCGGCCGAATTGCAGCAGCGTCTGCTCGACCGCATGCGGCTCGATCGCCCGCGCGAGGCTACGGCCGACCAGAAGAGCAGCGGGCGCGCGAGCCACGAAGTCAGCGCATCCGAAACGACAACCCCTTCGCCACAGCAACCCTGATCCGAGACTGCCGACCCCCAGCCAACGCGCTCTGATCCACAACCTGCACGACCGACCTTCTGCGTTGCAGCCCTGCTGCGGCGACCAGTGAACAGACTCCCCCAATGGCCGTACCGACCGAGTTCGACAAGAAGATCAAGATCCTGATCAAGACTCATCGCAAGACGGGATCGATCACCCTGGCTCAATTGAACAGCGTTCTTCCGGACGACATGTCGTCGCCCGAGAAGATCGAGTCAGCCATCGCCATGATCGAAGAAGCCGGCCTCGACGTCGTCGAGGACGAGCAGAAGCAGAAGGGCAAGAAGGCCGGCGCGCGCAAGGACGAAGAAGGCGGCGACGACGGCGGCGCCGACGAGATCGAGATGTCACCCGACCTCGACATCGCAGAGCCCACCGAAGCCGAGCTCTCGACGCCGATCGTCGACATCACCGAGAAGATCGACGATCCCGTGCGCATGTATCTGACGCAGATGGGGGAGATCCCGCTGCTCACGCGCGAGGAGGAGATCTCGCTCGCACGCAAGATCGAGCTGACGCGCAAGCAGTTCCGCAAGGAAGTGCTGTCGTCGGGGTTCGGCCTCAGCAATGCGATCGAGATCCTCGAGGACGTGCTCAAGGGAGAGCTGGCCTTCGATCGCACGCTGAAGGTCAACCAGCAGGATCCCGAAGTCGGCAAGGCCGACCTGTCCGACCGCCTGCCCGGAAACATCGCTACGCTGCGGCTCATCTATCAAGCGGCGCGCAACGACTTCATGCAGCTGGTGTCCGACCGCCTGAGCACGGAGCAGTCGGTGGTCACGAAGAAGCGCATCTTCTCGCGGCGGCGCAAGGCCGTCGCGCTGATCGAGGAACTGAACCTGCAGGGCAAGAAGGTGCGGCCGATGATCGACCTGCTCGAGAGCCGCATCCACGAGATGACGCGGTTGCAGGCTCGCCTGCAGCGCTATCGCGGCGCGCAGCTCCAGAACCCCGATGCGCTCGAGACGCGTCGGCGTCTCATGGACATGCAGATCGACGGGCTCGAGACGATCGAACGGCTGCAGAAGCGGCTCGAGTTCCTGCGCCAGGCGTATGCGAACTACGAGGATGCCAAACGCAAGCTCTCGTCCGGCAACCTGCGCCTCGTGGTCTCGATCGCGAAAAAGTATCGCAACCGCGGTCTGTCTTTCCTCGACCTGATCCAGGAAGGCAACACGGGGCTCATGAAAGCCGTCGAGAAATACGAGTATCGGCGAGGCTACAAGTTCTCGACGTATGCGACCTGGTGGATCCGCCAGGCCATCACGCGTTCGATCGCGGACCAGGCGCGCACGATCCGCATCCCGGTCCACATGATCGAGACGATGTCGAAGCTGCGCAACGTTTCCAAGAAACTCACGCAGCTCAAGGGTCGCGAGCCCTCGATCGAGGAGGTCGCCGAGGCCGCGCAGGTCTCGGTGGAAGAAGCCAAGCGCGTGATGAAGATCAGCAAGCACCCGATCTCGCTCGATCGGCCGATCGGCGACTCGGACGACTCCTACTTCGGGGACTTCATCGAGGACGAGTCCGTCGAGTCGCCGGTTCACAGCGCGAGCCGTGAGATGCTGAAGGAGCGCATCGAGAGCGTGCTCAGCACGCTGACCTTCCGCGAGCGCGAGATCATCAAGCTCCGCTACGGCATCGGCGACGGCTACACCTACACGCTCGAGGAGGTGGGCCGCATCTTCCGCGTGACGCGTGAACGCGTGCGCCAGATCGAGGCCAAGGCCGTGCGCAAGCTGCAGCACCCCGTGCGCGCACGGCGGCTCGGTGGGTTCTTCGACAGCGCGGTGGGTGACCCCGGCTGAGGTCACGCTGAGGTCACACGGATGCAACGCGGCCCCGTGTGGCAGCTCGGGGCCGGCAGCTCGGGCGCAGGCGTTGGTGGGCCCCAGCCCTTGAGCGCTAGAGGCGCGTGGCTAGACTCCGCAGCCCCGCAGGTCGCGGTTGTTCTCGCGCAAGGATCCGGTGCACCCTCACGTCAAGAAGCTGCTCGAGTTGCAGAGAGTCGACC
>Ga0075418_10002173_pt1 | contig 22347 bp, 16 predicted proteins | sample SoiMetdeltSBSDD2_FD_81776 | JGI IMG/M metagenome (GOLD analysis project Ga0075418, IMG submission 81776) | Bulk soil microbial communities from a Populus tree surrounding site in Tennessee, USA - Soil MetaG P. deltoides SBSDD2 | ecosystem: Environmental > Terrestrial > Soil > Tree plantation...
CGATTGCGTGGTCGCCGACTTCGTCAGCGGCGCAGCCGAAAAAATGATCCTCGAGCATCAGCAGAAACACGACATCCTGCTAGTCGAAGGTCAGGGAAGCCTGGTTCATCCGTCGTATAGCGGTGTCACACTCGGCCTGCTGCACGGCTCAGCTCCGCAAGCGTTAATTTTGTGTTACGAAGTGGGGCGCGAAGTCGTTACCGGCGTGGAAAGCGTCAAAATTCCCCCCCTGGCCGTGATCAAAAAGATCTGCGACGTGATGGCGAATATCCATCAGAGATGCGAGTGCATCGGCATCGGCATCAACAGCAGCCGGCTGAATGCCCAGCAGGCGGCCCGCGAGCGGGATCGCGTCAAAAGCGAGTTTGGCCTCCCGGCCTGCGACGTGATTCGCGACGGACCGGACGAATTGGTCGATGCGATTATGGCGTACAAGGAAAAGGGAGGATGGGAGAGCCCGTGAACATTGCCTTGAGCTTATGAGCGTCGCCAAGCCCGTACCTACGACCAAAACGCTGATTCCCGCCACCTGGGACGTTCCGGCTGAATTCAAGAGCCGCATGGGCGAAAAGGTCGGCCGCCAACGGGCCATGCAGGCCGAAGGGCAATTGCTCCTGGTTCTGCACGCTCCCCCCAAGAAAGATGAGCCGCAGCGCCGCGGACGACTCTTCTGGCGCAAGGCCGACGGATCATGGCTCTCCAATGAGCTGGGAGGCGGCACCGCAGCATTAGCCAAGCACCTTGGTGACTTCGAGGACCTGATCGAGCGCTTCGACCGGCAAGAAGACGACGCCGCCGGTGTCGACGAACTGTTTACGATTCTGGAGAACATGGTGCCGATCCAGCGGACGGCTCGCAACCTGCACGTGACGCTTCAGGACGCGCGGCAAATGCTGGCCAACGACCGGGATCTGATCAATTTTCGCGACCGGGCGTACGAGATTGAGCGGTCGGCCGAACTGCTGGTCAGCGACCTGAAAAACGCACTGGATTTCGCAGTCGCCAAAAAATCGGAAGAGCAGGCGGCCACTTCCCACCAAATGGCGCTGCAGTCCCATCGGTTAAACATGCTGGCCGCATTCTTTTTCCCGATCGCCACGCTGATGGCGATTTTCGGCTCGGAACTGAAACACGGTCTGGAGGCGCATTTTCCCGCCCCACACATGTTTTTTTACGTCGTGCTGGGGGCCGGGCTGCTGCTGGGGGTGGTGTTGGCAGGTTATCTGGCCGCGACGCGCCGACATGGCGGCGCTGGTTCGTCGGGCCGAGGTACCGGCAGATGACCCACAGCGTTCAGCAGCCTCGATTTCGCTTCTCGCTGCTCCAACTGTTGCTGCTGGTCGCCCTCATCAGCCTATGGCTGGCGATGGTTCACTACGGTGGCGTGCTGGCAGTCATCCTTACTTCGTCGCTGATCGGCGGCTTGTTGGTACTCGTGGGGATGGTCTACCGGCTGCGAATCGTAGCGGTGATAGGTGGCGTGCTTTTGCTGGCGGGACCCTTCCTGCTGGGCATGGCCGCAGCAATGCTGAATTCGTAATGCTTCTCGAGCGCTGGAACATGGTTCCTGACCGAGACGATGCGACGAAATGTCGGCCGGCGCTGTCGCGACCGCCGCGCCCCTGGCAGTTTTCGCTGCTCGAAGCGGGCATCGTGATCACTGCGCTGTGCGTATGGCTGGGCGTGTGGCATTTGGCTGGCAGAACCTGGGGCTTGATTACCATCGCCCTCTCGGGGCCCGTCGTCGGTTTGGGGCTGATGGATTATGGTTTGCGGACCAGGCGTCCCGCAGCGCTGTGGCTGGGGGGCGCCCTGCTGGCCATGTGGCCGGTGATTCTGATCATGCTCACGGCCATGATCTTCATGCGGCGGTAGAGAGAAGCGATGTGGCAATCGGCGAGCGAATCCCTTACGATGAGCGGTGGTGGGATGAGTAAGCGGGTCGGCTGTTCTTGACCGACCGCTATAGAATGCCGAAGTCAGGATGCATTGCCGTCGTCTTCACGGAGGGGGATTCCCTATGCGGGCTACCTGCAATTTGGCGCTTTCAGCTTGCACTGCATTCTTGAGTGCGATGCTGTCCGCAGGCGAGCCGCCTGCGGACAGGTTGTACGTCAAGTATGGCAGCGGCGAGGTTCGCGACGCCGAGCAGGTGATTGGCCACGTCGACCTGGACGAGCCGTTGGTGGTCACCGAAGAACGCCAGGATGCAGTTCGGGTCGCGCTCAAGGACGGCAAACAGGGATGGGTTCGTCGCAGCGAGTTGGGAACGCTGGAGGAAGTGCTTAAGGACGCCTCAGCGCAAATCGCGCAGCGGCCGGACGACCTCGAGCTGCGGTTCTTCCGGGTGCAGCATCTCATTGGCCGCGAAGCGCCCGGCGATCGCGAGCAGGCTTTGGCGGATTTGGAGCACGTCGTCCGCCTGGCGCCGCGCGAAACGCGGGGGCTTCTGCTGCGCGGCTCCTTGTGGGCCAAGAGCAGACAGTTCCAGGCCGCGGTGGATGATTTTACCGCCTGCCTCCGGATCGATCCGGCATGTTCGGCGGCACTTCTCGAGCGCGGCCTGGCTAACTATGCCTTACGGGATTTCGAGGCCGCACTTGCCGATTTTGACGCCAGTTTGCGGCTGGAGCCGAAAATGGCAATGGGCTACACGGGTCGCGCGATGGCGCGTGTGGAACTGGCTGACTACTCGCAGGCGGAGGTGGATTTTTCGAAGGCGCTTGCCGCCGATGACAAGTCGCCGCTGCCGTGGTTCGAGCGGGCCCGCATGTGGATGCGGCGTCACAATGCCAACGCGGCGGTCAGCGACCTGACGGAAACGCTCAAACGCGATCCCAAGCACCTCGACGCCATGATCTTTTTGGCGACGCTGCTGGCCTGCGGTCCGGACGATACGCCGCGGGACGGCAAGCGGGCCGTTGAGCTGGCCACTGCCGCCTGCGAGCAGACCCGCAAGAGCGACTTCCGCGCCGTTGAAGCGCTTGCCGCAGCACACGCCGAGGCGGGCGATTTTCCGCGGGCCATCGAGCAACAAGAAAAAGCCTTGGAGATCCTGAGCAGAGCCGGGACGCCCGAAGGCGCCAAAGCGGCCGCTCGCAGCCGGTTGTCACAGTACAAGGCCAGCCGTCCAATCCGGCTGATGCGGTAATAACGAGTATTAGGCACACTCCGTGTGCCGTCGCTCCAGTTGACGGCACACGGAGTGTGCCTACTACTACTTATTTGAGTTGCTCGTCGAAGAACTCGTATGCTGTCTTGCGCGCGTCTGTGGGAAAATCGTGCGCGCTATCGGGGTAAATCGCCCGCAAGTTCTGCTCTTTTTCCAACAGTTTGAAGATCGGCTGGGCGGAAGCGATCGAGTCCTTGACGCCCGAAACCTCGAAATTGTCGTCGTGCTGCGGCGATACGGCCAGCAGCGCCCGCGGGGCGATTGCCGCCAGCAACTCCGGAAAATCGAACGGCACCCTGTCCGGGCTGTTATCGTACTGGCTGGCGATCAGCGGCATATAACGGCTGCTGGTCCAACCGGCCAGCTTCCCGCCGTAGTACTTGTGGAACCGCGTGAAGCCGCAGCAGGAGACGGCGGCCTTGATCCGCGTATCGAACGCGGCGGTGAAAATCGTGTTGTGTCCTCCCAGCGAGTGGCCGATGCAGCCCAGGCGGTCACCGTCCACCTGCGGCAGCGACTGGAGCAGATCCAGCGCCCGCGTGTTGTCGTAAATCGCCTTCATCGAGCCGCTGGTGTAGCCGTGCTTGGGACTGAAGTCGAACTCGTGCTCGCCGAAGGACGGATAATCGGGGGCTAGCGTGACGTAGCCGCGCTGGGCCAGTTCGCGGGCGTAGTGCAGGTTTGGATTTCCGCCGAGACCTGCCGGCTCGTCTTTGCCGATTTTGGTCGTCTGGTGGAGACAGAGGACGGCCGGCAGCTTGCGTTCCGTGTCCTTAGGCGTGAAGAGCCAGGCGCGGACGACGCGGTCCGCCGAGTCGGTGTGATACTCGATCTTTTGCCGCGCGATGTCGCCGATCTTCGTCTCCTCGATCACTTTCATCTCCAGTGGCACTTTGGGCTTTGGCTGGGGCAGCGGGCCCATGACCGCCTGGACACCTGCGAGGATATGCTGGCGGCGGGTTTCCCAGTCGCCAGCGGTGCGGACCGGCTGCTTCTTGCCGGAAGCGTCGAGGTAATAGGTCAGATCCTGGTGTTCGGCGTACGTTGGCGCCTCTGGTTGTTCGGCATGGCTGGGGGCCGACAGCAGCGCGGCGCAGAGGCAGAAAACGGCGGCTAGTGGTGGGAAATGGATGCGCAGGTTCATGAGCGGTAGTTCCTTGGTGAGCGTGTATTTCCGCACGATTCTAGCCTCCCAAACGGGCCACTGGATGCGGCCACAAAATTCAGCACAATTCTCTCGACAATGGGCAGGGATCGTGAGAAACTAAGGAGCAATTGCTCGGGGCGGCATTCGCTGACCCAGTTGGTATTTTTTCGGACGAGGAGGCAACCATGTCCAGTCGCAAGCCACGCGGATTTACGATCGTCGAACTGCTGGTGGTCATCTCGATCATTGGCGTGCTGATGGCCCTGCTATTGCCGGCCGTGCAGGCCGCGCGCGAGAGCGCTCGCCGAGTGCAGTGCTCAAATAACCTGAAACAGTTGGGAACGCATGCCACTTCGACTGAGATTCGAAAGGAGTCTTTGCCGCCGTCGCTGACTTGGTCCACAAATATCGTCTTGCACCACAAGCCGCAGAACTGGACCGATCCCAATGGCAATCCGTATCCGGTCTATTCCTGGGTCCACGCGCTGATGGCGGACATCGACAGCAATAAGTGGTCAATGATGGAAAATCTGGAGCGCTCCTGGATGCCGGGCGGAAACATGTTTGGAACGAACGTGGACTTCAATGATTCGACAGTTCTGGCGAACCCAAACATCGCCTTGTCGGATCTGCCAGGAATAATTTGCCCCAGCGACATCATGACGGTCACGCAGAGCGGTCTGGGCGGGGGGATTTCTTACGCCTGCAATTCCGGACGCGAAAACCGGTACAACACCACGGACCCGAACAATGGTTTGCGGATTTTGAACAATGATTGGGATGCCAATGGCGTGTCCGACAACCGACTCTCGCTTTTCGATCAGAGCGGGCAGCCGATCTTTCCAGACGCCTTCCGTGCGAAAACTTCTGTGTCTGATATCGCCAACGGCGATGGCGCGTCTAACACGGTCCTTTTTACCGAGAACACGAACCTTCAAGACTGGCACTCTCCCCTCGATCGCAACGCCGGGACGACCTATCCGGATGGCAGCGTTCTCCAGTACTACGTCGCCGAGTACAAAGTGGGCGTGCTGTGGTTCAATGTGCCGCAGCCATATCTACCGCCGGTAGAGTTCAATCGCGATGTGATTGGGGCCCAACTCGACGCGTACCACGCTCGACCGGCTGGGTTCCATCCGGACGGCTTCATGGTGTGCCTGGTTGACGGTTCGGTGCGGTTTGTGAGCGAAAAGGTGAACTACCTGGTGTACTGCAAGCTGCTCAGCTCCAACGGCAAGAAATGCCGCACGCCCGGCGCCCACAAAGCGACCGAGGTTCCGCCGGTTCCCGGCTGGCAGGCGATCCCCGTCAAGCAAGATGAACTCTAGTCTGCTCGTTGTAGCCGTCGCGACAGACAGTTTGTTCACGTGCGGGAGCGCTAGTCCGGCCTCAAAATTCTGGATTAATTGCGTTTGGGCTGCGACATCGCGTCGCAGTCAATAGCTGTCACGCGGGCCCGTTGGCAAGAGAGACAGTTTTTCTCCACCAAAACATGGCCGCACGTTGGCCAGCGAGCTAGCTCCCCGCGTTGGTCCATGAAAAAAAATATTCGCGGTTGCCGAAAACCTCTTGAGTGCAATTGCTAAATCTGCGCTCTTCCAGTACAAACTCGCTGGGAAGAGATAGGCGCAATTAGGGACGGAACCCGGAATTTTGCGGCCGTGTTTGGCCATGAGGGCCAGCGCCAGACGCAACTCTGCGTCCGCCCGGCGGTATTCGCCCGCCAGGCAAAAGGTGATGCGGCCGCAACTATTGAAGGGAGGCAGTCATGTTAGTCGTCAGCCGTCGTCCTAATGACCGCATCGTCTTTCCCAAGCTAGGAATCACGGTGCACGTGGTCCGCGTAGACGGCAAGAGCGTCCGTCTCGGCATCGATGCGCCGCGCGATGTGCGCGTCCTGCGGCACGAGATTGCCGACAAGATTCATGAAGATCCGTGCGAACCGGAGAGTTCATCTGCCGCGGAGCGCCGGCATGAGATCCGCAACCGGCTCAACACGGCGATGCTCGCGCTGCACCTGGTCAAACAGAAGTTGCACCTGGGCCTGGGTACGAGCACGGACCTCGAACCAGTGATCGATCAGGTCATCCGCGAATTGTACGCCTTGGATGCCGATACCCAGCAACTGGGCGCGGCAACGCCGCCGGCCGCCGGCCCGACGCAGCGGAGGACAGCGCTGGTTGTCGAGGACAACGCCAACGAGTGCGAACTGCTCGCCGGTTTCCTGCGGACGTTCAATTTCCAGGTGGCTACCGTCGGCGACGGCGCCGACGCACTGGCGTACCTCTCGCGCCACCAGAGGCCCGATATCGTGCTGCTGGACATGAACCTGCCGCGCGTCAGCGGCAACGAGGCGGTTCGCGAGATTCGCGGCAATCCCGCGCTGGCCGGCGTCAAGCTATTTGCCATCAGCGGCATGAACCCCGGGCAGTGCGGCGTGACCACCGGCCCCCAGGGAGTGGACCGCTGGTTCAGCAAACCGATCCGCCCGGATGCCCTCGTGGCCGCCATTGACCGGGAGCTGTCGCTTACGTCGTCGGTGTAGGACGGAGCTTTCCTCACGGAATGCGACGTGGCACGGAGTTCGTTCCGTGCTCGGAGAGATTGCGCCTGGTGTGCTTAGCGCCAGCGGAAAAATTTCAGCGCGATCGCGAACGACACGCTCGCCCACAACAGCAGGATGACCACCTGCGGCAGAAGTGCGGCGAGCGAATTCCCGTCCAGCATGATCCCGCGCAGGAGCTGGTTCAGGGCAGTCAGCGGCAGGGCGTTGACCACCGGCTGCATCCAATCGGGAAAGCGCTCAGCCGAGAAAAAGACCCCCGAGCAGACCCACATCGGCAGCATCACCAGGTTCATCAGCCCCGAGATCGTCTCGATCGTCTGCGCCCGGCAGGCCACCAACAGGCCAATGCCAGCGAACGCAGCACTCCCCAGCAGCACGGCCGCGGCCAACTCCAGATAATTCCCCTGGCAGCGGACGCCGAAGACGAAGTAGCCGAAGATCAGCAGCACCACCACGTCGCCGACGGTGAAAATCAGCCGGCTGATCATCACCGCCAGCAGGAAGTCGCTTCGGCGCATCGGTGTTGCCAGAAAACGCTTGAGCAGCTTGCGGACCCGCATATCGACCAGCACGAAGCCGACCCCCCACAGGCCGCCCCCCATCAGGTTCAGCCCCATCAGCCCCGGCAGGAAGAAGTCGATGTATCGCGAGCCCTCCTTGTCCAGATGCGTGACGCTCAGCCGCGGCTGCGATGCATCGCGAAACAACACGTTGTCCGCCGCCCACACGGCCTTCTGGCTTTCCGCCCGGTGCGGCTGATCGTGAAAGGCGATTGTCCGCGCGCCGGTGCCCGTGACTTCGATCACCAGGTCGGTCTTGCCCGACTGGAGCCGCTTGACCCACTCCTCTTGTTTCGTCGTGACGATCTTGAACCGCTGGTCCGCCCGGAATTTCGCCGCCACGCCCTCAACATCGCCGCTGCCGACGATGTCGATCGTGATTTCCTCGATGGGGCTGGCGCGGAAGGCAAGGCCGAGGGCCAGCGCCATCAGCAGCGGAAAGCCGTAGACCCAGAAGATGGCCATCGGCTCGCGGTAAAACTCCTTGATCCGCGCCGCGATCAATTGCCCCAGCGGCCAGTAGCTACGGCTTGCCATTGGCTGCCTCCTCCTGCAAATGCCGGCCAGTAAGGGCGACGAACACGTCCTCCAGCGTGGCGTGCCGCGTCGTCAGCAGCGCCATTTCCCGGCCGCTCGACTGGAGAAAATTCAGCACCGCCGGCAGCGCCACGTGCGGTTGCGCGACCGACAGGCTCCAGCCGTCCCCGTCGCGATGGACGCTCTTGACGCTCGGCAATCGCGCCAACTCTCCATCGACCAGCGGCGGCGAATCGGCCGCCAGCGTGAAATCGACGATGTGCTCGCCACCCAGCCGGGCGATCAGCTCCGCCGGCGAGCCGAGGGCGATGATCTGCCCCTTGTCGATGACGGCCACGCGGTCGCACAGCCGCTCGGCTTCGTCCATGTAGTGCGTGGTGAGGAGCACGGTCCGGCCGCCAGCGCCGTACGCCCGAATGATGTCCCACAGTTGCCGCCGCGACTGCGGATCGAGGCCGGTTGTCGGCTCATCGAGAAACAAGAGCTGCGGATCGCCGACAATGCCGCAGGCCACCGCCAGCCGCTGCTTCTGCCCGCCGGAAAGTTTGACGACGTGGCTGTGCGTTTTTTCCTCGAGTCCGACGCGAGCGATCACCTCATCGGGCTCTATGCCTTCGCGATAGAAGCTGCGAAAGAGAGTGATCGTCTCGCGAACGGTCAGCTTGTCGGCAAGTTGTGTTTCCTGAAGCGAAATGCCAACGCGCTGACGGATGGCGTCGTCATCGCGGCCCCAGTGATATCCCAGGACTTCGACCTGGCCGCTGGTGGCGTCGAGGATCCCCTCCAGGATCTCCATGGTGGTTGTCTTGCCGGCGCCATTGGGACCGAGCAGTCCAAAACACTCACCCACCTCGACCGCCAGTTCAATGCCGCGGACCGCCTCGACCGGGGGCTTGCCGGGGTAGGTTTTCTTAAGGTCTCGGCAATGGATGGCGTGAGACATATTGGTCGATTTCAGCGGCTAGCCGGCAGTGCCACCAGAAGAGAAATCCACTGCAAAGGTTCGCGCTACGCAGCCGGTTTCAAGCGCCGACCGGTTGCACTCGTTCGATTCGGTCAACCGATCGCGGAAATCGATCCTGAAGCGCCTGCACTCCCATCTCCTCCCCGCGGAGCGCCTCCATCGCCTTGACGGCTGCCTCCGCGGCCTGGAGCGTCGTAATGCATGGAACGCCGAACTGGACTGCGGCGGCGCGAATTCGACCTTCGTCCGTACGCGCTCCCTTGCCGCTGGGTGTATTCAGCACGAGCGCGATCTGGCCGTCGTTCATGTGGTCCAAAAGGTTCGGCCGCCCCTCGGCAATCTTCTTGACACGTTTGACGGAGATTCCTGCGTCCTCCAGTCGCTGTGCCGTCCCATCGGTGCAAATCAACTCGTGGCCAAGTGCCGTCAGCCGCCGAGCGAGGTCCACGATCGAATCTTTGTGCCGCCGCGAGACGCTGAGAAAGATCTTGCTGGGCTTCTGAGGAAGCACGATTCCAGCGGCCAGTTGCCCCTTGGCAAAGGCGATGGAAAATCGCTCGCTGACACCCATCACTTCGCCGGTGCTGCGCATTTCAGGACCGAGGACGATGTCCACGCCGACGAATTTCCGGAATGGGAAGACGCTTTCCTTCACCGAGACGTGCGACGGAATTGGCTCACGCGTCAGGCCGAGCTCGGGCAGCTTCATGCCTGCCATCACCTTGGCAGCCAGCTTTGCCACTGGTACGCCCGTAGCCTTGGCGACGAACGGCACGGTGCGGCTGGCCCGTGGATTGACCTCCAGGACGTAGACGATCGGGCGGCCCTCCTCGCGCTTGACGGCAAATTGCACGTTCATGAGCCCGATCACTTTCAGGTGCCGCGCCATGGCCTGGGTGGCTTGGCGGATTTCGTCGATTACGGGGCCGGGCAAGCTGTAGGGTGGAATGGCACAGCATGAGTCCCCTGAGTGGACGCCGGCTTCCTCGATGTGCTCCATGATTCCGGCGACGACCACTGTCTCGCCGTCGCTGATGCAATCGACGTCTACCTCGGTGGCATCCTCGAGAAATCTGTCGATCAGCACCGGCTGCCCCTGGGCGACGACGAACGCCTCGGCCACGAACCGCTCGAACTGCGCCATGTCGTAGCAGATTTCCATCGCCCGCCCGCCGAGGACGAAGCTCGGTCGGACCAGTGCCGGAAAGCCAACCTTGGCTGCTTCCGTGCGCGCCTGGTTCATGTTGCGGGCAATCCCGTTGGCCGGCTGCTTCAGGCCCAGTCGATTGAGGATCGCTGCGAACTTTTCCCGGTCCTCGGCCGCTTCGATCGTCTCCACGCTAGTCCCGATGATCGGCACGCCGGCATTGGCGAGAGCCCGCGCCAGATTCAGCGGTGTTTGCCCGCCGAACTGCACGATCACGCCGTCCGGTTCGATCCGATCGTGGATGTTGAGGACGTCTTCCGTCGTGAGCGGTTCGAAGAAAAGGAGGTCCGACGTGTCATAGTCGGTGCTCACCGTCTCGGGATTGCTGTTGACCATTACGCTTTCAATTCCCATCTCGCGGAGGGCGAAGCTGGCATGGCAGCAGCAGTAGTCAAACTCGATCCCCTGGCCGATGCGATTGGGTCCGCCGCCGAGGATCATGATCCGCTTCTTTCCCGGTTCCTTCGCAGGAGTCTCATCCTCTTCTTCATAGGTCGAGTAGTAATACGGCGTGTAGGCTTCGAACTCTGCGGCACACGTATCGACCGATTTATAGGTGGGCACGATCCCGCGGGCCTTGCGATTTTCGCGAACCTCCATTTCGCTTGTCTGCCAGAGAGTGGCAAGCTGGCGATCGGAAAAACCGAACTGCTTGGCCCGTCGAAATGTGGCGTTGTCGACGCGGCTCATGTCGCCGATTTTGCGCAGCTCGTCTTCCAACCGGACGACATCCTGGAGCTGGTCCAGGAACCAGGGGTCAATGGCGGTCAACTCGTAAATCTGCTGGACCGTCATCCCAGACTTGAGCGCGTAGCGCAAATACCACACGCGGTCGGCATTGGGAACGGACAGCTTGGCGCGGATCTCGTCCACGGTCGGCTGCTCGGGCGTGCCCCACTTGTCTTTGCCGTCGCAGCCGAAGCCAAAGCTGCCGACTTCCAGGCCCCGCAGCGCTTTCTGAAACGATTCCTTGAACGTGCGGCCGATGGCCATCGTCTCGCCGACGCTCTTCATTTGCGTCATCAGCGTGGCGTCCGCCTCGGGGAATTTTTCGAACGCGAACCGCGGCACTTTTGTGACAACGTAATCGATCGTGGGCTCGAAGCAGGCGGTCGTCTTGCGGGTGATGTCGTTAGCCAGCTCATGCAGCCGGTAGCCGACGGCCAGCTTGGCGGCAATTTTCGCGATCGGAAAGCCAGTGGCCTTGCTGGCGAGCGCCGAACTGCGGCTGACACGGGGGTTCATCTCGATGACGATCATCCGGCCGTTCTTGGGGTTGATCGCGAACTGGATGTTGGAGCCGCCCGTTTCGACGCCGATCTCGCGGATTACGGCCAGGCTGGCGTCGCGCATCCGCTGGTATTCCTTGTCGGTCAGCGTCTGGGCTGGTGCGACGGTGATCGAGTCGCCCGTATGGACTCCCATGGGGTCGAAGTTCTCGATGGAGCAGATGATGACGACGTTGTCGTCCATGTCGCGCATCACCTCCATCTCGTATTCTTTCCAGCCGATCACCGACTCCTCGATCAGCACCTCGTGGACCGGCGACTGGTCCAGGCCTCGGCGTACGAGCGTGTCGAACTCTTCGCGGTTGTAGGCGATCGCCGAGCCGGAGCCGCCGAGGGTGAAGCTGGGGCGGACGACGCAGGGGAGACCAACCATCTCCAGAACTTTGCGGGCGTGCTCAATACTTTGGACTGTCTCTCCCTTGCACACCTCCAGGCCGATTTTTTCCATGGCCTGCTTGAATTGCTCGCGCTCTTCCGCCTTGGCGATGACCTTTGCGTTGGCGCCAATCATCTCAACGCCGTACTTGTCCAGTACTCCGTGGCGAGCGAGGTCCATCGCCAGATTGAGCCCGGTTTGGCCGCCGAGAGTCGGCAGGAGCGCGTCGGGACGTTCCCTTTCGATCACTTTGGCCGCCATTTCCCAGGTGAGCGGCTCGATGTACGTGCGGTCGGCCATCTCCGGATCGGTCATGATCGTGGCCGGATTGCTGTTGATCAGAACGACTTCGTACCCTTCCTCACGGAGCGCTTTGCAGGCTTGGGTCCCGGAATAATCGAACTCGCATGCCTGGCCGATGATGATCGGGCCGGAACCGATGAGCAGAATCTTCTTGATGTCGCTGCGGCGGGGCACTGCGAGCGTGTCCTTGTGGCCCTGGGAGGCAGAATTGATTGGCTGCGAGCCGCCCCCTGGCCATGTCGGCGCGCACCTTCACCTCGACTGCCGCGAGGTGTGTAAAATCCCTCGAAGTTAACACTTGCTAAGACGACGTTCAAGGGGCGAACTCGGCGAACTCAATAGACATCGCGATCTGGCCGCTAAATAAAAAGGGCCGGGAAATCTCCCGGCCCCATCGCTTTCCAGGTTTCTCTTGGGACTACTCGTCCACCTCATCTTTATCTTCCCCCTGGTTGTCGTTGTCTCCCTGACTATCGTCCTCGTCCGTGTCACTACCGTCATCGGCGTCCCGGCCGTCGTCGCCTGTCGTGTCGTCGCCGGTTGTGTCGTCGCCGGTGTTTCCGCCGGAATCACCGCCGGCGTCGTCTCCGTCGTCGTCCCCATCGCCGTCGGTTCCGGTCCGGTCCTTGAACCGGCCCTTGGCAATGCCGTGCTCCTGCTGGAGCCGCTTGATGGCTTCCTTCTTCTCCTCGGGGCTCAGCCCCTTCAACTCGCGAACGTGCCGGCCGATGCCTTTGCCGGGATGATCGACGTGGGCCGTTTCGCCGTCTCCGTCGTCGGACGGGTCGCCGTCATCGGCCGTGCCGTCATCGTCCATGACCTCTTCATCCCCTTCGATGTCGTTGTCTTCAGCGGCCGATTCGACGCGGGACTTCTTTTGCTTCTTGCGTTCGTCCTTGGCAAGCTTTTTGTCTTCCTTAGCCAGCTTCTTGTCCTCCTTGGCTGTCTGCTTGTCTTCCTTGGCGGGCTTGGTGTCCTTTTTCTGGCTGCCGTGCTCCTTGGCGGTCGAGGTGTCCTTCACCTTTTTGTGGTCGTTGACCTTCGTGGTGTGGCCGCTGCCATTGCCGGACTGCTTCTTTGCCTGGGCACCACCACCGCCACCACCACCGTGGGCGTTGCCGCCTCCGCCTCCACCGCCACCTCCCCGTCCCCCTCTGGCGTAGGCGGCAGGTCCGAAGCAGACAGCAAGCGCGACGCATAGCAAAAACGATGTCACAAATCGCATGTGGAAATCTCCTTAGAGTGGAAGGCGCAAGTCACCCCGCGCCTAACAGAAACTCTAGGTCGATTTCCGCCGGGAGGTCGGCCCTGGGATAGCGGTTCTGACGGTCGTGCCGACCGGGAGGCATCCCTGGGAGGAGATTAAGAGGGCCGCGGTTGTCTCCACGTTTCAGTCGCGCCGCTGACAAGCCTACAGCCCGGCAAAGTAGTTCTTCACGGCCACGTCGAACGCCTTGCTGGAGAGCACTTTGGGCAGCTCGTGGAATTCAAAGAACGTCGTGACCTGGAGCAGCAGATCGCGCGGGTGGCAGAAACGCATCGGCCGCTTCGCTTCTGTGTAATGCTTGCTGAGCAGGTGATCCACCGCGTCGTCGCGATACTCGATCTCCTGCCTGGTGCACCATTGCTTGATCAGCTCGCGGAATTCTCGCGGCGTCGGATCCGGAATCTCGACTTTGTACGGCATGCGCCGCAAAAAAGCCTCGTCCACCAGCTTGCGCGGCTCGATGTTGGTTGAAAACACCAAAATGGGATCGAAGGGGACCTGAATCTGTCGTCCTGACGGGAGCGTGAGATAGTCGTGCCCCTTTTCCAGAGGCACGATCCAGCGATTGAGCAGTTCGTCGGCGCTGACCCGCTGGCGGCCGAAATCGTCTACCACGAGCGCTCCGCCGTTGGCCTTCAATTGCAGCGGCGCTTCAATGATTCCCGTAGCGTTATGTGAGGCAAATTCCAGGTGCTCGAGCTTCAATTCGCCGCCGACGATGATCGACGGCCGTTTGATGCGCACCCACCGTCGGTCGTATCGTGCCATTTCCAGCAGATGGCCCGAAGAAGTCGGCGGCGCCTCTTCATGGCTGGCGGGGTCGAACAGCCGGATGGTTTCACCCGTGATCACCACCGTTCGCGGCACCCAGATGTATTGCTGGGCGGCCCGAATAACCCGCTCGGCAATGCTCGTTTTGCCATTGCCGGGAGGGCCGTAGATAAACATGCCGCGGCCGGTATGGATCGCCTGTCCAATCGTGCTGATGATGGCCGGTGACAGCGTGAGATCGGAGTAGGCGGCACACAAGTCGGCTAGCTTCGGTCGGTTTCGGCGCACCGACTGCTTTTCAATGCTGACGATATAGTCCTTGAGCGGCACAGGCGCGGCGCCGCAATAGGTGCAGCGCTCGATATACCAGCGGGCCTTTGTTTCCCCCTCGGTGGTCAGCTCGTGATCGAAGTCCCCCATGGCCGCCTGGCTCTTGTAGTTCACCAGCAACTGCTGCTTGAGTCCGCGGAGCAGCTCCTGAGTAATGCCGAAGGGGAGCTTGACTTGATCGGCGATCTTGCGCCCGGTTGCCTGGCCGCAGATGAGCAAATGTTTGAGGATCAGCGACTCGATATCCGTGGACGAGAGGCCTGACTCGTCGAGCGTCTGCGGCTCGCGGGGAAGGAAGGCGTCGTGGTGTGCATCAGGCCGGGCTGACTGAGGCAAGACGACGGTGGCCGACGAGCCGTCGGCGACGGCCGAAGCGAAGCTAAGATTGTCCATGTCGAGGCCCGTGCAAGGGAGCGGAATCGGGGCAGAAGCGCGAAAGTCTAGCTCACGAATCAGCGGACAATCACCCGCGCAGATCGTCCATCGGTTGCAGTCGCTACCGGCGGAAAAATCCTCCCGGTTATGCGGCGCGAGGACGTGCCCAGGGGCAGCCGGGCGCGGTCTTGTGTGGTAAGTTCTCGTAGTTGCTCGTGCCGCAAAAGCGGCGAGGTCAGCCCGCCGAGCGCGGGTTGCCGCGTATGGCCGTGGATTCTCCGCTTGCACAGGACGCTTCATGATCCACGTCCGTGAACTGACCAAGTCCTACGCCGATCTCCGACGCGGGCATTTCGTCGCTCTGGCCGGAATTTCGTTTGCCGCCCAACCCGGCGAGATCTTCGGCCTCCTGGGCCCCAACGGCGCCGGCAAAACGACGGTCCTGCGGATTCTGAGCACCGTCCTGCGTCCCACCGCCGGCAGCGCCTCCGTCAACGGCTATGACGTCGTTACGCAGCCGGCCCTGGTGCGGCATCAGATCGGATACGTCTCTTGCAACACGGCGGTGTACGACCGGATGACCGCGTGGGAGATGGTTGAGTATTTCGGACGCCTTTACGGCCTGGACGACGAGACGCTGCGAGAGCGCATGGAAGATGTGTTTCGAAGACTAAAGATGGAGGAGATCCGCGATGTGCCAGGCGCCAAAATGTCCACCGGGATGAAGCAGAAAGTATCCATTGCGCGAGCCATTGTCCATGATCCGCCAGTGCTCATCTTCGACGAGGCGACTGCCGGACTGGACGTGCTAGTGGCACGGGCCATGCTGCGCACGGTGGCGCAGCTCCGCGACCAGGGAAAATGCGTCATTTTCTCGTCGCACATCATGCGTGAGGTGGAGCGGCTCTGCGACCGGATCGCGATCATGCACCGAGGACACATCCTGGCCGAAGGGACGCTCGACGATCTGCGGCGGGAATACGAGGAGAATGACCTGGAAGAGCTCTTTTTCCACCTGATTTCGGACCATGAGCTGAACGAGATCGGTGTCGCGGCAAATGACCATTCTCCCTAATCCCTGACTCCTGACTCTTGACTCCTGGTTTCTGGCTACATGTCCTGGACCAACGTCAAACTGATCTTCCTCCGCGAGCTGAAAGACCAGCTTCGCGACCGCCGCACGATCTTCACGATCGCCGTGCTGCCGCTGCTGCTCTATCCGCTTTTGGCGATGATTGTGTTTCAGGTCCAGCAGTTTCGCAAGGAGAATCCTTCGCGGGTCCAGATTGTGGGGGCCAGCGACCTGGCGCCGTTGCCCCGGCTCTTGGCCGACGGCCACTTTGCTCCTGAGCTTTGTTCGCAAGCTGAGCGGCGGCTGCTGGTGCTGGACATCGACGAAACGCCGCCGAATCGGCTGCCTTCCAGCGAGGTGGCAGCACGCGCGCGGCGCGACTTGCAGGCCGGCAGGTTCGACGCCGTCGTCTATTTTCCGCCCGACTTCGCCCGGGAACTGCAGCGATTTCGTGAAAAGCAGGCCGATTCGGCTGCGGCCGATGCGCCGCCTGCGGCCCCCGAGCCGCAAATTTTTCTCAGCACCGCCAGCGACAAGTCCCGCGTTGCCCGCGACCGCTTGTGGAGCGTGCTCAACGAGTGGCGCACTTCGATCGTCCAGGACACTTTGCGCCAAAACGATCTGCCTTTGGCGGCCGCCATGCCCTTTGAAGTCAACAATCAGGACGTGGCAGAAGAAACCGGCAAGCGGGCCGTGATCTGGTCCAAGGTGCTCCCTTTTGTGCTGCTTGTCTGGGCGCTCACCGGGGCGTTTTATCCGGCCATCGATCTCTGTGCCGGCGAGAAGGAGCGGGGCACGCTCGAGACGCTGCTTTCCAGCCCCGCCCAGCGGAGCGAAATCGTCTGGGGCAAGCTGCTGACGGTGATGACCTTCAGCATGGTCACCAGCCTGCTCAATCTGGCGAGCATGGGAATCACCGGCACGTTCATCCTCACCCAGCTCCAGAAAATCGCATCCAGCCCGCTGCCGGTCGAGGTCGGTCCGCCGCCGTTGATTGCCGTCGTGTGGCTGGTGATGGCGCTCGTTCCGGTCTCCGCCATGTTCAGCGCCCTGTCGCTGGCGATTGCCGCATTCGCCCGCAGCTCCAAGGAAGGGCAATATTACTTGATGCCGCTACTCATGGTCTCGCTGCCGCTGATGACGCTGCCGATGTTGCCTGGATCGCAACTGGACGTGGGTTCCAGCTTGATCCCGCTAACCGGGGTCGTCCTGCTCCTGAAATCACTCATTGAGGGGCAATACTGGGAAGCGATCAAGCACTTCCCGCTGGTGACCGCGGTCACCGCAAGCTGCTGTTTGCTTGCCATTCGCTGGGCGGTCGATCAGTTCAACAACGAGGCGGTGCTATTCCGCGAGAACGAGCGATTTACAGTTAGTCTGTGGGTACGGCACCTGCTCCGCGATCGCGAGGATACTCCATCGGTCGGCGAGGCGCTATTCTGCGGCGTGCTGCTGCTGGTGATTCGCTTTTTTGCCAACTTTCTATTGCCGGTGCCCACGCACTGGAGCGGCTTCGTGCAGACGACGCTCGTACTGCAAATCGCTCTGATCGCCACGCCGGCATGTCTGATGGCGATCATGCTCACCCGCCGGCCGCTGGCGGCACTGGCAGTGCGCGCTCCGACGTTCCTGAGTACGGTCCCTGCCGCTGCACTTCTGGCTATTTTCCTACATCCGGCGATCACCTGGCTGAGCATTGCCATTCGCGCGCTCTATCCGCTGGGCGACGATGTGCTGGCGCAGCTCAAGCCGCTGGACACCATGCTTCAAAACGCGCCTCTGTGGCAAGCGGTGCTACTAATCGGCCTGACTCCAGCCATCTGCGAAGAGCTTGCATTCCGCGGATTCATTCTTAGCGGCCTGAGACACATCGGCCACCGCTGGATTGCCATCGCCATGACTGCCGCACTGTTCGGCATTGCCCATGGCCTACTCCAGCAGTCGTTGTCGGCCTTCGTCGTCGGGTTGGTGATCGGTTACGTCGCCGTGAAGACCAACAGCATCTGGCCGGCAATGGTCTTCCACATGGTTCACAACAGCTTGATGGTGCTGCTGACGCATGTCTCGCGCAGCGATGTGTCGGAGCATCCGCTGCTTTCGCGGCTGTTGGTTCCGGCCAGCGAGGCCTTCGGTCCGTGGACGTGGCTGGCGCGATGGATAGGCGAATCGCTCCAAAGCGAGCAGCTTGTTTATCATCCCGTGGCGGTGGCCCTGATGCTGGCCGGCGCCGGGGTCGTCGTGCTGTGGCTGCGGCGATTGCCGTCGCACGCCAGCGCGGAAGAGCGGCTGCAAGAGGCGCTGGATCACCAGACGCCTGCGCCGTATTCAGCCAAGGCGTCTTAGGGCACGTCTCAGGTCCATCAATTCGCAATGTCCGCGAAGCGACGGAATTGAAGATACCACGCGCCTTGGCGGATCGGGACGTTCGCTCGCTAACACGGCCGTCTGCGAAGGGGCGTCTGAGCCAACATCGCCTTGCAGCGCACCCGTCGTGAACTCGCTGTCACGATCGCTACGCATGTAGATACGCGGCATGGAATTCGCATTGCGGGGATCGTCGCTGTGGGTTGCAATACGCCCCTCGCTGCCCGGTGGGCTCCGCCGCGTGGTTCAATCCACGATCGTGGTCCGGTTCGGCGGATCGGCCATTTCCATTTCCAGCGACTCGTCGTAATGCCCCAGGGCATTGCCCGTCACCTTCAGGTTGTTGGCTACGACCGCGCCATACACGTCGGCGTCGCCACTGATGGTCACATCGGTGTCGGGCGCATAGAGCACGCCGTAAAAAGGACTGCCAAACGTTATGCTGGCCACCCCACCCGTCATCAAAATCGTCAGGCTGTCGGCCTTCTCCGTCAGGTTGTTGACATACGAGCCGCCGTTGAACGTCAGGTCTCGCGTCACATAGATCGTTACGTCGCCCGTGATGTTCAGGATTGCTCCGCCGTTGAGAAGCATGTCGCGGAAGTAATAAGTTCCCGCCGGCATGTTGTACACATCACCAGCGTTCAATTTGAAATCCCCCTGATTATCAACGGGGCTGACCCAGTGGTTGCCGTTGCCTTGCTCGTTCAGGCGGAGCACCTCGGGGAGCAAATCGTTGTCGTTGTTGGGATCAGCGTACGGGCTGGCATCCACGCTCGGCAGGTCCAGCGGCTTGATCCGATTGCCGATGTTCCCCGTGATGACGGGGTTGCCGTCTACTGTGACTTCGCCCGTGGTTCCCGCCCGCGCATCGCCGTAGATCTCAGCATCGCCGTGAACCTTGACGTCCCCGTCGCTGCACACGCTCCCCCGATACGAAGCGCTGGCAGCATCATAACTGCCGTCATCGGAGTCGTAGCTGTCGGTATGCATATTGCCGCCGATATCGGCCGACGTGATGCCTATGAATGGTCCGCACAAGCCACGGTCATTGAAGCCCACGGCAGTGACGGTCACGTCGGTGGTCTGCTTTCCCAGCACGCGGCCGTAAAACAGGTTTAGCGGATTGCCGTTGGCCTGTGTGCGCTTGATCGTCACGCGGACTGCATTCGTGCTCCGGTACGCCGGAGTGGGCGTCGTAAAGGTGGAGGTCTTGCGGCTCCAGTGCCCAAATTCGAAGTTGCCGTTGGACAGTGTGGGGCTGATCGTTGAGGTATTACTCTGCGCCGTGGCAATGCCAACGGTCCGGGCAGCATCGAGGCTGGGGAGTTTGGCGGCGGCGGCCAGCGCCACGGCGTCCGCCGTTCGCTGGAGCTCGGTGCGGGCCTGGGCGACATAGCCCAGGTCCACCGCGAATGCGACCATCCCCATCATGATGGCCAAAAGTGTGGAAGATAGGATCGCGATGTTACCAGGGCGGCGGTTGAGTAGTTTTCGCTTCATGACGGATTTAACGGTTGTAACTGACCCATCACTTTGACAGGTAATCTATTTCGCATGCGTTCTATATATTTAACATAGGAAGTAAATGCTTGCCGTCAAATTTGTTGACAATTATCGACGAAGTATCCATGGAACAAATGAGTTGCGAACAATCTCAGCGCGGCAGCAGGGCTAGTTGATGTCGTGCGTAACCGGATTTGTGTCGCGCGCCTGCGAACCATATTTGCGGCAATCAACACACAACGGTAGCGCGGAAACGCGCTACTTGACGATTCGCGCAGGGTACTGACCGATTAGAAGGCTGCCCAGCCTGTCTAGTCCCGCACCTGCGTAAACAGATGCACGCCTTTCTTGTTCGACGCAATCACATCAGGCAGCTTGTCGCCGTTCATGTCCGCGACTTCGAACTGAGTGCCGGGGCCACTGTTGTGGTCGAACTGGTGGCTGATCCACGCCGGCCGGCCATTTTCGCGCTTTAGTTCAAACCAGTGAAAAACTGCCGGATCATCGACGCCCGGATCGCCGGCGGCATGGGCCCACCAGCGCTTGCCACAGACGATGTCTGGCAGCTTGTCGCCGTTCATGTCCGCCAGGCAGACGCCGTGGACCTGCGAGAAGCTCATATCGATCTCGTGGGCCTTCCACTGGTCCTTGCCGGTTTGCTCGAACCACCAGGTGCCGTAGGCATGGGGACTGCTTCCAAACACGTCGTTGTCGCCGTCGCCGTCGATGTCGAAGGCGTACATCTGGGCGAAACCGGCCCCGTGCTTGGGGGCGGCCAGGCGATTGAACTCGGCCGCGTGCCACGGCCAGGGCTGGCCATCGTCCTTCGCCGGGGCTTCCCACCAGCCGTCGGCCACCAGGACGTCGTTCTTCTGGTCTCCGTTGACATCGCCCACACCCAGGCCGTGCGAGTATTTGGTTGTGCCTGGCGCCGCTTTCGCGGAGATGCGATGGATGTCCCACGGCATGTAGCGGTCCTTGTTCCGCGTCAGATAGGCCATCTGACGCTCGGGCCCGTCGCTGCTGGCCGTGTCGGGAGCGACGGCACAAATGAGCTCGCGCTGACCGTCGCCGTCGAGATCCAGAAACGTGGGGCTTTCGTTGTTGGTTACCGGCGTAATCGTATGCCGGGCCCACGGCGTGTCACCTCCTTTGGGGTTTTCAAACCACCAGGTCGGCGTGCCGGGAAAATCGACCACCATGATGTCGGTCCAGCCGTCGCCGCTTAAGTCCTCGGCCCAGGTGCAAAATGAATTGCTGTATCCCTTGGGGTCGTGCTCGGGGACCTTGTCCGTGATGGCGTGCAACTTCCATTCGCCGCCGCTTTGGGCCGGCGCTTCGTACCAGACGAATCCGGCTGCAATGTCCATTTTGCCGTCCTTGTTGAAGTCCCCCGCCGCGACCCCCTCGCTGCGAAACTTGGCATCGAGCTGCGTGCGGACGAAGCGGATGCTTCGGTCGGACTCGTCAGCACTCGCGGTCGAGCCAATCCCGCCGACGACGCAGAGGACCACAAACCGGACGGTAGTTGAGTTCATGATGGCAGCTTTCAGCGACATGGGGCCAGGTACAGGAAAACGGTCGGCATTTTAGGCCCCCGTTGGCCGCGGAACAATGCGCCGGCCATCCGGGTCGAGCTAGCGCCGAGAAGCCGCTTGAAACTACTGACAACGACTCGAGAAATTCTCGGGAAAATTCGCCCACCAGCGATGCGCTCTTTGCCACCGACCGCATTTCTTGGTTGGGGACCAAAAGCCGCCCCGACAGCGCAAGCTGCTCTGTCGCACCGGGGACGCCAGGCCAAACAGTGGCGTTAGCCCCCCGCCGCGACTACACTGCGTCTGTTCCCTGCTGCGGCGGTTCTCTCCGCCGACAACCCTGACGAAACTGAGTCGCGAATTCAGGAGCGATCTCATGCGTTCTCTCCCCCTTTGGGCTCGCGCTCGCCGCCGCAGTTTTCTGAACAGCGGCGGCATCCCGCTATGGAGCCACTTCCGGCCGGGGATGGAAGTCCTCGAAGACCGGCGGATGCTCGCCTGCGAGATCTTGTTCGACAACGGCACGCTCCTGATCGTGGGGGACGACACGGACAACACGGTCGCGATCACCGCCACCCTCCGCGGCATTCACGTGTCATGCGACGGGGACGACGGCGGCACATACTCTGGCACGCGGGCGATTCAACTCGCTCTGAATGGCGGCCATGATGTTGCCACATTTGACGCCGAGCCGTCGCTCGGCGCGGGGCACATCGAGGACGCCGATGCCGCGGGATTGCCCGAGATCGTGGAGATGCACGGCGGCGGCGGGGCGGACATTTTCGGCATCGCGGCGTCACCCACGAAAGTGTTGAGCGTGGATGGGGGGGAAGACGCCGATACAGTCCAGATTCACTTTGGCCGGCTGTCGGGGGCGGTACACGTTGCCGACGGCGGGACGACGGGCCGCGATACGCTCCAGGTGGTGGGAACGCAATTCGCAGAAAAGATCGACATTGCCGGCGTCGATGCCGCGTCGTGGATCGTCAAGTGGGAAGGGCCG
>Ga0075418_10002176_pt1 | contig 22331 bp, 21 predicted proteins | sample SoiMetdeltSBSDD2_FD_81776 | JGI IMG/M metagenome (GOLD analysis project Ga0075418, IMG submission 81776) | Bulk soil microbial communities from a Populus tree surrounding site in Tennessee, USA - Soil MetaG P. deltoides SBSDD2 | ecosystem: Environmental > Terrestrial > Soil > Tree plantation...
GCGGAAGGGGATCACCGCCGGGATGATCGTCGAAGCCGAGGCGTACATCGGCGAAGACGATCCAGCCTGCCACGCGGCGCCAGGGCCGACGCGGCGCAACGCGCCGCTCTATGGGACGCCCGGCATTGCGTACGTGTATCTGAACTACGGCATCCACTACCTTGTGAACGCAGTGACCGAGGCCGAGGGCCATCCGGCTGCCGTGCTGATTCGCGCGCTCGAGCCGGTCGAGGGCATCGGTCTCATGCGGAAGCGCCGCGGCGTCGACGGCGAGGTGGCCGACGCCGATCTCTGCCGCGGCCCCGGCAACCTCACCCGGGCGATGGGCATTACGCTCGCTGATAACCTGCGCGATCTGGTGTCGGGCCCGCTCCTCATCGAGGACCGCGGCCACGCCGTGGACGAGGTTTTGTGGGGCCCGCGCGTCGGCATACGGGTCGGCACCGATCGCCACTGGCGCTGCTGGGTCGCGGGCCATCACTCGGTATCTGGTAGAGTCAAATTACAGACACATGGGTAAGACGCTCCTGCAGAAGGTCTGGGACCTTCACACCGTTCGCACGCTGCCGACGGGTCAGACCCAGCTGTTCGTCGGTTTGCACCTGATTCATGAAGTCACGACGCCGCAGGCGTTCGACGCGCTGCGCGCCCGCGGATGGAAGGTCGCGCGTCCCGACCGCACGTTCGCGACCGTCGACCACATTGTTCCCACGCGGGAGCGCGCGCGGCCGTTCCTCGACGTCCTCGCCGAGGACATGATTGCGGCGCTCGAGCGCAACACACGGGATTTCGGGATTCGTCTGGCGGGGCTGAACGACGATCGCCAGGGCATCGTCCATGTCATCGGCCCCGAGCTTGGGCTGACGCAGCCCGGGATGACGATCGCGTGCGGCGACAGCCACACGTCCACCCACGGCGCGTTCGGGGCAGTGGCATTCGGCATCGGCACCTCGCAGGTACGCGACGTCCTCGCCTCGCAGTGTCTCGCGATGGAGCCGCTGAAAGTCCGCCGCATCCGCGTGAACGGCACGCTGCCCGCGGGCGTCTACGCCAAGGACGTCATCCTGACGATCATCCAGCGGCTCGGGGTCAGCGGCGGCGTCGGCTATGCCTACGAGTATGCCGGCGATGCCGTCGAGCGGATGACGATGGATGAGCGGATGACGATCTGCAACATGTCGATCGAAGGCGGCGCCAGGGCCGGATACGTCAATCCCGACCAGACGACGTTCGACTATCTGCAGGGGCGGCCGTTCGCTCCGTCCGGCGACGCGTTCGAGCGCGCCCGCACGTGGTGGGCGTCTGTCGCGTCCGACAAGGATGCGCGCTACGACGACGAGGTGACGATCAAGGCCGAGGATTTGACGCCGGTGGTGACGTGGGGCGTGAACCCCGGACAGTCGGTGCCCGTGAACGGCCGCATCCCGTCGCCGCGGGATGCGGGACCGGAGGCGCAGGCCGTGACCGACGCCCTCGGGTACATGGGTCTCGAGAGCGGTCAGCCGATTGCCGGGATGCGCGTGGACGTCGCGTTCATCGGCTCCTGCACGAACTCGCGGCTGTCAGACCTGCGCGAGGCCGCGCGGATTGTCCGCGGTCGCCACGTCGCGCCGCACGTCAAGGCCCTGGTTGTCCCGGGGTCGGCGGCGGTGAAGCGCGCCGCCGAGAGCGAAGGGCTCGACGAAATCTTCCAGGAGGCGGGCTTCGAATGGCGCGCGGCCGGCTGCTCGATGTGTCTCGGCATGAATCCCGACAAGCTCGAAGGCAACCAGGTATGCGCGGCCTCCTCGAATCGCAACTTCAAGGGGCGCCAGGGCAGCCCGACGGGACGCACGCTCCTCATGAGTCCGGCCATGGTCGCGGCGGCCGCGCTGGCGGGTGAGGTGACCGACGTTCGCGAACTGGTTGGCGAACTGAGGCATCGATAGACAAATAGATGGTTGAGAAACTCACTGTCATCGAGGGCACCGCCATCTCAGTGCGCGGCGATGACATCGACACCGACCGCATCATGCCGGCCCGGTTCCTGCGCGCGGTGACGTTCGAAGGACTCGAACAGCATCTCTTCGAGGATGAGCGCGCCGGTTCGGCGGCAGGCGACCGCGCGGCGGCGCAGCACCCGTTCGACGATCGCCGCTACCGCGAGGCGTCGATCCTGCTGGTGAACCGCAACTTCGGCTGCGGCTCCTCCCGCGAGCATGCCCCGCAGGGGCTGTACCGGTGGGGAATCCGCGCCGTGGTGGGGGAGTCGTTCTCGGAGATCTTCTTCGGCAATGCGCTGATCATCGGGCTGCCATGCGTGACCGCTTCGCCCGCCGACGTGCGTCAGCTCATGGATCGCGTCGAGAAGCAGCCTGAGGCGAGGCTCCGCATCGATCTGCAGGCGGGCTCCTGCGAGGTCGAGGGCTTCCGCTGCGCCGTGTCGATTCCCGCCGCCGCCCGCGACGCCCTGGTCTCCGGCACGTGGGACACTACCGGCCTTCTGCTCGATCGCTATGGAGAGGTGGATGCCGTGGCGGCGAGACTGCCTTATATCTCCGGCTTCTGATCGATCGTTCGGATCGTTCGGATCGTTCGGATCGTTCGGATCGTTCGGATCGTTCGGATCGTTCGGATCGTTCGGATCGTTCGGATCGTTCGGATCGTTCCACCCTAGCGATACAGCGCCCCGACCAGGGCGCTGACCACTGCCAGAAACATGGCGATCTGTGTGCCGACCAGCCAGCTGAAATGCCGATCGATCTTCTGGTCGAGATCCCAGAAGCGGCGGCTGACGTCGGCCTGCATCCCATCGAATCGCGCGGTGACCTCCGAGAAGCGCAGGTTCATATCGTCGCGCAGCTCGCTGAAGCGGCTGTTCACCTGAGCGAACCGGAGGTTCATATCGGCGCGAAGCTCGGTGAACCGATGGTCGACGTCGGTGAACCGGCGGTCGACATCGCTGAACCGTCCGTTCATGTCGCCGCGCAGCTCGGTGATGATGTGTCGCAGATCTGACATCGATTCGATTCTCGCCTCGAGGGACGTCAGGCGTTCCTCAACCGTCGGCATCGAACACGGCCTCATTTCCCGGGCGTGGCCCGATTCTACATCGTCGGGCGGGAGCACCGGGCGTGCCAGGCGAGTTCGCTGAGAGATTCGGACGCGCGGCTGCGAACGTTGCAGAAACTGCGGCAGTCAGACCGCGTCGGGTGCGACGTTTTTGCGTCCTGAACGCGCGCCTTCAACGATGGCAAGAAAGGCGGAGGAGGCGTGGGAGCGCTCCGCAGCCTTGCGGTAGACGAGCCGGACTTGCCGGCGCAGGCGGACCTCCGGCATCGCCAGCGCCACCAGTTCGCCGCGCGCGATTTCCGATTCCGCGCACCGGCGCGGCAGCAGTGCCACGCCCATTCGCATCGCGACGGCGCGCTTGATCCCTTCCAGGCTCGGCAGCGAGACCAGGATGTTCGCCGGGATGTGATGCTGTTCGAACAGCCGCAGCACGCGATCGCGCACGTGCGACGGGTCGTTGTGAGCGATGACCGTCTGCCGCGCGCATTCCGACAAGGTCACTTCGCGCGTGTTGGCGAGCGGATGGGCGGGCGGCACGAGCATGACGAGCTCGTCCTGCCCGAGAACGATCGAGTTCAGTCGGGGCTCGGCCGGCTGGAACGTGAGCACGCCGAAATCCAGGGTGCCCTGCGCCACCTCCGCGCCGATCTGCCGGGCGGGAATGCGCCGCACGTCCACGTGCACGAGCGGATGCGCCTCGCGGTAGCGCTGAATGAGCGGCAGGACGGCATGGACCGAGGCTTCGTTCGCCCCGATGAGCACCCGTCCCCGCCGCAGGTCCCGCAGGTCCTTGACGGCGGTTTCCGCTTCCTCGGAGAGCCGAAGCAGGCGCTCGGCGTAATCGCGCAGGAGCCGGCCAGCGTCGGTCAGCGTGGCGTCCTTGGTGGCCCGGTCGAACAGCCGCTCGCCGACGCTTTCCTCGAGACGCCGCACCGCCTGGCTGACCGCCGGCTGGGTGCGGTGAAGCTTCATGGCGGCGCGTGAAAAGCTCCGTTCGGCGGCCACCTTGAGGAAAACCCGTAGTTCGGTCAGCTCCAAGGTTCAGTTTCCGCCCATAAGCGCTGATAATCTTAGGAGAATAATTATCATTTTGACAATATCGTCGTCTGTCGCGTCTACTGGAGGGACCACGATGGGCGAAAACCGGGTACTCATCTTCGACACCACGCTGCGCGACGGCGAGCAGGCGCCCGGGTTTTCCCTGCGCCCGGCCGAGAAGCTGCAGCTCGCCCGCCAGTTGGACGCCCTTGGTGTCGACATCATCGAGGCCGGCTTCCCGATTGCCTCGCCCGCGGATGCCGAAGCGGTGCGCCGCATCGCCACCGAGGTCCGGCGGCCGGTGATCGCCTGCCTGGCCCGCTGCCACCGCGCCGATCTCGAGATGGCCGCGTGGTCGATTCAGCCCGCCGCGCGCGGCCGCATCCACACCTTTATTGCGACCTCCGACCTGCACCTGCAGGCCAAGCTGCGTCTCACGCGCGAGCAGTGCCTCGACGCCGCCGTCGAATCCGTCCGCTACGCCCGCCAGCAGACTGACGACGTGCAGTTCTCGGCGGAGGACGCCACGCGCAGCGACTTCGACTTCCTGTGCCGCGTCGTCGAGCAGGTGATCGCGGCAGGCGCCACGACCATCAACCTGCCGGATACCGTCGGCTTCTCGACGCCCGACGAGATCAGCGACTTCTTCACGCGCATCCGGACGCGCGTGCCGAACGCCGACAAGGTGGTGTTCAGCACTCATTGCCACGACGACCTCGGTCTCGGCGTCGCGAACTCGATCGCAGCCGTCCATGGTGGCGCACGGCAGGTGGAGTGCACGGTCAACGGGATCGGCGAGCGGGCCGGCAACGCCGCGCTCGAGGAAATCGTGATGGCCTTCCACGTCCGGCGCGACCGCATGCCGTACCAGGTGGAGGTCGTCCACAAGGAGATCTACCCGTCGAGCGAGATGCTCACCAAGCTGACGGGGCAGACGGTGCAGGTCAACAAGGCGATCGTCGGCCGCAACGCGTTTGCCCACGAAGCGGGTATCCACCAGGACGGGATTCTGAAGGATCGCCGGACCTACGAAATCATGAAAGCGGAAGACGTCGGAGCGCCCTGGAACCCGCTCGTCCTGGGCAAGCACTCGGGGCGGCACGCGGTGCTGCGCCGCTGCAAGGACCTCGGTCTCGAAGTGGAGCCGGCCGAGCTCGTCGAGATCTACCGCGCGCTCATGACAATCGCCGACGACCGCAAGATCATCAGCGATGCCGACATCGTCGCCGTCGTCAGCAACGTCCGCACGGCCGAGGCGCCATCGACCCCCGCCCACGCCCTCCACGAATCAGGCTACGGGCACGGCGTCTGATACCTGCTGACTTACTTTCGACTTTCTACTTCTGACTTCTGACTTGCGGCCGGAGGCCGCCGCAGGTCCACCACCATCCTCGGCGTCGGCATGCGGATGCCCCGTTGGTTGAATACGCGGGCGATACGCTTCCGCAGTTCACGCCCGACCATCCACTGCTTCAGTGGCACTGTCTTGATGCGGGCCTTGATCACGAGCTGACCTGCCTCGAAGGCGTCAACCCCGAAGATCTCCAGCGGCGCCAGGATGTAGGGCTTGTACTCCGCTTCGCGCATCAGGCCGGCGGCGGCTTCCGCCATCGCATCGGTGGCGCGTTCCACGTCGTCGTCAAACTCCACGCCGACCGTGATGACGTAGTAGGAGAAGTCCTTCGACATGTTCGACAGCGTCTTCACTTCGCCGTTGGGGAAGATGTGGACCGCCCCCTGTTCGTCGCGCAGCACGATTGTGCGCAGGTTGACCTCCTCGACGAGGCCGCCCTGGCCGTTCACCTTCACCACGTCGCCGACGCGCACCTGGTCCTCGAAGATCATGAAGAACCCGGACAGGACGTCGCGCACCAGCGTCTGCGCGCCGAAGCCGATCGCCAGGCCGGCGATGCCGGCGCCGGTGAGCACGGGAGTGATGTCGATGTCGAGCTCGCGGAGAATCATCAGGCCCGCCATTGCGGCGACGACGATCGAGAGTGTGCGTTGGAGGAGGCGGGCGAACGTCTGCGCGCGCTTAGTGCGCTCGACGACGTCGAGCCCGGTGCCGGTGCTCATCTCGCGCTCGAAGCGGCGGGTCGCCGCGGAGCCGGCGCGGATCACGACATAAGCGGCGATCGCGATCACCGCAATGCGCAACGAGGTGGCGAGGAGCCAGGATGGAAGCGCGGGCACGAGTTGGCCCAGCTAATTCGAGGTGGACGTGATCGGGATCTTCAGTTCGACGCGATCGCCTTCACGGATCACCGTGACCGCGGCGGTGCTGCCGATACGCGCATCCTGGATCAGGCGTGACAGCTGGCCGCCGTCCTCGATGGCGGTGCCGTTGAAGCTGACGATCACGTCGCCAGGCCGCAGCCCGGCCGCGTAGGCGGACGAGTCACGCCGCATCACCTGGATCAAGACTCCGCGCGCGCCAGGCACGCCAAGCTGCGCCGCGACCATGGTCGAGAGCGGCGCAATCTCGACGTAGCCAATCGAGCCGCGCCGCACCTCCCCGTACCGGGTCAGGTCGCTGACGATGCGCCGGGCGAGGTTGCTCGGGACGGCGAACCCGATCCCCTGGTAGCCGCCGCTCTGGCTGAAGATCGCAGTGTTGATCCCGACGAGCTCGCCGCGCGCGTTGACGAGGGCGCCGCCCGAGTTGCCAGGGTTGATCGCCGCATCGGTCTGGATGAAATCCTCGTAGGCCGAGATGCCGACGTTGTTCCGGCCCAGCGCCGAGATGATCCCGAGCGTCACGGTCTGATTCAGCTGGAACGGATTGCCGATGGCGAGCACCCACTCGGCCACCTTCAGGGCGCTCGAGTCGCCCCATGGAATCGTCGGCAGCCGGCCGGCATCGATCTTCAGGAGCGCCAGATCAGTCGCGGGATCGACGCCAACGATCCTGGCTTCGACCTCGCGCTTGTCACCGAGCGCCACCGACACCGCGGGCAGCTGCCGCAGGGAGATCCGTCCCGACTCTCCGGCCACGACGTGGTTGTTGGTGAGGACAAGCCCGTCCTCGCTGACGATGACGCCGGAGCCGAGGCTGCGTTCGACGCCGCGTCGCGGTCCGGTAAGGTCGCCGTCGCCGAAGAAGAACTGGAAGAAGGGGTCGTTGTTGAACGGCGAATTCTGGCGGCGGACCACCTGCAGCGACGAGATGTTGGCGACGGCCGGGACGGTCCGCTCGGCCACACGCGTGAAGTCTGGAAGCGCGGCCGGCGCCGCCGGCAGAGGCGTCGCGACCCCGGCCCCGGGAGCGGGCGCGGCAATCTGCGCGACCGCATCGTTGGCCGTCTCGTGCATGCGGCCGGTGATCACGAGCCCGGCGGCGAAGCCGCAGGCGAGCAGTACAAACGAGAGGATCAGGCGCCGGGCAGTCATCAATACGAAACGTGGATGCGGCGCGCCGCCGCGTCGGCCGACTTCGGGCACGTCACGGTCAGCACGCCGTCGCGAAGGTCCGCAACAATGCGCTCGGCGTCGACCGCGATCGGCAGCTGGAACGTGCGGCTGAACGTGCCGCGGCCGCGCTCGACACGGTGGTACTGCTCGCAGGGGGCGCCCCGCTCACGGCGCGTGCCCGAGAGGGTCAGCCGCCCGTCATGCATGTGAATTTCGACGTCGTTCCGTGACAGACCCGGCAGTTCCGCGATGACGACGTAGTGATCGGGGGTTTCGTGGAGATCGACGGGCGGGTTCCAGCCCTCCGGCCCGGGAGCGAACCGGTCCAGGCGCTGCTGAATGGCGAGCAGATCACGGAGCGGATCCCAGCGCGCGAACGCCATGTGGTCGATGATATCAGCCTGTGCTCCCAGCCGGTAGCTTGTAGCCGGTAGCCGGTAGCGACAGGCAAACGCTCCGTGTTCTTGCCACAAGCTACCACCTACCAGCTGCCAGCTAGTATCATCGGCAGGTTCTACATACACATGGCCACCATACAGGCGACACGCGTCAAGAAGGGCATGCTGGTGAAGATGGGCGAGGACCTGTTCAGGATTCTCGACTTCCAGCACGTCACCCCCGGCAACCTTCGCGGATTCGTGCGCGTCAAGCTGCGCAATATCCGCAGCGGGGCGCTGGCGGATCAGAAGCTGCGCTCTGAAGACATGATTGAGCGCGCAACGCTCGACGAGCGCGAGATGCAGTACTTGTACAAGGACGGCGACGACTATTACTTCATGGACACGACGTCCTATGAGCAGGTCCACATCTCGAGCGAGGCGCTCGGCGATTCGGTGAGCTACCTGAAGGCCGAGATGACGATCCTGGTCGAGTTCTACGGGACCGAGCCGGTCGGCATCGAGCTGCCGCAGACCGTCGATCTCAAGGTGATGGACACCGTACCGGGCATCAAGGGCGCGACGGCCAGCAATCAGGTCAAGCCGGCGACGCTCGAAACCGGCCTTGTCGTCCAGGTGCCGCCATTCATCAACACCGGCGACGTGGTTCGGGTCAGCACCGATTCCGGCGAATATTTGTCGCGAGCTTAACCACGACGCTCACGACGATCACGACAATACTTCTTCTTCGTGTCCGTCGTGCCGTCGTGGTTTAAGAGGAATGCGTGGACGTAGTCAAGCACACAGCCAACCACGGCTGGATTGAAGTCATCGTCGGCAGCATGTTCAGCGGCAAGAGCGAGGAGCTGATCCGCCGGCTGCGACGAGCCCAGATCGCCCGCCAGAAAGTCCAGATCTTCAAGCCCGCGCTCGACACCCGCTATTCCGAGGACCACATCGTCTCGCACAGCGAGATGCGGATCCCGTCGTGCGCGGTGAAAACGGCGCGCGAGCTGCTGGACCGCGTGGCGCCCGAAACCGAAGTCGTCGGCATCGACGAGGGACAGTTCTTCGACGCCGAGCTGCCGACGGTCTGCGACACGCTGGCCGACCAGGGTAAGCGTGTCATCGTCGCCGGTCTCGACAAGGATTATCTCGGCAAACCATTCGAGCCGATGCCGCAGCTGCTCGCGATCGCCGAATACATCACCAAGACGCTGGCGATCTGCATGGTGTGCGGCAACCCGGCCAACCACACCCAGCGGCTCGTCGCCAGCGAAGACCGCTTTCTGCTCGGGACGCAGGGCACCTACGAGGCGCGATGCCGGCGGTGTTTCGATCCGCGCCTGTCTGAAACAAATCCCAAAGTCCAACTCCCAACTTCCAAAGAGCAGGTCCCAAACCCCAAGACGAAGATCTCGTGAGTCGTTTTGGGATTTAGGAGTTGTCGGGTGCCCGAACCCTCCAGGGTTGGCGATACCTATGCACCGGGGGAGTCCTCCATGCGAAACGGCGAGGCTAAGATGAAATCTCTTATCCTGATCGTGTGGATCCGCAGACGCTCCTCCCGCAGGTGTTGTTCCTGTTCGGGATTGGCTTCTTCGCCGCGAACATGAAGGTCGTTGCGGACCTGCTGAGGTTTCGTCTTCGCAAGACATCGGCGCTGCTCGTATGGGAAAACCCGAAGCCGCCGTATTACGGCTTCGCTCTGGGGCTCGGCGCGATCCTGGGTGTCCTCGTCGCGGTGAAAATATTCATCCTCGGCCGTTCGCCGAATCAGCTGTTTGGTGAGGTGATGATGTTTCTCTACTACGGCTACGCCTTTCCGCTCAGCACGCGCATCGCGCGGGGGTTCTACCGCGACGGCGTGTGGTCCGACAGCGGATTCATGCCGTGGGGGACGATCTCGGCGGTCTCGTGGAAGGAGGAGGGCGGCGTCACGCTCGTCCTGATCTCGCACTTCCGCAGCATCGCGAAACGGCTGGCGGTCCCCGGCCACCTGTACGGCCAGGCGCGCCGCCTGTTGCGCGACAAGATCAAGACCCACGATATCCACATCGGGGGTTCCGGCCTCGACCTGGGCAGCCGGGACGACCAGGATGCGGTCTGATTAGAAGCCGTATTTCACGCCGAACTGCAGGATCCGCGGATCCGTTGCCATCGACGTGATTCGCCCGAACGTCCCCTGCTGGAGGTTGGTCGCGGGGAGCCCCCAGTTGAAGTGATTCAACAGGTTGAACGCCTCCACCCGGAACTCTACGGTCTGCGTGTCGAAGACGGTCACCATCCGCGACACCGCTGTGTTGATCACCCACTGTCCTGGTCCGGTAATGCTGGCGCGGACGTGATTACCAAAGGTGCCGGGCGCCGGCTGGGCGAACGCCGCAGGGTTCAAGTACTGCGTCAGGGTCTTCGGTCCATACACGTCGTCGCTGATCTGGTTGGCCCGTTGTCCGGTCATCTGGTTAATCGTGCCAACCTGCCCATTGAGCGCGCTGTCGCGACCGGTGAACACGGTAAGCCACGGTCCCGAGCTTGCCGTGACAATCCCCGACACTCGCCAATCGGAGGCGATGGCCCCAACCAGCGGGCTGGCAAACCGCGGTGTCTGATAGCCGACGGTGAGATTGGCGATGTGTGTCTTGTTCTGCGTGCAGTTGCCTTGATCGAACGTCAGGTCGTCCGGTCTGGTTGGTCCCGACGCGAATTGATGGTTGCCATCGTTCATCCGATCGCCGAAGCAGTACGACCATGTGTAGTTGCCGTTGAAACTGACTCCGTTCGCCGACACGCGCCGCGCCGAGAGCTGAAGACCGCGATAGTTCGAGATGCCGTAGTCGTCGAAGACCTCCAAATTGCTGATCTGGCGACCAACCGTCGGATTTTCCAGAGAGATGACGCGCCGATCGTTCGTGTTGGCGGTCGTGCTGCACACGGGATAAAAGATGCCGTTGGGGAGCGTGCAGGGCCCGAGTCCCATGAACACCGCGGGGTTGAGCGGCACCAGGTTCCACAGACGGTCTGAGTGATTACCCAGATAGCTTACCGAGACCCCCCAATTAGCCCCAATCTGGCGTTCGAACGTGACGTTCCACGACTGGACGCGTGGTGAATTGATCTCGGGCGCCATGACGCCAAACGTACCCGCGGCGGGAAAAAGCGTGTCTCTGCTCGTCTCGATCGGGTGTGGATTACCGCCAATCGCGCTATACGGATTGTCGAACCCTCCAGGCGGCAGGTCGACGCGCACGCGGTTGCCAAAGGGCGCGGCCGACGTCTGAAGAATTTGCATATCGCCGGCCGGAAAATCGTAAGTGAGGGCGTACGACGCGCGCAGCGCCGTCCGCCCGTTGCCGCTCACGTCCCAGGCCATGCCGGCGCGCGGCGAAAAATTTAACCACTGGTCGCGCATCCCCGAGCGTCCTGGCGGAAAGCCGGGATCGCCGGCATAGAGAAGCCCGGGCGGTGCGTTCACGAACACTCGGCTTCGCACGCCGCTGCGGAAGTTGTCCCAGCTCCATATCGGGGTACCGAACTCCCCGGAATATCCCATCTCCTGCCCGAAGAAGGGCTCCCAGCGGAGACCGGCGTTCACGGTCAACCGGTTCGTGACCCGCCACGCGTCTGTCGCAAAAAGGCCTATGTAGTGTTCTTCGGGATCCGTGCCGCCTGCCCCGGCTTGCTCCATCCACAGCACCCTGCCCAGCAGAAAATCCGCGAGGCCCGAACCGGTCACCTGACCGTTGAACTCGAACTGGCCGCCGCACCGGGTGCAGTTCCTGATGTAGGTGTTCCAGTAAGCGAACGTCCCGCCGATCGCGATCTGATGGTTGCCCCGCACGAGGGTGAGGTCGTCGGTCATTTGGTATGTCTGCGACAGGGCCCTGCTGCTCCCCGCATTGGTTCCGAAGGTGAAGCCGCCGATGATGTTCAGCGCCATGCGGTGCGGCTCGTAGTTGTAGAAGGGCGCGATCCCGAGATCCTCGGGGCCGATTTCGGGGCGATTGAGGCGCAAGGCACGCGTCCGGTTATAGGCCACGCGAAGCGAGTTGACCGTGTTGTTGCCGAACACGCTCGTATCGCCGAACACGACCGCCTGCGACAGATTGTCCATGCCTATCGTTGCCGGATTCATCTTTGAGAGCACATTGTCGAAATCCGGAATGTCCTGGTCGATCGTCGTGGCCATGTATCGGCCGAAGATCAAATCGTCGGCGGTTCGTTGAAAATCGACCCTGGCCACCGTCTGGGCCTGAATATTCTCGCCGCCCCCGAATGGAAATTTGACTTCTCCACAGGAGTCGGTCGTGGTTGGCAGCGATCGCACGAGCCTCAGCGCCGCTGGACTGAAGAGTGCCGGATTGACACGGTTGGCTGCGAACGGCGCTCCCAACGTGATCTGTCTTCCGCTGTTGCAAGCCGGCGAGGCGAAGGCGGTGAAGTCGCCGGCCAGCATCGCGGGCGTCGGTATATATCCGATGTTGGCGTTCGGCTGCTGACGGAGCTGCGTACGTTGATGGCCGCCGAAGAAAAAGAGCCTGTTCGGGACAATCGGCCCGCCAAGCGTCCCGCCGAACTGATTCCGGTGCAGGCCATCGTCCAGCCGCCTGCCATCCGGTCCGATCGGCGCAAAGACATTGGTCGCGTTGAACCGTCTGTCCCGGTAGAACTCGAACAGATTGCCATGAAAACGATTGGTTCCCGATTTCGTCACCGCATTCACCGACGCGCCCGAGTGAATTCCGTTCTCCGCGGACAGGCCGCTCGTCGCGAGCTTGAACTCCTGCAACGCATCCGGAAAAGGTAGCGGCAGGCCGGCCGCGGTCGAGGGATCGTTGTGCATCGCGCCGTCCAGCAGGTACGCGACGCCAAACCCCTGCCCGCCGGCCACCGCGATGTTCACGCCGCCCTGAAAGCTGCGCGTGTTCGGCTGGCCGGTCTGGACGGCCGCGCCGGCGAGGAGGATGAGGTCGGTGACCTGGCGGCCCTGCAGCGGGAGCTCGAGAATCCGCTCGTTCTCGACCACCGTGCCAATGCCGGCGCTCTTCACATCCACGAGCGGCGCGTCTGCAGCTACCGTCACCGTTTCCTCGACATTCCCGAGCGCCAGCGCGACATTGATCACGGGTGCGGCGGCGACTTGAAGCACGATGCCGGTCTGCACGTAGGCGCGAAACCCCTGCAGCATGGCCTCCAACCGGTACGGCCCCGTTGGCAGGCTCGGCAGCACGTACGAACCGTTCTCACCGGTGACCACCGTTCGCGCGGCCCCGGTGTCGGTCTGCGTTGCCGTGACGGTGACACCCGGCAGCACGGCGCCACTCTCGTCGGTGACCTGACCGCTCATCTGAGCCGTCGAGAGCTGCGCCCGGGCACTTCCGGTGGTGAGGATCAGCATCAATGCCGCAAACGTGAAACGCCGTAACGACTGCTTCATGGGCGTCCTCCTGATGCCGATGCTGTCCGAAGATTGTGCTGGGCGCGTTGGAATTGCGCCGACCATACGCCCGGGGCTGGTGGGCCGTCAACACCTAATCAGGGGCGCGTGTTACTATCCCGCCACCAGCGGCGACGACCTGTCGCGACGAGCGGAGAGGTCTATGAATTCACGGTCGACGACAAGGAGGCTGTTGTTCGCGGCGCTCGCGCTGATCGTGGGGACGATGCCCGCGGCAGCCCAGTGGCTGGACCGTCCCTGGCCTGGTATTCCCCGCACCGCCGACGGGAAGCCGAATCTCACGGCACCCGCGCCGCGTGGGCCAGATGGCAAGCCGGATTTGACGGGTATCTGGAGCGGGCCGAATCCCGAAGCTATCCTCGACCCGGCCAATGAAAAGCCATGGGTCAACGAACTCGTCCGTCAGCGCCAGCAGGAGTACCACAAGGGGCGTCCCTCGTATCAGTGCCTGCCGAGCGGTCCCGAGGTTGACACGTTCCTGGGCTGGAAGCGCATTCTGCAGACGCCGACAACGATCGCCATGCTGAACGACGATCTCTCCTATCGCGTGATCTTCATGGACGGCCGCGAGCTGGAGGCCAACCCCGCGCCAAGCTGGATGGGATACTCGGTGGGACGCTGGGAGGGGGATGCGTTGATCGTCGAGAGCGCCGGATACAACACCAAGACGTGGCTGAGCCGCTACGGGCAGGCGCATACGGAGGCGCTGCGTGTGAGAGAGGTGTACCGGCGCCGTGATTTTGGCCACATCGACGTGGAAGTGACCTTCACCGATCCGGCTGCGTACGTAAAGCCGTGGGGTTTCAAGTCGAGGATGGAGCTCGAGGCGGATACGGAAATGCTCGAGTCGATCTGCGAACGCAGCAGTGAGCACTGGGTCGGCAGTGCGGCGGATGCCGCACGGGAGGCGGTGAAGGTGGCGCCCGAGGTGCTGGCGCGGTACGTCGGCGTCTACAACGGCGTCTACCTGAACACCAAGCGAACCATCGACGTGACGCTTTCGGGCGGCCAGTTGATCGCCAGGGTCGTGGGCGCCGCTGCCATCGACGGAGGCGAGATGCGGCCGCTGGTGCCGCGATCCGACACACTGTTTGAAGGCGTAGGATTGGGTTACCAGTTCATCGTCGATGAGAAGGGTGTCGCAACCGCCGTCGTCGAGATCAAAGTCAATGGCCCGATCACGTACACGCGCCTGAAGTGAGCAGGCTGGCAACGTCTTTATGAAGACCACCGTAGCGGTCCTGATCTTCACGGCGTCAGCCGTGTGCGCGGCGGCCCAGGCGCCGACGACCGCTACCGCCGCCGGGTGCCCGCTGGAGCCGGTGAAGTTTCACGCGTGCGCGCTTCCTAAGACGAAGTCGTTCAATCCACCGCGGACGGCGGATGGACGGCCGGACTTGCAGGGATACTGGGAGCGGGCGTTTACCTCCCAGGACATCGAAGAACACACGGCGGGTTTTGGCATTCAAGCCGGCCCCAGCCTCGTCATCGATACGCCGGACCGGAAAATCCCGTACCAGCCATGGGCGCTGGAGCTCAAAAAGGACATCGTCGACCGGTTCATCTCTCCGCTGGCGAGCTGTTTTCCGCCCGGCATGCCCCGGCACGTGATTGCCCCTGCAGCCCATCAGATCATTCAAACGCCGGGCTACGTGGTACACCTACTCGAGTACTCACACTCCTATAGGATCATTCCCACGGCTGCTGGATCGCATGTGCCCGGCCCGGTCAAGCTCTGGCAGGGCGACTCGCGCGGACGGTGGGAAGGCAATACGCTGGTGGTGGATGTCACCAACGCGAATGGCCTGACGTGGTTCGACAACGCCGGCAATTTCTTCAGCGATGCGGTGCACATGGTCGAACGCTTCACGCTCGTCGACGCCGACACGATCCATTACGAGGCGCGTATCGAGGACCCGAAGGTGTATACACGCCCCTGGACGATGGTGTCGGCGCTCACGCGCAACAAGGAACCGGGCTTCGAGCTGTTCGAGCAGGCGTGTCACGAAGGGAATCGCGCGGTCGAGGGCGGGCAGAGCGTGGGTCTGACGCCGTTTCCGGGAGTCACGAACATACGTGGAGGTGGTCGATGAAGAGGCTATTTGGAGCCGTTGCAGGCATCGCGCTCCTCTGGGCAGCGCCGCTGGTGGCGCATCATTCGTTTTCGGCGGAATTCGACGCGACCAAGCCGATCACGCTGAAGGGCAAGCTGACGAAGATGGACTGGGTCAATCCTCACGGATGGCTCTACATCGATGTCATGCAGGACGGCAAGGTGGTCAACTGGGCGATTGAGGCGGGCAGTCCGAACGCGCTCCTGCGGCGCGGTCTTCGGCAGACCGATTTCCCGATCGGCAGCGAGCTGATCATCGACGGGTATCGCGCCAAGAATGGAAGCCCCACGGCGAACGGCACGACCGTGAAATTTGCCGACGGGCGCAACTTCTTTCTCGGTGCGGCGTCCGAAGGCACAACTCCGAAGTAAGGAGACTGCGTCGAGCTCGGCGTAGAGGCCTGCACGATGAGGACCCGACCGATCGGGGCGATCGTGGCGACGCTCGCGGTCCTGGCGCTCACGCCGGCGCCAGCAGCCGGCCAGACGCTGCCGCGCACGGCCGACGGCAAACCCAACCTGTCAGGGATCTGGCAGGCCATGAACTCGGCGGCGTGGAACATCCTGCCGCATGCAGCCGAGGCGGGCGTGCCGGCCGGCCTTGGTGTCGTCGAGGGCCACGACCTTCCGTACAGACCGGAGGCGGCGGTAAAACAGCGGGAGAACTACGCCAACCGGGCGACGCTCGATCCCGACGTGAAGTGCTGGCTCCCAGGCGTGCCCCGCGCCACCTACATGGGCTTTCCATTTCAGATTGTCCAGACGCCGAGCCAGACCTCCATCCTTTACGAGTACGCTCACACCGTGCGAAACATCTTCATGAATTCCCCGCATCCGAGGGGGCCGATCGAGTGGTGGATGGGCGATTCACGGGGGACGTGGGAGGGCGATACGCTGGTGGTCGACGTCGTGCATTTCAACGACCAGACCTGGTTCGACAAAGCCGGCAATCATCACAGCGAGGAGCTGCACGTCGTCGAGCGCTATACCCTCATGAGTGCCAACCACATCAATTACGAGGCGACCGTCGAAGATCCGAAGGTATTCACGCGACCCTGGAAGATGAGCATGCCGTTGTACCGGCGCCTCGACCCGAACATGCAGCTCCTGGAGTACGAGTGCTATCAGGATGCAGTCCGGGGCGATCTCAGCCGATAATCGCCGGTATGCCTCCGAGACCGACCTGGAAAGGTTTCCTCAAGGTGAGCCTGGTGAACATCCCCGTGAAGGTGTTCCCGGCCACTGAATCCGCCGCCACCCTCTCGTTCAACCAGCTCCACGCCGAGTGCCAGACGCGCATCCAGCAGAAGCGGTGGTGCCCCCACTGCGAGCGCGAGGTCTCCAACGCGGAACTGGCCAAGGGCTACGAGTTCGAGAAGGGCCGCTACGTCATTGTCAGCGAGGAGGACATCCAGAAGGTCCGCGTCGAGTCGACGCGCGTGATCAACCTGGTGCAGTTTGCCAACGCCGCCGACATCGATCCGATCTACGTCGATCGCGCCTACTATCTTGCGCCGGACGGCCCGATGGCGGCCGAGGCGTTCGCGGTGATGCGCGAGGGGATGGCGGGGAAGGCGGGCATCGGCAAGGTGGCGCTCTACGGGCGCGAGTATCTCGTCGCCATCAAGCCGCAGAAGAAGGGACTCGTGATGTACACGCTGCATCACGATGCCGAGATCCGCAGCATCGATCAGATTGAAGAATTGAGTTCGGTGCCGGCCAAGGTCAAGCCGGAGGAGATGAAGCTCGCCAAGCAGGTGATTGCGACCTTTGACGCCGAGCTGAATCTCAAGGACTACAAGGACGAGTACACCGAAGGGCTGCGCGGGATCATCGATGCCAAGATTGCCGGCGAAGAAGTGGTCGCGCCGGAGGTGCAGGAGCCGCCGAAGGTCGTCAACCTGATGGAGGCGCTGCGCAAGAGTCTGGATTCGGTCAGCACCACGAAGAAGAAGCCGGCCAAGGCGGCGATGACCGCCGCGCCTCGCAAGGCGAAGGCCAAGAATGGCAGGAGCGCCGGCGCACGGAAGGTGGCCGCCGGCTAGCGTTTCAGCCGGCGGCGCTCCGCAAGGATGAGGGTGTACTCGGCGCCTCGCTTCCAGACGCGATTGGCCATCTCCGTCAGCTGCACAGCCTTGAGGCCGTAATAGAGGAACGCCGCACCCAGCCCGCCCACAAGCGTGTAGCGCAGCGCAGTCACGTCCGCCTCGACCAGTATCGACGTCAGCCCTCCGAGCAGCAGGAACAGGATCACCGCCGCCGCCGTCAGGATCGGGCCGGTCACCGTCCGGATGCCCCATGACGCCACGCGCGACTGCTTTTCCATCAGCGATCCGATGATCTGCAGGCGCTCGATGTCCGCCTGCACCGCCTCGATGTTGTCGTTCAACAGCACTTTCCGCAGCGACACCTGCGCCCGGCACACCTCGGCGACGCGCCGCTCGCCTCGCCACCACGACGGACCGGACACGGCAATCTGATGGCCCGGAAATGCGCTCTGGAGAAACGCGCGAAGCCGGTTGTGCGACTCTGGTGAGCATTCGCCCCAGGTGGACGTCGTATCAATCTGGATTCGTCTCGCGGCCGGGTAAAACGTCACCTCGTGCAGTTCGCCGGAGGCCTGTTCCTGGAGATACGCGGCCGCATGCGGCGGGACGTTCTGGTGCAGCATCGCCTCGTGGTCGAGGCAAGGGATTACCGGCACCGGCGGGGGCGGGTCGAGATGGACGCGATACAGCTTGATGGAAAGCGTCGAGCCGAACGGCTGGAGCGCGTCGAGCGCGCGCTGCACGTCCGCTGCCGGGCCGTCCGCCTTCGCCGCGTCGCGGCTACGGCGAGACGGCCCCAGCCCGTCTGGAGCTACCACCATTCCCAGATGCCCAGTCCGGACGCCGTCGGGTCCCGTAGCCAGTCTGGCGGGGTCAGCCAGATGAACGCGAGGATCGCCACGACCCACGCGTCGTACGGAATTGTCGCCCGCTCGTCCCGCCAGAAGAACGCGCGCCAGAAGACGGCGCTCACCGGGTTCGACCCGGTGGGCATGGGACGGTTGTTCAGCGCAAGATAGGTGTAGTGAATCCGGTTGGCGACGGTGACGATGGCGAGGATCAGGATCACCCAGAGGACGGCGGCCATGCGGTCGGTGAAGGCGCCGATCATGAACAGGACGATGCGCTCGGGCCGTTCCATGAAGCCGACCTTGCACTTGTCGATCAGCGATTCGGCGCGGGCCCGCGCGTAGCTCGTCATGATCGAGAACATCATCGCCAGCGCCGCCACCATCACGTAGTCCGTCCGCCGCAGGTCGGCGTAGAGATAGATCAGTCCGAGGAAGAGCGCAATATCGGAAAACCGATCGAGCGTCGAGTCCCAGAAGGCGCCGAACCGCGACACGGTGTTCGTCAGGTGCGCGACCTTGCCGTCGATGAAGTCGAAGATGTTGGCGACGATCATGATGACCCCCGCCAGCAGGAAATGGTCGCGGCCGAGCGCCCACGCGGCGGCGACGTTGATGAGCACGCCGATGAGCGTGAGCGTATTCGGATGAATCCGCAGCGCGATGCTGGCGGCGATGATGGCCCGCAGCGGGAACATGCAGACGGTCCCCACAAGCCCTGTAAACGTCATGTCTTGTTATAATTAGGGGTTTCGGTCGGACAGATCAGACCGCACATAGTAGCCCATGGCGATTCACGACCTCAAGGAGCAGATTGCGCGGCTGCCGGAGCAGCCGGGCGTGTATCTGTGGCGCAATGCGGCCGGCGACACGATTTACGTCGGCAAGGCGCGTGCGCTGAGGGATCGTGTGCGCAGCTACCTCGGGGCGGCCGGCCTCAGCCCGCGGCACGACGCGCTGCTCGACGAGATCGCCGCGGTGGAAGTCGTCGTCACCGATTCGGTGATGGAGGCGCTGGCGCTCGAGAACAACCTGATCAAGCAGCGGTCGCCGAAATACAACATCCTGCTGCGCGACGACAAGAACTATCCGTACCTGCAGCTCACGACCAGCGAGGCGTTTCCGCGCGTCCTGGTGGCGCGCCGCGTCGACAAGGGGGGCGACTTCTACGCCGGTCCGTTCCTGCCCGCCAAGCTGGCGCGGCGGACCATGGGGCTGTCGCACCGGTTGTTCGGCATCCGGTCGTGCAACGAAGTGATTACCGGCACCCGGGCGCGGCCGTGCCTCGAGTACGACATCAAGCGGTGCATTGCGCCGTGCGTGGCCGAGATCTGTTCGGAGGAACGGTACGGCGTCGCGGTGGCCAACACCAGACTGCTCCTCGAGGGACGGAACGACGAGCTGATCGCGACCCTGCGCGATCGTATGGCGGAGGCGGCCGAAGCCGAGCGCTTCGAGGAAGCCGCGCAGATGCGCGACGCGCTGCGCACGGTCCAGGTGCTGCGCGACCGGCAGCAGAAAGTGGCGACCCCTGAGCTCGGCGATCGAGACGTCTTCGGGCTGAAAGTCGGGCCGAGCGGCAGCGCTCTCCAGGTGTTCGCGATGCGCGGCGGGCGCGTCGTCGAACGCGTGGAGCTTGCCGCCGACCCCGGCGGCGTGGCACGGAAGGACGCCGACGTCCTCGAGGCGGCAGTCCAGCAGTTCTACGAGGATCGTGTGGCTCCGGCAGAGATCGACCTGCCGCTCGAGATCGATGATGCCGAAGCGATCGAGGCATGGCTGTCGGCGCGCGCCGGGCGTCGAGTGCATGTCCTGGTGCCGCGGAGGGGCGACAAGCGCGCGCTGGTCGAACTGGCGACCCGCAACGCCGAGCTGTCGTACCGCACGAAGTTCAACGAAATCACCGCCGCCCATTTCGACGCACTGGAGACGCTCCGCGCCACCCTCGGCCTGCCGGCGATTCCGCGCCGCATCGAATGCTTCGACATCTCTACCATCCAGGGAAGCGAGACGGTGGCGTCGATGGTCGTCTGCGAAGACGGGCGGATGAAGAAGAGCGAGTACCGGAAGTTCCGAGTGAAAGGGGTCGGGAGTCATTTGTTGAGGACACCTGCGGTGATGCGAGAGCAGGTGTCCTCAACAAATGACTCCCGACCCCGTAACGACGACTTCGCGGCGATGCGGGAAGTCGTGCAACGCCGCTATCGCAAGGTGATCGAAGATGGCGGGCCGTTTCCGGACTTGATTCTCATCGACGGCGGCAAGGGGCAGCTCTCGGCAGCCTACGAAGCGCTCGAGACGATCGGGCTGGGCAACCTCGTCGCGGTCGGCATTGCCAAGAAAGAGGAAGTGCTCTTCACCCGCGACCGCCAGGATCCCGTCGCGCTGCTGGAAAACGACCCGGCACTGCTGCTCGTGCAGCGGATTCGCGACGAGGCACATCGCTTTGCCGTGACGTTCCACCGCAAGGCGCGCTCGATGCGCGATCTGCGGTCCGAGCTCGATGGCGTGCCCGGCATCGGTCCCCGCCGCCGGCGCGCGTTGCTGACGGCGTTCGGCAGCCTCGCCGGCGTGCGGCGCGCCACGCGCGAAGAGCTCGCCACGCACGTCGGCGCGAAGACCGCGGCCGCGGTGATCGACTACTTCAGCCGCAAATAGCCCGTTACCCGGTTAACCACGACGACGCGAGGGAGACGAAGAACACGAAACGGACATAGAGTGTCGCGTCCTGCGAATCTTCGTACCTTCGTGGTTTATGAGATTCATTCTGAGACTCAGTATCCGGTTTTAGACCCGCGCCACCCTCGTGCTAGTGTGCCGGCACGATGCGATCGATGCGATCTGCGGATGCAACGACCTCGATCGCCGTTGCGCTGCTGCTGTGGGCCGCGGCCGCGTCCCTTCACGCGCAGGCGGTCGATCCGCCAGCCACTGCCACCGCATTTCCATCGGACTACACCGGTAAAGACATCTACGAGCTCGCGTGCTCGACATGTCACGGGCTCGATGGTCGCGGCTCGCCCCGCAGCGTCGTCGGCTTCGACCTCGATCTGCCGGACTTCACCGACTGTACTTTCGCGACGCCGGAGCCGCTGGGGGACTGGTTTGCCGTGATTCACGAAGGCGGGCCGGTCCGCGGGCTCGATCGCCATATGCCGGCCTTCGGCGATGCCCTGTCGGCCGCCGACATCGAGGCTGTGATTCAGCATCTCTGGACGTTCTGCGACAACCCGGCGTGGCCGCGCGGCGATCTGAACCTGCCGCGGTCGTTCTTCGTCGAGAAGGCGTTTCCGGAAAACGAGGCGATTTTCACCACCGCCTTCACCACGTCCGGAGAGAAGACGGTCGGCAGCGAGATCATCTACGAAAAGCGGCTCGGCGTCCGCAACCAGTTCGAGCTGGCCGTTCCAGTTGATGTGCTGCAGAACGCGGATGCCGGCTGGAGCCGCGGCCTCGGGGACGTGGCGATCGCGTTCAAGCGCACGCTGTACGCAAGCTTCGACAGCGGACGCATTCTCAGCGTCGCCGGCGAGCTCGTCCTGCCGACCGGCAAGGAAAGCGCAGGCTTCGGTCACGGGTTCACCATCTTCGAGCCGTCGGCGATCTTCGGCCAGATCCTGCCGCGGGGGATGTTCGTGCAGGCGCAGGCCGGGATCGAAGTGCCGTCGGATCACAGCCGCGGCAACAACGAAACATTCTGGCGCACCGCCTTCGGCGGCACGCTGGCGCAGGACCGCGGCTTTGGCCGGGCCTGGTCGCCGATGCTGGAAGTGGTGGCGGCGCGCCAAACCGATGGAGAGGCTGAGTGGGACGTGGTGCCGCAACTCCAGGTGACGCTCAGCAAGCTGCAGCACGTCATGGTCGCGGGCGGGGTGCGGATCCCGATCAACGAACGGGAAGACCGTCATCCGCAGGTGCTGACCTACCTGCTGTGGGACTGGTTCGACGGCAGTTTTTTTGATTTCTGGAAATGACCCGCCTGCTTCC
>Ga0075418_10002180_pt1 | contig 22309 bp, 23 predicted proteins | sample SoiMetdeltSBSDD2_FD_81776 | JGI IMG/M metagenome (GOLD analysis project Ga0075418, IMG submission 81776) | Bulk soil microbial communities from a Populus tree surrounding site in Tennessee, USA - Soil MetaG P. deltoides SBSDD2 | ecosystem: Environmental > Terrestrial > Soil > Tree plantation...
ATGGAGCACGTGCTGCACGCGGCGCGTGCCGGTAAGATCAGCAAGGTCGCGGTCGCCGAGAACCAGCAGGTCACACAGGGCGCGCTGGTCGCCGCGCTGGAGTAGCTCCACTGTAATCCGGAACGCGTCAGCGCGTATCCGGGACCCACATCGACGCGCGTCGCTCTGGGTCCCGGGTCTGAGCTGCGCTCGGCCCGGAATGACAGCCAACCCTTGACGATGTGCGTTGGTGACTGCACAAGGCCTGTCGACCAGACGAAGCCAGCATCCGATCTCCGTTAGCTCCACCGCACATGCCCAAGATCACGTACATCGAGCACGACGGCACGTCGCATACCGTCGAGGCCACGGTCGGCGACACCGTGATGGAGACAGCGCTGCGCCATAGCGTGCCCGGCATCGTCGCGGAATGCGGCGGCGGCTGCAGTTGCGCAACTTGCCTTGTGCACGTCGCCCAGGAGTGGGTGGAGCGCGTGGGTGCGCGCAACGCGGAGGAAGAGGACCAGCTCGACTTCGCCTTCGACGTGCAGCCCAACTCGCGGCTCGCCTGCCAGATCAAGGTGACCCAGGAATTGGACGGCCTCGTCGTGCACACGCCAGCCTACCAGGGGCGGTAGTTGCGAATCTCGATCAGGCCGGGATCTCCAGCCCGCTCGACTGCACCCGCGCGACGCCCGCGGTCTCCATGTTTTTCCAGGCGGCCGCGAGCGAACCTTGCGTGTCGATGCCACGGCAGGCGTCCTCAATGACGATGGCAGCGAGGCCCAGCTTGCGGGCGTCCAGCGCGGTCCATGCGACGCAGAAATCGGTGGCGAGGCCCACGACGTAAACCGTCTTGATGCCGCGCCCGGTCAGATAGCCGTCGAGACCTGTCTTCGATGCACCGTCGGCCTCCATGAACGCCGAGTAGCTGTCCACAAGCGGGTTGAAGCCCTTGCGGATCACAAGTTGCGCATGGGGGATGTCGATGCCGCGATGGATGGCGGCCCCGTCCGTGCCCTGCACGCAATGATCCGGCCACAGCACCTGCTTGCCGTAGGGCACATCGATGACATCGAAGGGTTTCTTGCCGGCGTGCGAGGTTGCGAACGAGATATGATTGGCCGTGTGCCAATCCTGCGTCAGGACCACGTTCTGGAAGGCCCGGGCGATCCTGTTGATGAGCGGGATGATCTCGTCGCCCTTGGCGACGGGGAGGCTGCCGCCCGGCAGGAAGCAGTACTGAACGTCGACGACGATCAGCGCCGCGTCCGCACCCGGTTTGATCTTGGATTGTGCCAGCGCATTTGCGGCGAGCGAGGTCATGGCGAAGCCTCCGACGGCGGCAAGGAACGAACGGCGCGATGCATGGGGCATGGGGTTCGGCTCCTTGCGACAAAATTTCTGTTCAAGTTGTGAGCATAGGACCGCAATTTTCGTGTCGAAAGAGATATGATCAAACGGGCGTAAGATGGGCGCACCAACAAGATGGGCGCACCAAGGATAGGCACACGAGGAAAGCGCACCGGATGGCACTGCATCTGATCAAGCTGTGCGTCGGCTGTGACACGATCGAGGACCTAGCCTCCTGGCAGGCCGAGCGCCTGAAGCAGAGGCGCAAGGCGGGCGAGAAAAGCCCGCACCTGTTCCATCGCACCTTCCAGATGCCGAAGCGGCGCGAGGAGCTGCTCAACGGCGGGTCGCTCTATTGGGTGATCAAGGGCATCGTGCAGGTGCGTCAGCCGTTGCACGACATTGCCGAGGGCACCAAAGACGACGGGACGCCGTGCTGCCTGCTGATCTTCAAGAACGAGTTGGTGCCGGTTCGGCCGGTGCCCCGCCGCGCCTTCCAGGGCTGGCGCTATCTGGACGCCGACGAGGCACCCGAAGACCTCAAACGCGGCGCCGGGCACAGCATCATTGCAATGCCTCCAAAGATGCGCAAGCAGCTGGCCGAACTGGGCCTCCTGTAGCCGCTCTCCGGCCATCAAAAAAAACCAATTGCGGTCAGGGCGAAGAGGGTCCTCCGAACGGTGGTTGCATCCGTGCCCGGCCCATCGTAGCAAGGGGCATCCCTAGACAAGGAGTACAGGGTAATGATCATGTTCAAGCATGCGGCCGCTGCCGCCGCTGGCCTGGCCCTGCTGGCCGGCACGGGTGCGACAGCGCAGGCCCAGCAGAAATTTGTCACCATCGGCACCGGCGGTGTCACCGGCGTCTACTACGCGGTGGGCGGCGCGGTGTGCCGTTTGCTCAACAAGGAGCGCAAGACGCACGGCATCCGCTGCTCTGTCGAATCGACCGGCGGCTCGGCCTTCAACATCAACACCATCAAGGCCGGCGAGCTCGACTTTGGCCTGACGCAATCCGACGTCGGCTACAACGCCACCAAGGGTGAGGCGCAGTTCAAGGAAGGCGGTGCGTTTGCCGACCTGCGCTCGGTCTACTCCGTGCATCCCGAGCCGTTTACCGTGCTCGCCCGCAAGGAGCTGAATGCCACCAAGTTCGAAGACCTGAAGGGCAAGCGGGTCAACGTCGGCAACCCGGGCTCGGGCACGCGCGCGTCAATGGATGAGCTGTTGGTCGCGCTCGGCTGGAAGCTTTCCGACTTCTCGCTGGCCTCCGAGCTGAAGGCCGACGAGCACGGGCCGGCTCTGTGCGACAACAAGATCGACGCCTTCTACTACGGCGTCGGTCACCCCTCGGCCAACATCCAGGACCCGACCACCAGCTGCGGCGCCAAGCTCGTCTCGATCACCGGGCCGGCCATCGACAAGCTGCTGACCGGCAAGCCGTACTATGCCAAGGCCACCATCCCGGGCGGCATGTACGCCAACAACCCGCAGAGCACGGATACCTACGGTGTGCTGGCGACCATGGTGACCTCCGCCAAAGTGCCCGATGATGTGGTCTATCAGCTGGTGAAGGCCACCTTCGACAACTTCGAGGAATTCAAGAAGCTGCACCCGGCCTTCGCCAACCTGAAGGCCGAGGACATGGTCAAGAACGGCCTGTCCGCGCCGCTGCATCCAGGCGCCGAGAAGTACTACAAGGAGAAGGGCTGGGTGAAGTAACGACCCCGCACCTTCGACAGACAGATATTGGGGCGCCGCATGATCGGCGCCCCGTTTCTCTTAGGCGGACAACTGATGGCCAACACCGCGGCTAGGGGCCCCAGCAAGGCCGAACTTGAGGAACTGGTCGCCGAAGCCGATACCGGCGGACGTAAGCCGTCCGGGGCCGCCGCCAAGGCGATCATGCTGGTTGCCATCTGCTGGTCGCTGTTCCAGCTCTGGTATGCCTCGCCGCTGCCCTTCATGCTGGGCTTCGGCATCTTCAGCGACACCGAGGCGCGCTGCTTCCATCTGAGCTTCGCGCTGTTCCTGGCGTTCACCAGCTACCCCGCTTTCAGGTCCTCGCCGCGCGACCGCGTCCCCCTGGTCGATTGGGCGCTGGCGGCCGCAGCCATTGCCTGTGTGCTCTATCTGATCGTCTTCTACCGCGAGCTGATCCAGCGGCCTGGTCTGCCGACGTTCACCGACATCTTGGTGTCGGTGGTTGGCGTCGCCTTGCTGGTCGAAGCGTCGCGCCGCGCCGAAGGCCCGTGGATGCCGATCATCTCGCTGTTGATGCTGGCCTATGTTTTCCTCGGCCCATACCTGCCGGGGCTCATGTCGCACAAGGGGGCATCGCTCGGGCGGGCGGCGTCACATTTCTGGCTCACGTCGGAAGGCGTGTTCGGCGTAGCGCTGGGCGTCTCCACGACCTTCATCTTCCTGTTCGTGCTGTTTGGCGCGCTGCTCGACAAGGCGGGGGCCGGAAATTTCTTCATACAGCTGGCGTTCTCGCTGCTCGGCCAGTTCCGCGGTGGGCCGGCCAAGGCCGCGGTCGTGTCCTCGTGCATGACAGGCATGATCTCGGGCTCGTCGGTCGCCAACGTCGTGACGACGGGCGTCTTCACCATCCCGCTGATGAAGCGCGTCGGCTACACGCCGACCCAGGCCGGTGCCATCGAATGCGCAGCCGGCGTCAACGGACAGCTAATGCCGCCGGTCATGGGTGCGGCAGCCTTCATCATGGCCGAGTACGTTGGCATCACCTACGCGGACGTGGTCAAGCACGCCATCATCCCGGCGCTGCTCACCTATGGCGCGCTGTTCTATGTCGTCGACCTGGAGGCGGTGAAGGCCGGCATGTCCGGCATTTCGCGCACCCGGCGCCGCACGGTCCAGGAAGGGCTGATCAAGGCGGCTTTTACGATCTCGTCGCTCATCCTTCTGAGCGCGGCGATCTACTGGGGGCTCGGTTGGACGCGCGATGTGTTCGGTGAGGCGGCCACCTGGGGAGCGATGGCGTTCGTACTCTTCGCCTACATCGCCCTGATCGCCAACCGCGCCCGCTTTCCCGACCTTGCGCTCGATGACCTGAGCAAGCCGGTCACCGAGGTGCCGGACTTCTACGAGGTGGCACGCACGGGTATCCATTTCGTGCTGCCCGTCTCGGTGCTGATCTGGTGCCTGATGGTGGAGGAGATGTCGCCGGGGCTGGCCGCCTTCTGGGGTGTGCTGGCCATGGGCGGCGTGGTGCTGACGCAGAAGCCGTTGACCGCTTTCTTCCGCCGCCAGGGCGACCTCATCGGCCGCTTCCGCGATGGGTTGTGGGATTTGGTGGGCGGGCTCGAGCTAGGTGCCCGCAACATGGCGGCAGTTGGTATCGCCACGGCTACCGCCGGCATCATGGTCGGCACGGTGACGCTGACCGGTATCGGCCTGGTTATGGCGGAGATCGTCGAGTTCCTGTCGCAGGGCAACATTGTCATCATGCTGGTGCTGGTCGGCGTGATCTGCATCGTGCTCGGGACCGGCCTGCCGACCACGGCAAGCTATGTCGTGGTGGCGACGCTGATGGCGCCGGTGGTGGTCGAGCTGGCGGCCGAGAACGATCTAGCGGTGCCGCTGATCGCGGTGCACTTGTTTGTCTTCTATTTCGGCCTTATGGCCGACGTGTCTCCGCCGGTGGGACTTGCCGCCTATGCGGCTGCCGCCATCGCCGGGGCTGATCCGATGCGAGTGGGCTGGCAGGGTACCTGGTATGAGTTCCGAACCGTGCTGCTACCCTTCATCTTCATATTCAACCCGGAGATCCTGCTGATCGATATCGGTGGGCCAATACACTTCATCGTCGTGGTCGGGTGCGCGACGCTGGCCATGATGGCGTTCGTGGCCGCACTGCAGGGCTTCTTCTTCACCAATAATCGCTGGTGGGAGACGATCCTCCTGCTGTTGATCTGCTTCACCCTGTTCCGTCCCAACTTCTGGATGGATCGCGTCGTCCCACCCTACCAGGCCCTGCCGGCCTCGCAGGTGATCTCCGTCATCGATCAGACCAAGGGCGGTGGGGCCTTGCGCATACGTGTCGCCACCCAGGACATGAGCGGCGACGATGTCACCAAGCTCATCCGGCTCAACCTCGGCGACAAGGGCACTGCCGCCGAACGCATTGGATCGGCTGGGATTATTTTGACGCCGGGCGACAAGCCGAGTATCGCCTCGGTGCGCCCCGGGTCGGAAGCGGCACGCCAGAAGCTGAGGCCAGGCGACACCATCGAGGGTGTCGAGCTGCCAACGCAGCGTCCAAGCCCGTTCCTGTTCGCCATTCCTGCGCTGCTCGCGCTCGGTGCGATCGCGTGGCTGCAGCGCCGCCGTCGCGGTGCGCTCGCCCTCGCGGTGTGAGCGTATTTGCTCTTTCGCATCCGCAGCACAACTCAGCGTCGGGTCAACAAACTGGCAGCCCGAACGGAACTTTCGTCGCAGAGATGTGATGCGCTGTGATAGGCTTTGTTGCGGGATGCACGCTTAGATAGCCCACCCTCTGCGACGTTCTCACTTTCGCGCGGTGGTGCGTCCTTCTTTTCCATCGATGTCCGGCAACTTCACGTGGGTGACCGTAAACGGCCAAACTCAATATCAACGGCAAGACACTCGACCTCGAGGTGGATGGCGCCACGCCACTGCTGTGGGCGATCCGTGAGCACGCCGATCTGACCGGCACCAAGTATGGCTGCGGTGTCGGCCAGTGCGGAGCCTGCTCCGTGCACATCAACGGGCAGGTGCAGCGCTCCTGCCTGATGCAGGTCAAGGACGTCAAGCCGACCGACCAAATCGTCACCATCGAAGGCCTGGCTGACCAGAGCGGTCGCGCCGTGCAGAAAGCCTGGCTCGAGCTCGAAGTGGCCCAGTGTGGCTACTGCCAGACCGGCCAGATCATGGCCGCTGCGGCTCTCCTGAAGGGCAAGCCCAAACCTACCGACAGCGACATCGATGCCGCCATGACCAACATCTGTCGATGCGGCACCTATCAGCGTATTCGCCAGGCGATCCACCTGGCAGCTGGCAACAAGCAGCAGGGCTGAGGGGGACGCACCAATGAACACCACCATCACCAGTCTGTCCCGCCGCAAATTCCTGGCTACCGCCGCTGCGGCAGGTGGCGGCCTGGCACTTGGCATCGACGCCGGCGGCATCCGCAGCGCGCTCAGCCAGATTGCCATCGGCGGCGCGGGCAACGGCAACGAACTCGGCGTCTGGGTCTTCATCAAACCGAACGAGGATGTGGTCATCCGCATCGCCCGGTCCGAGATGGGGCAGGGCTCTTTGACCGGCCTCGCCCAGCTCGTGGCCGAGGAACTCGATTGCGACTGGTCGAAGGTCACCGCCGAGTATCCAACGCCCGGCGAGAACCTGGCTCGCAACCGTGCCTGGGGCGACATGTCGACCGGCGGCTCGCGCGGCATCCGCGGCTCGCACGACTATGTGCGTCAGGGTGGCGCGGCGGCGCGGCAGATGCTGCTGCAGGCGGCAGCCCACGAATGGAACGTGCCGGTCGAGCAGCTCAAGGTCGAGAAGGGGGTCATCACGCACGAAGCCTCCAAGCGGACGACCACCTACGGCAAGGTGGCGACCGCCGCCGGCAAGCTGCCGGTGCCAGATCTCAAGACCATGAAGTTGCGCGATCCCAAGGACTGGAAGATCGCCGGCAAGCCGCTTGCGCGTCTCGACACGGCAGACAAGCTGACCGGCAAGCTGGTCTATGCGATCGACGTCAAGCTGCCCGGCATGCTGACGGCGACGATCATGGATACGCCGGTGTTCGGCAACAAGCTGCTGGGCTACGACGAGGCCAAGGTCAAGGCAATGCCCGGCGTGAAGGGCGTCTACCGCGTCGGCGATACGGCTGTGGCCGTCGTTGCCAACACCTTCTGGCAAGCAAAGCTCGGGCTCGACGCGCTCGATCCCAAGTGGGAGGAGACCGCCAACAACAAGGTGTCGAGCGAGACCATCGCCGTCGCTCTGAAAGAGGGTTTGACCTCCAAGGACGGCGTGTTCGTCGGCAACAAGGCCGGCGATGCCGATGCGGCGCTCGCAGGGGCAGCCAAGAAGATCGAGGCTGTCTACGAGAATCCCTACTGGCACCACGTCACCATGGAGCCGATGAACTGCACGGCCAAGTGGACGCCCGAGAAGTGCGAGGTGTGGGTCGCCACCCAGAACGGCGAGGCTTCACTCGCAGCGTGCGCCGAGGCGGCTGGCCTGCCTCCCTCCAAGTGTGAGGTCTACAAGCATCACCTCGGCGGCGGCTTCGGCCGGCGCGGCTTCCAGGACTACACCACCAAGGCGGTGCTGCTCGCCAAGCAGATCCCGGGCGTGCCCGTGAAGACGATCTGGACACGCGAGGAGGACATGCGGCAGGGCCGGTTCCGGCCGATCGGCCAGTGCAAGATGGAAGCCGGGCTCGACGACAAAGGCAACATCGTCGGCTTCAAGATGCGTATTGCTTCGCAGTCGATCCTGGCATTCGCAGCGCCGCAGCGTCTTGCTCAGGGCGGTATGGACCCGATTGCCTTCCAGGGTCTCAATCCCAGCGGCCCAGAGGGTCAGTTCGGCTACACAATTCCCAACCTGCTGATCGAGCATGCCATGCGCAACACGCACGTGCCGCCGGGCTTCTGGCGGGGCGTCAACAACAACCAGAATGCGGTGTTCCTGGAATGCTTCATGGATGAGGTGGCCAAGGCGGTCGGTAAGGACCCGCTCGAGTTCCGCCGCGCCATGATGGCCAACCATCCCAAGCACCTCAGTGTGCTGAATGCGGTTGCCGCCAAGATCGGCTGGGAGAACACCAAGCCTCCGGCCGGCCAGTTCCGCGGCATCGCCCAGCACATGGGCTACGGCAGCTACGTCGCAGCAGCGGCCGAGGTGTCGGTATCTGACCGTGGCCGGCTGAAGATTCATCGCCTCGTGATGGGCACCGACTGCGGCCACGTCGTCAATCCGGACCAGGTGATCGCGCAGGTGGAAGGCTCGGTGGCCTATGGCCTCGGCGGCACCCTGCACCAGAAGATCACCATCAAAGACGGCCGCGTGGTGGAGGAGAACTTCGACACCTATCCCTCGATGATGCTGGAGGAGTTCCCCAAGATCGAGACGGTGCTCGTTCCCTCTGGCGGCTTCTGGGGCGGCGTCGGCGAGCCGACCATCTGCGTGGCGGCGCCGGCCGTGCTCAACGGCATCTTCGCAGCAACCGGCAAGCCAGTGCGCTCGCTGCCGCTTAGGGACCTCAATCTCAGGGCGTGATGTCAGCCTTGCCATATGTGCTGTTGCTGGCCGCGGCCTTGCTGGTCGCGGCCATCTTGCAGGTTGCAGCCCAGCAAGGGCCGGCGCTGGTCCCTTACCGGGTAGCGGGTGACGCAATACCTGAGCCGCTCGGCGGATTGCAGGGCGATGCTGCGCGTGGCCGGGCGCTGGTGCTCGATCGTACCACCGGCAACTGCTTGATCTGTCACCAGGCGCCGGAGCCGGCCGAACGCTTCATGGGTGAGATCGGGCCGGACCTCGCGGGCATCGGCTCGCGGCTGACGCCGGCGCAGATTCGTCTGCGTCTGGTGGACCAGAGCCTGCTCAATGCGATAACGGTGATGCCGCCCTATTATCGCGTCGATCGGCTGTCGCGGGTTGCCGAGCGCTATCGTGGCAAGCCGGTTCTGGATGCGCAGCAGGTTGAGGATGTGGTGGCTTATCTTGCATCGCTGAGGAGCTGATCTTGGACGGCAACGACAGCAGGCAGAGGCGCGATGCAGCCATGATCGACGGGGCGCAGGTTAGCCGGCGCAGCATCGTGTGCGGTGGGTTGGCCTTTGCGCTGGTGCCGGCCCTGGCGCGGCCCGCGCAGGCCACGCCGGCCGAGATGGCGGATGCCATCCGCGAACTGACCGGCGGCACGGCCGTCAAGCCCGGCCGCGTCAAACTGGTGCTGCCGGAGTTGGCCGAGAACGGCAACATCGTGTCGCTCGCCGTCACCGTCGACAGCCCGATGACGGACGCGGATCGCGTCAAGTCGGTACACATCTTCTCGGAGATGAACCCGGTCACCACGCTGGTGCGCTTCCATGTGTCGCCGCGCGCGGGCAAGAATCCGACCCTGCTGACCAACATCCGGCTCGCCGACTCGCAGCGGGTGACCGCCATCGCCGCCATGGGCGACGGCAGTTTCTGGTCGGGCGAGACGAGCGTCGTGGTCACCATCGCGGCGTGCATCGACGGCGGCTGAGGAGAAGCACGATGCCCCAACCGACACGTATCGTGATGCCGACCTCCGCTAAGAAGGGCGAGGTGTTCCAGGTCAAGACCATCATCCAGCACGAGATGGAAAGCGGCTTCCGCCGCGATAACCGCGGCCTCGCCATCCCGCGCCATATCATAACGAGCTTCGTGGTGATGTATGCGGGCGGCGAGATTTTCCGCGCCGATATGTTCCCCGGCGTGGCGGCCAACCCCTATTTCGGGTTCACCACCACGGCCGTCGAAACGGGCGAGGTGGTGTTCACGTGGACTGACGACCGCGGTGACGTTACGACCGAGCGACGCACCATAACGGTCGCCTGATGCGCGCTCTGTTGTCCGTTTCGCTGGCGTTGGCGGCCTTCACCGCCGCGGCTGCAAATGAGCGCCCCGTCCCGCCGCGGCCCGGTCTCGACTTCCAATCAGCCGAGACCCGTCAGATGCAGAGTGATGATGGCGCCAACCCTGGCATGCTGTGGGTGGAGCAAGGCGCTGCGCTCTGGCGGAGGGTGGAAGGACCCGAGCAGAGGGCGTGTGCCAGCTGCCACAAGTCGGCAGCCGACAGCATGAAAGGGGTGGCGGCCCGCTATCCGGGGGTCGATGCGGCGAGTGGGGCGTTGCTCAACATTGAGGGGCGCATCAACCAGTGCCGCAAGCAGCGCATGAGCGTCATCGCGTACCCTTACGAGAGCAACGAGCTGCTGGCTTTGAGCGCCTTTGTCAGCTACCAGTCGAGGGGACTGCCGCGCAAAGTCGCCGTTGATGGGCCGGCCAGGCCGTTCTTCGAGGCGGGGCGCGCTTTCTACAATGAGCGGCAGGGGCAGCTCAACCTCGCCTGCGGCCAGTGCCACAACGACAACTGGGGCAAGCGCCTGCGCGGGGATGTCATCAGCCAGGGCCAGACCGACGGCTGGCCGGCTTATCGCCTGGAGTGGCAGACGCTGGGTTCGCTGCACCGGCGGCTGCGGGCATGCAGCCTTGGAGTGCGCGCCGAGGTGCTCGACTACGGTGCGCCGGAGTATCTGGCGCTGGAGCTGTATCTCGCCTGGCGGGGAGAAGGCCTGCCCCTGACCAGTCCCAGCGTGCGGCGCTGAGGCGTTCTCGGCTTGGCGGGGTCGCTGTTTTGCGCCATTGCATTGCACCGATGGGAGCGACCATGGGCAACCCGGCGACCGAGCTTGCCGACCTTGTGCGCGACATTCGCGCCTGTCGCATCTGCCGCGATGCGCCCGCGTCCGGGCGGCCGCTGCCGCACGAGCCGCGCCCTATCCTTCGCCCGAGCACGACCGCACGGCTTGCCATCTGCAGCCAGGCGCCGGGAACAAGGGTGCACGCTTCCGGCGCGCCGTTCACGGACCCGTCCGGGAACCGGCTGCGCGCCTGGCTCGCGGTCAGCAGCGAGGAGTTCTACGACCAGTCGCGCATTGCCATCGTGCCGATGGGGTTCTGCTTCCCGGGCCACGATGCCGCGGGCGGGGATCTGCCCCCGCGCCGGGAGTGTGCTGCAGCCTGGCACGGTCGCTTGTTCGCGGCCATGCCCCAACTCGAGCTGATCCTGCTGGTCGGCAGCTACGCGCAGGGCTGGCACCTGGGCCGGGTCGGGCAAGCCCGCAGCATGGCGGACACCGTCGGTCGCTGGCGCGATTTGCTCGGCGCCCGGCGCCGGCCTCGCTACGTTGCGCTGCCCCATCCGTCGTGGCGCAATAACGCCTGGCTCACGGCTAATCCATGGTTTGAGCAGGACCTGCTGCCCGCCGTGCGTCGCGAAGTGCGCGGGTTGCTTTGACCCCTCAGGTAGGCAGCATCCCATCCGTTGCATCGAGGGCCGGTGGGATGGGCCCGCGGTGTTGTTCGCCACCCTGCTCCTGCAACTCCTCGCGGATGGCCGCCAGGTTGAATCCGGCCCGCTGCAACGCTTCGAGCACGCGCTCGGCTGGCTGAACTCTGGCGGCCGCCCCCGCCCAGGCGGCAGCGGAGCGCATCCCTGAGGCACAGTGGGCGAGCACGGGAGCCTGAAACCTGGTCAAGGTAGCCTGCATCTGGCCGGTGACGCGATCGGAAAGGACGTCGAACTTGGTGGTCGGGATGTGCTGGAAGCCAAGGCCCGCCGCCTCCGCGAACTTTGCCTCCTCGGCGGCCGTTAGGTAGGCGGCCGACTCCCCATCCGGCAGGTTGGAGATGATCGCCGTGAAGCCCATCGCCCGTATCTCGGCGAAATCTTCCGGCCGCAGCGCGCCCGCCACGGCAAAGTTGGGGGTGATGGGGGTGATCTTGCTCATGCGCTCCGCTAGGGCTGATCGAGTGGGCACGGATGAACCACGATAGTGTGACCCATGAAAATTTAGCAATGGCCAAACGGTGCTTGACGCAATACTGACACTAATCTAGGCACCGTATCCGCGGGTCAATAGAAAAATGTTCCAAGTCGTGTCGATCGCCCCACCCCTGTCCCGGAGCGGAACCGCCATGCTCGACGAGATGGACGTCAAGATATTGCGCATCCTGCAGGAGGACTGCACACGCTCGGTCGCCGACGTCGGCAAGGAGGTCGGCTTGTCGACCACGCCTTGCTGGCGCCGCATCCAGAAGCTGGAGGAAGCCGGCATCATTAGGCGCCGCGTCGCCGTGCTCGACCCGTCGCGCGTAAATGCCGGCGTCACGGTGTTCGTGTCGATCAAGACCGATCAACACTCGCTGGCCTGGCTCGAGCGCTTTCACAAGGCGGTCATCGATTTTCCCGAGGTGGTCGAATTCTATCGCATGAGCGGCGAGGTCGACTATCTGCTGCGCGTCGTGGTGCCGGACATCGCCGCCTACGATGCCTTCTACAAGAAGCTGATCGCGCGCATTGAGATCTCCAAGGTGTCGTCGGCTTTCGCCATGGAGCAGATCAAGTACACCACGGCGCTGCCGCTCGACTTCGCCCTGGGCCGTGAACCGGCAGCGGAGGCATCCCTCACCGCACGCCGCGCCAGCTAGTCGGAAGCGATCGGCATGGGGGAACTCGGCAACAACGTCGGCGTGGCCCCGCTCGAGACGATGCGGTCGATGAGCGGGCTCGAGTTCTTGCGCCGGATCGCCGATGGCCGTCTGCCGGCGCCGCCGATCGCCGCACTGCTGGGATTCCGCATAGCCGAGGTCTCCGAGGGCTACGCCCGCTTCGAGATGACGCCAGAGTTGCGGCACTACAACCCGATCGGCGCCGTGCATGGCGGCGTGGCGGCTACCTTGCTCGACAGCTGCATGGGCTGCGCCGTGCACACGCACCTGCAGGCTGGCACCGGCTACACCACGCTGGAGATCAACATCAACTACGTACGCGCGCTGACCGACCAGACGGGACTCATCCGTGCGGAAGCGCGCACGCTTCATGTTGGACGGCGCGCCGGCACCGCGGAAGCCAAGCTGATCGATGCCAAAGGCACGCTCTACGCTCACGGCACCACCACCTGCATGATCTTTTCGATCTAGGCGGCGCGCAAATGAAAGCCGGCCTCAATAGATGTGAGCCGGATTTCTAAGGCAGTCGATGTCGAGCGCGCGCAAGGCAAGCGGCCGGTCGAGCCAATGCTTGGCGCCCAGTCGATCGCACCCGTCGCAAACATTGCAAATGATGGCCCCGCCCCGCTGGCTCGGCACCTTCGTGCATAGGGTTTCGTGGCCGCCCTGATCGGGGGTTTCCCCGCATGGCCTACACCGGTTGCGCATGCCATTTCACACGCTAGGGCTATTTAGCCAAGCTGCATCTCGCTTGATTGGAGCCGGAGAAAGACCCTTCACACCAAGCAGGGAAGAAACGAGCACCATGACTATCAGATCGTTCATCGGCGTCGCTTGTGCTGTGGGCGCCATCGTCGGCGCGGTGCCTGCTGCTGTTCGAGCCCACGGCGAGACGGTCTCGCCGCATTTCGAGCGGAAGATACCGAATATTCCGGGCAAATCACTCGTCGCTCTCATTGTTGACTATGCGCCGGGGGGAGCGTCGCCTTCGCACATCCACGCCAAATCGGCATTCATCTTTGCTTACGTTCTATCAGGGGAAATCGAGTCACAGGTGAATGACGAACCCAAGCGGGTCTACCGCGCTGGCGAAAGTTGGTACGAGACGCCGGGCTCGGCCCACAAGGTCAGCCGCAACGCAAGCAAGACCGAGCCGGCCAGGCTGCTGGCGGTGTTTGTCGTCGACACGGGTGACAAGAAGCTCACGACCCCTGTCGAGTGAAACGATGCAGACGGAGTACGACCGGTGGCCAAGCGCCTCGACTACAACCAAGTCGCGCCGAACGGGATAGGGGCCCTTGGCGGGGTCTACGGGTACGTCGGGCAGAGCGGGCTGTCGGCCGTGCTGGTGGACCTCGTCTATCTGCGTGTGTCGCAGATCAATAACTGCGCCTACTGCCTCGACATGCACACGCGCGACTTGCTGAAGAAAGGGCAGAACATCGAGAAGCTTGCGCTTGTGCAGGCGTGGGCCGACGCCGGCCACCTCTTCGACGAACGTGAGCGCGCCGCCCTTGCCTGGGCCGAGACAGTGACGCGCGTTGCCGAGACCGGGGTGCCAGATGAGGCGTATCAAGCCGCGCGTGCCGTATTCCAGGACAAAGAGCTCATTGATCTAACGATCGCGATCAGCCTGATGAATACATACAACCGCCTGGCCATCAGCTTCCGCAACCCGCCGCAGGCAGCGCTCGAGGCTTAAGAAGCGGCGCTCGAGCGGGCCGGAGCCTGGCGCTGTGAGGCTGTGCAAGGCGACCGGCCCGAGCCAGCCAAGCTGCGATTGGCGCAAGCAGTTTGCGCCCGAGCCGACCGCCGTCGTCGGCAGCGACGACTCGGTCGTAAGGAACGCATGAGCCCGCGGGTATCCTCACGCCACCCTTCCTTCTCGCAACGCCGGGTGTCGACGTCGAGGAGATCGAGCCATGCACCGAAGGGGGCAACAACGAGCAGGTCCTCGGTGTTGAGTTTCCCGATGCGATCGCCACACTGGCCTTGAAATTTTACTTCGCAGACGATCGCTCCGCTGCGCAGGCACGACCATGATGGCGTTGGCGGGTGGTCTTGCTGCGGCGCACATCGGCGATGACGACATTGTGGCGGACGGACTTGGCTTTGCCAGCAAGCGGCGGACCTATCTGCGTGGCCCCGGCCATGGGCCGATGTCCGCTGAGCTGCTGGTCTCAATCCATATCAATGACGTGCGCTTCCTCGACGGGGCCAGGCGGCTACCAGTACAGCGACGCCGATCAAGCGCCATGGCGCAAAAAACCTGCGCGACTTAGCTGGTGGCGCTTGTCGCCGCCACCAGCTTTCCGCAGGCCCTAAGAGGCCTTCGCATCGGGACGGTGCTTGTTCTTCGGTACGAAGCCTGACTGCTCCGCCCGGCGCGGCTCACGCACCCACACCTCGCGGTTCGGATGTAGGCCGCCGCCGCGTGTCGCCGGCACCGCCGTATGGCGCGCGCGATGCAGCAGGCGGGTATCGGCCTTGCCGCAGTTGGGATGGATGCCGCCATTGTCGGCAACGATCTTGTCCCACGCGAGCTTGCGCTTCGTGTAGGTGGCAGAATCGTTGAGCGCCGTGCAGGTGAGTTCGTTCTTGTTGAGGTCGGCGATGATCTGATCGCCATCCTCGATCAAGGCGATCGGGCCGCCGAGGGCCGCCTCCGGTCCGACATGGCCAATGACGAGACCCACTGAGCCGCCCGAGAAGCGAGCATCCGTCATCAGCGCCACGGTGATACCGCGCTCGCGGCAGAGCGCGGTAATGCGTGAGGTCGGGTCGAGCATCTCCGGCATGCCCGGTGCTCCGCTCGGACCCTCGTAGCGCACGATGATCATGTCGTTGTTCTGGAAGCTGCCGGGGTCTTTGTCGAGCGCGTTGATCAGGCCCTGTTCCCCCTCGAAGACGCGCGCCTTGCCGCGAAAGACATTGTTCTCAAGGCCGCCCTCGTAGATCTGAGCCTTGCTCATCGCAGCTTTGTTCTGCAGGCCATTGTCGACGCCGGCGAGCTTCAGGATCGCCGAGAAATCTGGAGACAAGTTGCCGCCGAGCACGCGCAGGCCGCCGGTTGGTTTGTAGGGTTTCGAAACCGGATAGATCACCTTGCCGTCGGCACGCTTTCCCTTCAGGCGATCGACCTGTTGCGCCAGGGTCTCGCCCGTACAGGTGAGGACATCGCCGTTCAGGAGGCCGGCGTCCAGGAGCTCGCGCACGATGACCTGAACGCCGCCGACCGCGTCGATGTCGACCATCGAGTACTTGCCGTACGGCCGCGCATCAGTGAGCACTGGCACGACAAATTGCGACAGGTGATTGAACTCCTCCGGCGTCATGACCTCCGTCCAGAAGTCGGCATAGCCGGCGGCGCGTGCGATCTCGGGGGCGTGCAACACCACGTTGGTCGAGCCGCCGATGGCCATGGCGACGATCACGGCATTGCGGAGAGAATCGCGCACAACGATGTCGCGCGGCTTCAAGTCTTTCTCGATGAGCTTGGCGATCAGGTCCACCAGTTCTGCCGGGAACTTGTTCAGGCGGCGCGGATCGTCGGACGGCGGCGCCACCATGTGCAGCGGCTGCATGCCGACCACACCGATAAAAGTCTGCATGGTGTTGTAAGTGAACATGCCGCCGCAGCTGCCGAAACCGGGACAAGCGTGGCAGGCGATGCGGTGGCGAAGTTCGGCATCGGCGCTCCCCGCCACCTGATAGGCGCTGACGATGTCGAGCTTCTCGCCGGTGATGGGATCGGTGCCAGGATGGATCGGGCCGTCGGACATGATGACGGCCGGCTGGTTGTGCTCGAGCAGTGCCGCAAGTGTCCCGACCGGAGGCTTGTCGCAGGCCACGACCGCGATGGTGCCAGCGAGACCCGTGGCGCTCAGATGCTCGCAGAGGGCCTCGTTGGTAACTTCGCGCCCGATCAGCGAGTAGCGCATCTCGCGGGTGCCATTACGGATGCCGTCGGACGTCGCGATGGTGTACTCGGGCTGAACGAGGCGCAGCTTGAGTTGACCCGGTTCCTTGCCGATGCGGTTCTTCAGGCGCTCATGGATGGCTTCGACCTTGGCCATGACGCCAAGATAGCACTGGCTGTCGCCCTTGGTGCCGACCACGCCGACGGAGGGCTCATGGATGAGGTCCGGATCGGTGCCGAGTTCGCGCGCCAGTCCGATGGTCTGGGTCGAGCGGCCCGGATGGCGATCGATGAGCACGACGTTCGAGTTTTTCACACGAGATTCCTTCCAACGAAGCGAAGGGCCTGGTCAGCGATCATCACCCAACATCGCCTACTTAAAGGGTCCCGTTCCCGTAGCCAAGCAGTCAGCCGGGCGCCCCCTCCTCCCCCGCCGGCGCTCGCACTGAGGGCGCCCGGCCGGCTCCGCCGCGCCGCAATGGGCGCCTCAGGCCGGGGTGGCCTGCAGCTCGGCCAGGCGCTGCAGCGCCGCGTCCGGCAGGGGACCCTTGCGCACGGCAGCCAGTGACTGTCGGAACTGGTCCGGCGTTGCCATGCCGACCAGGATGGTGCCCACCGCTGGATGGCCGATGGCAAAGCGCGCGGCGGCCTCGGCAAGGCTGCCCGCGTAGTCCTCCGCGACCAGAGGCAACAGGCGCCGCGCGTTCGCGACATCGAGGGCATAGGAGTCGGCCGACCCGATCGGCGCGGGAGGCGCGCTTGCGATCGGATGGCGCTCGGCCGAGCCCGACAGGGCACCGCCGGCGAGAATGCGGATACCGACCACGCCGGTGCCGGCCGCAAGCGTGCGATCGAGCAGGCCTGCGTAGTCCTGACCTGGCAGACCGTAGGCGGGCGCGCCCGCCGCTGATGGGTTGAGCATGTTGTAAACCACCTGGGCGCTGCCGAAACCGCCGGCATCGATCACCTGATGCAGAGCCGGCGTGTCGCCGACGGCGGTGATGCCCGTGCAGCGAATCTTTCCGGCTTGGCGCAGCGCCGCGAAGGCCGGCACCACAACGTCCAGCACCTGGCCCGCGGAAATGGTCTCGCCCCCGCCTGTGGTGGTCACGACATTGTGGAGGTGCAGGATGTCGACGCTGGCCATGCCGAGCCGCTCCAGGCTGGCGTCGAGCGCAGCAGTCACGGCGCCTCGCACATCTGCAAGGTCCTCGGCGCGCAGTCGGACCTTCGTTCCGACGATGACGTTTGCGGGCTTCAGCGTCTTCAGGATGCGGCCAAGGTTGGTCTCGGACTGGCCGTCGCCGTACAGCGGCGCGGTATCGAAGTAGTTGATGCCGGCATCGAGCGCCTCTGCGACCGTGCGCTCCTGGTCGGCCGGTGTGCCGCGCACCATCAGCCCGCCGACGGCGCCGCAGCCAAAACCCAGGATCGAAGTCTTGAGGCCGGTGCGGCCAAATGCGCGCGTTTCCATCAGAGCTCCTCGGCAACCTTGGGGGGCGTCAACTCGCCGACAAGTCTATAGCATCCTGCTCGGATTGCAGCCGCGGAGCGCGCACACGATGCCTATCACGCTTGGGATGTTCGAGACCTCCTATGCCCACATCGGCGAACGCCTGCGTGCGCTCGGGCTCGACCTCGCCGTCCACACCTTCGGCAAGGACGGCATGTTCCTGGTCGAGGACAAGAAGGCGCCGGCATGCGAGATGGTGCTCGACTATATGTGGCTCAGCTCGCACATCAACGCAGAGGGGTTCCGCGACCGCGCGTTCGACATCGCGCTCGACTGTAAATCGATCGGCGTCCTGCAGACCTTCAACGCCGGGCTCGATCACCCGTTCTATCGGCAGCTGTCGGCGAAGGGCGCGCGCATCTGCAACAGCAGCGCGCAGGGCGTGGCAATCGCCGAATACACGCTGGGCCAAGTGCTCGCGGTCTTCCAGCCGATCGAGAAGCAGCGCAGCCTGCAGGCCGGCAAGGAATGGCAGATCACGCCGTTCCGCGAGATATGGCGGACCAACTGGCTGATCATCGGCTTCGGTGCGATCGGCCAGGAGATTGCCCGGCGGGTAAAGGCATTCAGCGCCACCACCAGCGTGGTGCGTCGCACGCCGCAGGCCTCGCCGCTGGCCGATCAGGTCGGCACCTCGGCCGACCTCGAGCGGTTCCTGCCCGCTGCCGACGTCGTGGTCCTGGCCTGCTCCCTCAATGACGATACGCGCGGCCTGGCCAATGCGACGTTGTTCGCGGCACTCAAGCCGGGCGCGGTGCTGGTCAACATCGCGCGCGGCGGGTTGATCGACGATGCGGCCATGCTGGCCGCACTCGACGCCGGCAAGCCCGCCATCGCCATCCTTGACGTGTTCCACCAGGAGCCGCTGGCGACGAGCAATCCGCTGTGGACGCATCCGCGCGTGCGCTTGACATCGCATACGTCGTTTTCCGGCAGCGGCGTGCGCGCGCGCTGGGACCAGCTGTTTCTCGACAACATCGCGCGCTTCGCACGCGGCGAGCCGCTCATCCACGAGGTCGATGCGAAGGACATCTAGAAAACAAAAGGCGCGCACCACTTGGGTGCGCGCCTGCAATTGAGCTGCGCTGCAGCCTAGAACTTGTAGTTGATGCCAGCTCGACCGACCCACAAGTCGTCTTGGGTCTGGAACGAGAACCTGTCGCCGCCGCCGGTCGTGAAGGAGTAGGTCTTGTCGTCGAAGTTGATGTACAGGATTTCCGACTTGAAGGTCCAGTTCCGCCCTAGCACGAATTCTGTGCCGACGCCGGCCGTCCAGCCCCACCGCGTGTCGCCGAATGAGAAGGCGGACACGTCGGGGTCTATCCCGTTGAAGTCGATGGTTGCCCAGGCCAAGCCACCTGTGACGTACAGCAGCAGGTTGTCGATCACCAAGCCAGTCCGCGTGCGCAGCGTGCCGTAATTATTGAGGCTGCTTGTCATGCGGTTGGGCGTGAGTGTATTGGGGTTGTCGATGAGCGTGGCGTCCAGGTTGCCCCACGACCAGTCTGCCTCGACCCCGAACAACGTGCCGCAACCGCGCTGGAAGTTGTAGCCTACCGTCACGCCGCCGGTGAACTGGTTGTCGGTCGACGTCCAGCCCGAGTTGTCGGTCAGGAAGCCGTCCAGGTCATTCTGATGGGCCGTGTACTGTGCATAACCGCCTTGGGCTCCGACGTAAAAGCCTTGGAAGACTGGAACGCAGGCGACATCCTTGAAGCCGCCAGCACGACGCGGCATTCCGTCGGCCGCGGCGCTTCCCGCGCCCAGCATCAGCGACACGCCCGCCGCCAAGCTCAACAACACCTTCCGCATGAGACAATCCTCTTATGGCTCCAATTGGCAATCCCCGGCGCCACGATCACGCCAGCGGTGCTGACCCGCGTGCGGAGCAGGGCGAAGCGATCAGTGACCGGAGGAGTGAAGTGATTCGCGTTGTTGCCCCATGCAATTCGATTGGGCAGCGCGCTGCGATACAGAGCACGTGACGAGGGCGATACACATCAGCAGGCAGATGAAATAAATCCAACAACGGATATCAAGTAGAGTAATTTGGGCTGGCGTCGCTTAGAGGCCGAGCAGGAGCTTCTGGTTCTCGATGCAGATCGTGCGGATCGTCTCGAGCGCAACGCCCTTCTCGTGCAGGCTCTGCACCACAATGCGGATTGCCTCCGGTGGGCGCGGATTGAAGGGCTGGCCGCCGTCGCTCGACAGGATCGTGCGTTCCGGCGTCACCGCCGCCATCGCCTCCATCAAACCCTCAAGCGACAGGCAGTAGAAGGTCGGCAGCAGGTTGACGGCGCAGAATTCCATGTAGGCCCCGGCCTTTGCGAGCTGCACCATGGTCGGCACGTCAAGTTTGGGCGTGGCAAGCTCTGGATGCGTTATGACGACACGTTTGGCGCCGGCTGCGAATGCGAAGTCGGCGGCGGCGAGGATCTCCTCTTTCGAGACATGGCCGGTGGCGAGGATGGCATCGTAGGCGATCACCAGTTCGATCACCTCCTTGGCCTCGCCGGTCAACTTGCCGTTGGCATCAGTGATGCTGTAGACGGCCGGTACGCGCTTGCGCTTCGACGTCAGCGTCATGCCCTTGAAGCCGTAGGTGCCGCTGGCGCCGAACACGCGCGCGTGGTTGGCCGCGTCCAATGTCGGAAGCCACACCACCTTGGCGCCCTGCTGCAGCGCCAGCTCCACGGCGCCGGGATTGACCCCGCCGACCCCCGTGTTCAGGGCGATGCTGGGGAACACCTTGAAGTGCGGGAATTGCTCGCGCACGGCGATGCGCGCGTGATGCACCTTGGAGATGGTGCTTTCGAAATGGCTCTTGATGACGATACCGGCCATGCCGGCTTCTGCGCACCAGCGAGCAATGTCGGCGCTGTCGCCGATGCGCTTGAACGGTGCTGGCGCCGAATGGATGTGCAGATCATAGAACCCATCCAGCGTCAGCATCGCCAATTGCCTCCCAACCGCTTGTCATTCCGCAATTCGCCGCAGGCCAATCGCCGGCAGGCGGCAGGCCAGAATGTTGCTGGCTCCTGGGTTGCGGGGGCGTGCCTGCGCAACGCCCGGGGTGACAGGCTAGTGATTATCCCGCGGCACGCCTTTCTTCTCGGCGATGCGCTGGTACTTCACGGCTGGCTTGAGGACCATGCCGTTGCATAGCTCATCGACCATCCCGCGCTGGATCTCCTGCCAGGGCGTCTGGTGTTCGGGATAGTGGAAGCCGCCATGGCCCTGCAGCGCGGCGCGGCGCTTGTCGTATTCCTCCTTGGAAATGAGGATGTCGGCCGTGCGCTTGTTGAGGTCGATGCGCACCTTGTCTCCCGTCTTAAGGATGGCAAGCCCGCCGCCGGTGGCGGCTTCCGGCGAGGCATTGAGGATCGAAGGTGAGCCCGAGGTGCCGGATTGGCGGCCGTCGCCGATGCAGGCGAGGTCGCCGACGCCCTTCTTGATGAGGTAGGCGGGCGGCCGCATGTTTACCACCTCGGCGCCGCCCGGATAACCGACCGGGCCTGCCCCGCGCATGAACAAGATGCAGTGTTCGTCGATCTTGAGCGAAGGATCGTCGATGCGCTTGTGGTAGTCCTCAGGCCCGTCGAACACGATGGCGCGGCCCTCGAAGGCGTTGGGATCCTTTGGGTTCGACAGGTAGCGCTTGCGGAACTCCTCGGAGATCACGCCGGTTTTCATGATGGCGCTGTCAAACAAGTTGCCCTTCAGGTTGAGGAAGCCGGCCTTGTCCTTGAGCGGCTTCTTGAACGGCCGGATGACGTCGGGGTCGATTACCGGGCGGTCCTGGCAGTTCTCGCCGAGGCTGCGGCCGTTGACAGTCAGCGCGCCGGGGTGCGGCAGCTTCTTGGCCTTCATAAGCTCGTTGACGACGGCCGGTACGCCGCCGGCACGGTGGTACTCCTCGCCCAGGTACTGTCCTGCCGGCTGCAGGTTGACCAGCAGCGGAAGGGCGTAGCCGACCTTCTCCCAGTCGTCGTTGTCGAGCTTGACGCCCATGTGGCGGGCAATGGCATTGAAATGGATCGGCGCGTTGGTCGAGCCGCCGATCGCCGAGTTGACCGCGATCACGTTCTCGAAGGCCTCGCGCGTCATGATCTTGGAGGGACGCAGATCCTCCCAAACCATGTCGACGATGCGCTTGCCGCTCTCGTAGGCGACCTGCGCGCGCTCCTTGTGCGGCGCGGGAATGGCTGCGCAGCCCGGCAGCGACATGCCGAGCGCCTCGGCCAGCGAGTTCATGGTGGAGGCCGTGCCCATGGTGTTGCA
>Ga0075418_10002185_pt1 | contig 22273 bp, 16 predicted proteins | sample SoiMetdeltSBSDD2_FD_81776 | JGI IMG/M metagenome (GOLD analysis project Ga0075418, IMG submission 81776) | Bulk soil microbial communities from a Populus tree surrounding site in Tennessee, USA - Soil MetaG P. deltoides SBSDD2 | ecosystem: Environmental > Terrestrial > Soil > Tree plantation...
AAAGTGCGGCGCGGTTTCGTCCGCCAGCATCAACGCCATGCGGTCGACGAGCAGCGTTTCCATCACGCGGGACACCAGCCGATCCGCCAGGCGATTGAGGTTGAGGTCGGTGTTCAGGTCGCGCGCGAAACCGACCAGCGCGCGCCGGTAATCGTATCGGTCGCGATAGAACGCGCGGTCGAGCGCGGTCTGGATGGCCTGCTTGACCGGCGGCGCCAGCACGAGCGCGATCGCGGTGACCGCCATCGCCAGCACCCAGTTGTTGCCCGGTGCGCTCGTGGCAAAGACCCGATCGAAGCCCTCGAGCAGCGCCGCATAAATGGCGATGACCGCGCCGACCGCCGCGGCGTAGACGAGGCCGCGCTTGACAATGACCTCGACGTCGAGCAGCCGGTAGCGGACGATCGCCGACGCGTAGGCCAGCGGGATGAAACTGAGCGGAATCGCGCACAGCTGCATCCACAGCGACGGCTCAACGCCCATCGCCCACGGCACTGCATAGCCAAAGACGAAAGGCGCCACGCCCAGCGCTGTGCCCCAGGCGATCCACCGCAGCTGCCGTCGCGCCGTGATCGACCGCACTTCCGCCAGCGCGCGCGACAGCGTAAAGAGGCCGGCCACGAAACAGGCAATCAGGTAGACGTAATCGAGTCGATCGAGCGTGGCGATGACGCCGACGAACAGCGCCGCGTTGTCGCCGCTGCGCGCCAGCGCAAACGCACGCGCGGTGCCGAGCAGGACCGCCGGCACGTAAATCAGCGGGACCAGCATCCGACCCGCGCCGTGGGCAGTCCAGCGGCGGCTGCGCTCGGGAAACACCAGCGCGAAGTGCAGGAACAAGGCCGGCAGCAGCAGGATCGAGACGGCATCGCCCCAGTAGAAGATCCAATCGAGACGATCGAGGCGGCCGCTGAACGAGAAGGTGAACAGGCCGAAGAAGGCGACCGACAGCCAGAAGAAATGCAGCGTCGCCGGGTCGCGCGGGCGCCGCAGACGAACCGCACCGCCCACCAGCAGCGTGAAGATGCCGATTGACGCGAGCAGGAAATAGAACGGCCGCGCTCCGTTCGGGATCGGCGCGACGCTCAACTCGACCACTTCGCGGGCGCCGAGACGAAGAACCGTGTACCGCGCCGCGGTCCCCGCCTGCGACGCATGCAGCGCCTGGACGACGTCGGCCACTTCCTGAATCGGCCGGTCGTCGATCGCCAGCAGTACGTCGCCGCGCGCGAGGCCGACGGCAGCAGCGGGGGTCCCTTCAGCAATGTCTGACGCGACGACTCCCTCCGGACCCTGGACCCACAACACCCCGTCTTCGGCTTCGCGGAAATTCGCCCGCGTCACGATGTTCGCGACACCGAGGAAGAGGAGCGACGCGACGACGAGAATCGGCAATCCGGGCCTGCTCCAGCGGGTCCAGATGGCGGCATGGCCGAGTCTCGACGAGGGTCCAGTCATGTACGTGGGGCGGCGGCGCAGATGGGAGTGCACGGCCGCGAGATTGCCTGAAGGAGCAAACGACATACCGCGGCGCGATGAACTATCTGGGTCGTAAAACATTGATAATAAATCGGTTACACCCTGAGGTCGACCGCACAATGTTGTCGCGATCCAAACAAAGTGAGCCCCCGTTCAACCAAATGGACGACAAAAACGGCGACAGAAAAAGGCCAAGCGTCAAAAGTGCACCTTCGACGCTTGACCTCGCGCGGGGCGAGCCTCGGAAGGCCGCCCTGCGTTGACGCTAGAAACGAACGGTAACGCCGCCGACGACGCGCTTGGGCGAGCGCATCACGAGCAGTTCGTCGTAGACGGAGGTGTCCGGCAGATCGTCGTGGAACAGGCTCCGCACCGCGACCAGCATCTCCCACTGCGCGCCGGAGAAATTCAGAAACGGCAGCGACTGATTCACCTGCACGTCAAACCGCGAGCCCAGCCCGGCGGCGCCGACGTCGGCGTCGGCCAGCTGTGAGTTGATCTTGTAGATGGCGAAGACGCGCGTTTCGGTGACCGGCAGCCGGCTCTCAATCGACGTCGTCAGATCGTGGATGCGCTGGACGCGATCGCCCAGGATCGACACGGCGACGAGCGCCAGCGCGCCGGCGTCGGGCGACGGCCGCATCCAGGTCGACTGCGCATTCGTGTAATCGACCGCCGCGCGCACGCGCGCCGGCAGCGTCCGGCTGACGCTTACGCCCCAGCCCCTCGCGTCGACGTCGCCGGCTGACGCAACGAAATAGTGCCCGGGGCTCGACGCCGCGGTGCCGGGCCTGACCACGCCGAACAGCGTGATGATCTGATCGTCAACCGTCTGCCGGAATGCGCGAACGCCGGTGACGAGCCCCCCTGCCCATTCGCGTTCGGCCGCCACTTCCGCGTGCTCCATCTCCTGCGCGACGAAGCCGCGCGCGCTCGACAGCGGCGAGAACGTGCGCTCGGGCGGCAGCCACAGGCCGGTCGACGGCGGCACGAATTCCTCGGCGCCAGGAGCAGAGGCGCGGCGCGACACCGCGACGCGCACCTTGAATGTGTCGTCGACGACGGGCGTCAGCGTGACGCTCGCCCTCGGGCTGACGAGCGCCTGCCGTGCGAGGTAGTCATAGCGCGCGTACTTGGCGCCGTAGTTGACGGTCACACGCGGCGAAATCGTCCACTCGTCGTAGCCGTAGACGACCCCGACGTTGCGATCGCCTTCGGCCACGGCCGCCAGCGCGTTCGCGTTGCCGCCCAGATAGCTCTGCATGCCGTACGAAAGGCCCGCCTCATAGCGGTGCGCCGCGGGCGCGCGGCGATAGGACCCGGCCACGATCCACGACGACAGGTCACCCTGCGTCATCGCGCCGCGTACCGCCCACTGGCCGCCGGCGGTCGGCGCCTCGAGCGCCAGGTAGGCCATGCCTCGCGGCATGGTCTGCATGGAGAAGAGGTCCTGCGGACGATCGAACGACGTGCTCGTCAGGAGGTCGAAATGGCCGTTCCATGGCACGTCCGCCAGCAGCGACGTCGCGAGGCGCGCCGGCGAACCGACTGCCCAGCCGAGGCCGTCGAGCGAGTCGTCGAGGAATGATCCGCTGGCGCCCGCGACATCGATGAGGCCGGAGGCCGCGTCCTTGAGCACGCTGCGTTTCAGGTGCCGCAGCCGCCAGGCGACCTCGCCGTGATCGTGCGTCTCACCGTCGGCCCCCGCAGGCGCATCGACGGGTCCGACGCCCGCCGTGAGCACGGGCACTGGTTCATCGCTGTCAGCGCGACGAGTGAGGACGATGGACGCGACCGGCGACGTGTCGCGATCGACCTGGATCAGCCGGGACGGCGCGGGCACGTACCCCTGCAGATGTACGCGCAGGAGATACGGACCGTAGGGAAGTGTCTCGAACAGGAATCGTCCGTCGGCGTCGGAAACGGCGTAGGCGGTGGTCGACCCGAGCGCCGACGCGACGGCGCCTGCGAGCGGCTTGCCCTGCGCGTCGAGCACGATCCCCCGCAGTTCGGCGCGGGGCACTGCGGCCACCTGCGCCACCGGCCGTGCAAGCCGAACCTGTGCTGAGGCGGGCGCCGCCACCGCCGCCACACACATCACCGCCGTCAGAAACGACTCGGTGAAGTGGTTGGTCATGGCAGCAGCGCCTCCTCTCGGATCACGCCTCGACGGTAAAGTTGACGTTCTGCGTGAAGGCCTTGCCCGAGATCTTGTCGGTCACCTTGATCTCGAGGCGGTAGTCGCCCACCGGGAAACTGGCGAGCGGCACGACCAGACTGCCCGGCAGCTGATGGCCGGCGGCAACGTCGAACTGCGGCGGCAGCGTCGACGCATTCAACAGCTGCGGCGCCGTCTTGTTGAAGTATTTCTCGCCTTCAGGCGTCTTCTGGTGGAAGTTGTACTCGATCTGCACGTCGGGCTTGCCGGAGTTGGCCTGGGTGCCGTACACCCAGAACAGCACCTGCAGTTCGCCGCTCTTCTTCAGCTTCGAATCGACCGACGGCACCACTTTCATGTTGCCGAAGGTGTACGGATTTTCCTGCTGCTGTTCCGGCGTCAGCGGGGCGGCGATCTGCTCGACGCTGCCGAGCAGGACGGAGCTCGTGGTGATCTCGGCGCCCCCGAAATCCGGGACCGTGATTTCATGGCGCAGCATCCCCATCTTCGCCGGAGGCGCGTTCCGCGGCTGTTCGAGCGGGCTGCGCTCCTTCATCGTGATGAACATCTCGTACTGGCCCGGCTTGAGCGCGATCGCGCGCGAGAGCTTTCCGTCGCCCTTCAGCTCGATGAAGTTGACGTTGTCCCACGGATAGGTGACCGCCGGCTGATCCTTGCCTTTGTTCTGCTCGGCGGCAGGAGCCGCGGGCGCCGCACCCTTGTTGACGACGCGGATGTACAGCGCCGTCCCGGGCGCCGTGAGCTTGCTCGCATCCGCCACAATCGTGAACGGGATGTAGGTCGACCCGTCGCCGCCGCGAAGGAAATGGTTGCCCTCCCAGCGGATCGGGATGTCGGCAGGCGCGGGCTGCTTGCCGGACGCGACGGCGTCAACGGTCTGCACCAGCGCCTGAATGTCCTTCTGATCCGCCTGGCTCCGCCGCTCCTGGTCGCGACGGTTCGGCTGCTGATTGTTCTGCGCGACAAGCGCCGGCGCACCGGCCAGCAGGACCACTGCAACGGCCAACGTAACTACCCGACGAATCTGCATCATGCCACTCCGGAAAGGAGACTCCAGGACAGAGACATCCAAGAATCTGAATCAATCGATCATAGGCACGAATATGGGTCGAGTCAAACTGTGAAACCGGCACAAAATATCGTCGTGGACCTCGACGGTATCCTCGTCATTTTGCTCGCCGGCGGGGCGGGAGAACGCCTGTATCCACTGACCAAAGAACGGGCGAAACCAGCAGTCTATTTCGGAGGTCCGTACCGCATTATCGACTTTACCCTTAGCAACTGCATCAACTCCGGGTTGCGGCACATCTACATCGCCACCCAGTACAAATCGCTGTCGCTCAACCGCCACATCCGCATGGGCTGGAATGTCGTGTCGGAAGAGCTCGGCGAGTTCATCGAGATCCTGCCGCCGCAAAAGCGGGTCGGCGAGCACTGGTACCTCGGCACCGCGGACGCCGTGTTCCAGAACCTGTATTCCATCGCTCAGGAATCGCCAAGCCATGTCATCGTGCTGTCCGGCGATCACGTCTACAAGATGGACTATTCGAAGATGCTCCGCTTTCACATCGAGCGGAACGCCGACGCCACGCTCGCCAGCCTCGAGGTGCCGCTGGCCGACGCACCGCGGTTTGGTTGTGTGTCGATCGACGCCAACGACCGCGTGATCGATTTTCAGGAGAAGCCCGCCAACCCGGCGCCGATGCCCGGAGCGCCGGACGTGACGCTCGGCTCGATGGGGATTTACATCTTCAGGGCCGACGTGCTGGTGCAAGCGCTCGAGGAAGATGCCGCAAAGCCTGACAGCAACCACGACTTCGGCAAGAACATCATTCCGTCGCTCATTCAGAAGGCACCGGTCTACTGCTACCGGTTCTACGACGAGAACAAGAAGGCGGCGAAATACTGGCGCGACATCGGCACGCTCGACGCCTACTTCGACGCCAGCATGGACCTCTGTCATGTCAACCCCGAGTTCAACCTGTACGATCCGGAGTGGCCGCTTCGCACTTACCAGCCGCAGTCGCCGCCGGCGAAGTTCGTCTTCGCGGAACAGGGCCGCCGCTGCGGCCAGGCACTCGACTCGATCATTTCGGGCGGCTGCATCGTGTCGGGGAGTCTCGTGACCGGCAGCATTCTGTGCCCGAACGTCCGCGTCCACAGCTTTTGCGAAGTCGATCAGTCGATCCTGATGCCCGGCGTGCGTGTCGGCCGCCATGCGCGCCTCAAACGTGTCATCGTCGACCGCGACGTGCTGATTCCACGCGGCGCCCTGATCGGCTTCAACAACGAAGAAGATCGGCGGCGCCACACCGTCACCGAAGGGGGCGTCGTGGTCGTCACCGCCGACGACGAACCGCTGATCGGGCCAATCACCGAAGAGGCGCTTCGCGCCGAAGCTGACGCTGACAGAGGGAGTCCGGCAGAAGCATGACTATCACTCGCATTCACGGTCGCGAGATCCTCGACTCGCGCGGTAATCCCACGGTGGAAGTCGACGTCTGGGCAGGCGAGGCGTTCGGCCGCGCTGCCGTGCCGTCAGGGGCGTCGACCGGCGAGCGCGAAGCGCTGGAGCTGCGCGACGGCGACAAGCGCCGTTATGTAGGCAAGGGCGTCCGCACCGCGGTCGGCCACGTCAACGGCGAGATCGCGGCGGCGCTGACCGGCCGTCCTCTCGATCAGCGCGCGATAGATCAGCAGCTGATCGCACTCGACGGAACACCCACCAAGAGCCGCCTCGGCGCGAATGCCCTGCTCGGCGTCTCGATGGCGGCGGCGCGGGCAGCCGCGGCTGCCGCACGGCAACCGTTGTATGTCCATGTCGCGCATTTGAGCGGCGCCGGGGATGACGACGACCAGTACCTGCTCCCGGTCCCGATGATGAACATCCTGAACGGCGGCGCGCATGCGGACAGCAGCGTCGATCTCCAGGAGTTCATGGTCATGCCAGCGGGCCTCCCGACGTTCGCGGATGCGCTGCGCGCAGGAACCGAGATCTTCCACGCCCTTCGCGGAATCCTGAAGAAGCAGGGGCACTCGACCGGCGTCGGCGACGAGGGTGGCTTTGCCCCGAATCTCAAGTCGAACCGCGAGGCGCTCGACATCGTGCTCGAGGCGATTGGCCAGGCGGGGTTGCGGGCGGGGGAGGAGATATTTCTCGCACTCGACGTGGCGTCGAGCGAGTTGTGGGAGAGCGGCCGCTATGTCTTCAAGAAGTCCGGCGAGCCGACGCGCACGCCGGACCAGATGGTCGCGATGTATGCCGACTGGGTCCGGCAGTATCCGATCATCTCGATTGAAGACGGCGTCGCCGAGGGCGACTGGGACGGCTGGAAGTCGCTGACCCGGGAGCTCGGGCTCCGGGTGCAGCTGGTGGGCGATGATGTGTTCGTGACCAATCCGGCAATCCTGAAGAAGGGTATCGCCGAAGGCGTCGGCAACGCACTGCTGGTGAAGCTGAATCAGATCGGCACAGTCTCGGAAACGCTCGACGCCATCCGGATGGCGCGGCACGCCAACTACGCGACGATCATTTCTCATCGCTCGGGTGAAACCGAAGACAGCACGATCGCCGATCTCGCCGTCGGTACTTCGGCCGGTCAAATCAAGACCGGCTCCGCGAGCAGAAGCGACCGGACGGCCAAGTACAATCAGCTGCTGCGGATCGAAGAAGAGCTCGGCGCGCGCGGCACGTATGCCGGCACCGCGGCGGTTCCGCAGCTGGCCATTCGTCAGTCAGTCAAATCGAATTCGTAGATCCGCCAATGCTCAGACTCGTTCTCCTTCGCCACGGCGAAAGCACGTGGAACCGCGAAAACCGATTTACCGGGTGGACCGACGTCGACCTGAGCGACAAGGGCCGCGAGGAAGCGCGCGAGGCCGGCCGGGTGATGACCGCCGAAAAATTCGAGTTCGACGTCGCGCATACCTCGGTGCTGAAGCGCGCCATCCGCACGCTGTGGATCGCGCTCGACGAGATGGACCTGCTCTGGATTCCAGTCCATCGCGCGTGGCGGCTCAACGAACGCCATTACGGGGCGCTGCAGGGCCTGAACAAGGCCGAAACCGCCGCCCAGCATGGCGAAGCGCAGGTGAAGATCTGGCGCCGGAGCTACGACATTCCGCCGCCGCCCCTTACGGCTGACGACCCCCGTCATCCTTCACACGACCGCCGCTACAGCGCGCTCTCGCGAGCCGAACTGCCGCTGACCGAATCGCTGAAGGACACCGTCGCACGCTTCCTGCCTTACTGGCACGACACGATCGCGCCCGACATTCGCGCTGGGAAAAAGGTGCTGATTGCCGCGCACGGCAACAGCCTGCGCGCGCTGGTGAAGTATCTCGACAACGTGCCCGACGAGGAGATTGTCGAACTCAATATCCCGACCGGCATTCCGCTCGTCTATCTCCTCAACGATGATCTCGAACCGCTGCAGAAGTTCTACCTGGGAGATCAGGAAGCGGTGAAGGCCGCGGCGGCGGCGGTCGCCAATCAGGGCAGGAGCGCGTAGCCCGCAACGCTCGAACCGTACATAAAAAGGGGCCGGCGTAAAAACGCGCGGCCCCGTCCGACTCCGGAAGCGCGAGCCCTACTCGACCGCTTCCTTGGCTTCGTCCGCACCGATGCGCAGCGACCGGAGGAACCTGCGGTCGTTGGCGGTGAGGTCGAAGGCGCGCCGCGCAGGCAGCAGCCGCGCCGGCGTCGTGATCTTGGTGACTGCGTTTCCGCTGGTGCGGTTCACGAAGCCCACCACGGCCTCGAGCGTCACGCGCATGTCGAAGCCGGCCTCCCGGGCCCTGGCTCGGCAGGCTTCCACCTGGGGGTTCTCGGCAACGGCAGCGGCGATCGCGTCGGCCAGCTCTTTCGCGAACCGGTTCACGACGTCATCCATTCCTGTTCCTCCTCACCCGCCGCCGGGCCGGGAATCCGGGGCGTTTCCCAATCCGAACCTGCCCAGCCGGGGAGACCGGCAGGGATCGGGCGCCAAAGGTTTCAAATACAGGGGTTTAGCCTTCCACAGAAGACTGTCGGCATTGTAGAGGCACCGCAGTAGGGTGTCAACAAACCGGCGCTATTTGGGGACATTTTTGGTCAGGAACAGATGACCCGCCTGCCCGGAACCACGCGCTACAATCCTCGACGTCGAATGTCCACGCGCCCCGAGACACGGACCTTCGCGGCGCCGGAAGACCTCGTTCACACCGATTTCGAGCGCGACGTCGGCGCCCCGGGCGCCTTTCCCTACACACGCGGCGTTCAACCCGACATGTACCGCGGCCGCCCCTGGACGATGCGGCAGTACGCGGGCTTCGCCACTGCCTCGGAATCGAACGAGCGTTTTCACTATCTGCTCGATCACGGCGTGACGGGTTTGAGCGTCGCGTTCGACCTGCCCACGCAGATCGGCTACGACTCGGATCACGCCCTTGCAGCGGGCGAGGTCGGCCGCGTCGGCGTGGCGATCGACTCGATCGAGGACATGGACACGTTATTCGGCGGCATTCCGCTCGACCGCGTGTCGACGTCGATGACGATCAACGCCACCGCGATCATCCTGCTCGCGCTCTATGCCGCGGTCGCACGGCGGCAGGGCATCGCGCTCCAGTCGCTGGCCGGCACCGTGCAGAACGACATCCTCAAGGAGTACGTCGCCCGCGGCACCTATATCTATCCCCCCCGCCCGTCTCTGCGCATCGTCACCGACGTGATGGCGTTCTGCGCCCGCGAGATGCCGATGTGGAATACGATCTCCATCAGCGGCTATCACATCCGCGAGGCCGGTTCGACGGCGGCGCAGGAAGTGGCGTTCACGCTCGCCCACGGGACGGCGTACGTGCGTGCGGCGATCGACGCGGGGCTGGACGTCAACGCGTTCGGCCCGCGCCTGTCGTTCTTCTTCAACGCCCATAACACCTTCCTGGAAGAAATCGCCAAGTTCCGGGCCGCCCGACGGATGTGGGCGCGAATCATGCGCGACGAGTTCGGCGCCACCAGTCCACGCGCCCAGCAGCTTCGCTTTCACACGCAGACTGCCGGCAGCACGCTGACGGCGCGGCAACCGGACACCAACATCGTGCGCGTGGCGCTGCAGGCGCTCGCGGCCGTGCTGGGAGGCACACAATCGTTGCACTGCAACAGCCGCGATGAAGCGCTCGGTCTGCCCAGCGAAGAAAGCGCGACGATCGCCCTGCGCACGCAGCAGATCCTGCTGCACGAGACGGGCGTCGCGAATACAGTCGATCCGGTCGCCGGCTCATATACCGTGGAGACGTTGACCAACCGTATCGAGCAGGATGCCCGGGCGATTATCGACCGCATCAGCGCGGCCGGCGGCGCCCTGGGCGCGATCGAAAGCGGCTACATCCAGCAGCAAATCCAGGAGGCGGCGTACGCCGCCCAGCAGGCGATCGATCGGGGCGATACAGTGGTCGTCGGTGTGAATCGTTTCGTGCAGCAGGTCAATCAACCCCCAACTCCCAACCTCCCAACTCCCAGCGCGCAGACCCCGGAAATTGAGCCGTTTCGCGTCGATCCGGAAATCGAGCGCAAGCAGATCGAGCGCGTTCGGGCGATCAGAGCCGGGAGAAGTCGCGAGCGGTGGCAAACGGGGATCGCAGGGATTGAAACGGCGGCGCTGGACGGCTCAAACCTGGTTCCGCCAATCATCGCGGCTGTAGAGGCGCGTGCGACGCTGGGTGAGATTGCCGACGCGATGCGGCGTGTGTTCGGCGAGTACCAGGAGACATGACATCGCTGCTAGACGTTCAGCATCTGACCGTCGTGTTCGAGGGCGCGCAGTCCCGCGTGACGGCCGTGAGCGACGTCAGTTTTCAGATCGCCGCAGGCGAGACGCTTGGACTGGTAGGCGAATCAGGGAGTGGCAAGTCGGTCACGGCGTTCTCGATCCTTCGGCTGGTTCAACCGCCGGGGCGGATTACCGGCGGCCAGATCATGTTCGAGGGGCGCGACCTGCTCACGCTGACGGAACGCGAGATGCGCCAGGTGCGCGGCGCGCGCATTTCGCTGATCTTCCAGGAGCCGATGACCGCGCTGAACCCCGTGATGCGCGTCGGCGACCAGATCGCCGAAGCGCTCACCGTGCACGGCCAGGCAACGCCGCGAGAAGGGCGGGAACGGGCGGTTGCCCTGCTGGAAGCTGTCCACATCGCCGACGCCGGCCGCCGCGTGCGCGATTACCCCCATCAACTGTCAGGCGGCATGCGGCAGCGCGTGATGATCGCCATCGCGCTCGCCTGTCATCCCGCGCTCGTCATTGCCGACGAACCGACGACGGCGCTCGACGTCACCATCCAGGCGCAGGTGCTGGATCTGCTGCGCGACCTGCGGGCCCAGTACAGCCTGGCGCTGCTCCTCATCACCCACGATTTCGGGGTCATCGCAGAGATGGCCGACCGCGTCGCCGTGATGTACCGCGGCGCCATCGTCGAGCAGGGTCCCGTGCGCCAGATACTCCGGACGCCCGCGCATGATTACACCCGGGGCCTGCTGGCCGCGGTGCCGGGCCTGGGCCGACCTAAAGGCTCGCCTCTACGACCCGACCGTAGCGGTGGACCTTCAGGTTCGCCGATCGCCTGATGGGACCGCTTCTCGAGGTCCGTCATCTCGTCAAGCACTTCGTCCGTAAACACGGACTCTGGCGGGCGCCGTCGGTCGTCAAGGCCGTGGACGACGTCAGCTTCTCGGTGGACGAGGGCGAGATGTTCGGACTGGTCGGAGAGTCAGGCAGCGGCAAGAGCACGACCGGCCGGTGCATCCTGCGGCTGGTGGAACCGACGGCGGGCGACGTGTTCTTTCGCGGGGAGAACGTCCTGCAGTTCTCGCGTGGCCGCATACGGCAGGCCAGGCGGGACATGCAGATCGTGTTTCAGGACCCGTACTCGTCGCTCAATCCGCGCATGAAGGCTGGAGCGATTGTCGAGGAGCCGCTGATCATTCATAAACTCGGCGCACAGGCCGAACGCCGCGATCGGGTGGCGGAGCTGTTCACCCTGGTAGGGCTCGACCCCGGCCACCTTGCGCGGTATCCGCACGAGTTCAGCGGCGGTCAGCGGCAGCGGATCGGCATTGCGCGCGCCCTGGCGCTGAACCCGGCGCTCATCATCGCGGACGAAGCCGTGTCCGCGCTCGACGTCTCGATCCAGGCGCAGGTCGTTCGGCTGATGCTCGATTTGAAAGAGCGGCTGAAGCTCACTTACCTGTTCATTGCCCACGATTTGCGGCTGGTCGAGCACATCTGCAGCCGCGTGGCGGTCATGTACCTGGGCCGGATCGTGGAGCTCGGCGAGACGCGGGCCCTATTCGCCAACCCCACCCACCCTTACACACGCGCGCTGCTCAGCGCCGTTCCGGTGCTCGACCCCGACACTCCGCGTCAGCGCATCACCCTCGACGCCTCATCGTTCGATCGTGAGGCGCCGCTGAAGCAGGTCGGCGACGCGCACTGGGCGTCCGTGTAACACTGCAGCGTGTTGGGTCCTGAATTTCGACGGACATATCGCGCGGTCTGGATCGCCTTCCTCTTCTGGGCACTGGCGGGCGCGCTCTACGCAGGACGGAAGGCGGCGTTCGGCGACCGCCCTGCTGCCGTGCACGTGCGATGGGCGGGGACGGTTGACGAGAGGCGGCGTCCGCAGCTTGAACGGCAGTACGGCCTGACCACGCCACAGCAGACAGACAGCCGGACCTTCGCGTACGCGATCACCGACGTCTCGGCAGCGAACATCAGGGCGCTGGTGCTCGACCCGGCCGTCGAAGATACGCACGAGATCAACCGCACGTCGTACCGCGTCGGCTGGTTCTCGCCGCGCCTGCCGTACGCCACCTCGTATCCGTCCGTCCCGGCGGCGATGGATGTGCTCGCGCTGCTCTCGCTCGTCCTTGGCGCCGCCTGGACCGCGGTGCGCGGCGGCGTCGTCCGCCTGGCGGGATGGATCGGAAATCGGATCCCGGACGCCTCGCCCGAAGCGGTCGCGCTGTTCCGCATCGTGTTCGGCGTTTGCCTGCTGATCGTCGTCCTTCGACGGCCGGTGCTCGCGGCGTGGGCCGCTGAACCGTCGAACGTGATCTCGCCGGCCCAGCACGGGCTGCTGCAGCTGTTCGTTGCTGCCCCATGGATGGTCGACGGCCTGCGCTGGTGGGTGGCGATCTGGGGCGCGCTCTTCATCGCCGGTGCCTTCGCCCGCGTCGCGTTCGCATGCCTTGCCGCGGGGGTGTTCGCCTGGGCGCTGCTCTACACCACCACGACGACCTACCACACCATCAGCTCGCTGCTCCTGGCGCTCCTCGTCCTGCAATGGTCGCGCTGGAGCGACGCCTGGAGCGTGGATGCATGGAGGCGCGGCAAGGTGCAGCGAGGAACGCCGAAGGAGTACGGCTACACGGTGTGGGTGCCTGGACTGGTACTCGGCGTCGTGTTTGCCGCCGCGGCGGTGGCCAAGCTTCGCGACGCCGGCGTGGCGTGGATTCTCAACGGTACCGTCAAGTACCACTTCCTGTCGGACTCGGTCCAGGCGATGGTGGACTGGGGGCTGTGGATCGGCCGCCACCACTGGCTGTCAGTGCTGCTTTCCTTTGGCGCCATCGCGATCGAAGCCCTCGTCATCGTCGGCGTCCTCGCGGGCGCATACCGCTACCGCCTCGCTGCCGGCGTCGCGGCGCTCGGCCTGCTCATGGGCTTCACTCTGTTCCAGGGACTGTTCTGGCCCGGCTGGTGGATTCTGCTGCTGTCATTTCTGCCGTGGCATCTCATACGTGGTCCGGCTGAAGCCGGACACTACGTACCAGATTGGACCCCAGATTTGAGCCCAGATTTGAGCGCCCGTAGTGTCCCCGTTCAGGCGGACCGCGGCGGAGCTCCACGCGCGCCGGTATTGGTTGTGATGTCCCTCGTGGCACTGCAACTCGGCGTCTCGCTGCTGCGGCTTGAAGTGTCGCCGCTGCTCTCGACCTACGACATGTACGCGACGACGTACAGCAGCCCGACGGAGTACGAACAGAAAGCCGGCCAGGCCTATTGGATCGTCGGCGTCGACGGGGAAGCGCAGCCTCACCGGTGCCGGATTACCCGCGCTGAGGCGGACGCGATTGCCGGAACGGCTGCAACCGATCCTCGAGTGTCGGGATCGATGATGCGCCGGTGCTTCGATCCCTCGCTCGACATCCGGACGGCATCGCTCGAAGCCACCAGAGTGCACATCGACTGGAGCCGGTGGGAACGGATGGACGAGCCGATACGCGTGCCTCTTACGAGCGCGATCCCGCTGGAATGAGGTCCTTCTCGACCCGTCCATCCTTCAAATGGATCACCCGGCGCGCGAAGGCGGCGATGTCCGCTTCGTGGGTGACGAGCACGATCGTATTGCCCGCCTCGTAAAGCCGCTGAAACAGCGCCATGATCTCGGCGCCGGTTTTGGAGTCAAGGTTGCCGGTCGGTTCGTCGGCAAGCAGCAATGACGGATTGTTGACCAGCGCCCTGGCGATAGCGACCCGCTGCCGCTGGCCACCGGACAACTCATTCGGTCGATGCGTCATCCGCGGCAACAGGTCGACCTTCTCCAGGGCGGTACGCGCCCTGGTCTCGCGGTCGCGCGCCGGCACGCCCGCGTAAATCAACGGCAGCTCGACATTCTGCAGCGCCGTCGCGCGCGGCAGCAGGTTGAACGTCTGGAAGATGAATCCGATCTCCTCGTTCCGGATGCGCGCCAGCTCGTTGTCGTTCATGTCGCTCACACGCTTGCCGTTGAGCAGGTAGGCCCCTTTGGATGGCGTGTCGAGGCATCCGATCAGATTCATCAGAGTGGACTTGCCCGACCCCGACGGCCCCATGATCGCCACGTACTCGCCGCGCTCGATCGACACGGAGACGCCGCGCAGCGCATGGATCTCCTCGTCGCCCATGACGTAGGTCTTCCACAGGTCGCTGGTTTCGATCAGGGACACGGCTAGACGCCGGAGGCAAGGCGCGTCAGGAAGGTTCTCACCTGGGCGGGCGCATCGGTCGGAATGTGTGCGGACCAGGTCCGCGTGTTCACCGGTACGACGACGAGCTTGAGGCCCGGAGGCATTGGCTTGCGCCGCTGTTCGTTGATCGCGCGGCCGAGTTCGGCCGGTGGGGCTACGGACGGCCCCAAGATGAACAGGCAGGCGTCACGCTGATCCTCCTTTCGCAGCCGCATGGCCAGCGCCCAGCTCTCCTGCACGGCGACGGCGTCTACCTCCTCGACGACGCGGGCCAGCAGGCGAGGTGGAACGATTCGGCTGAGAAAACCCGACTTGGCGGGTGCGCACATCAAATCAAACCCTGGAATCGGCGTTTCCTCGCACTGGCCGAATTCCTGGCTGACAGCACGACGGAAGCGCTGCACTGCCGCCTTGCGCATCACATCGCTCGTCGCTACACGGTGCGAGGTGCCGCGCGAAGAGAGCTCGGGCTCCGGTGGCGGCGGTGGTGACGGCGGGGGCGCGGACGACGCCCCGGAACCGCTCTCGTTTGCCTTGAGCTGCACGTCGTAGTCGGCGCGCAGCGATTCGTCGCTCAGGGTCTTGTACGCCTGGGTGAGCTCTGCCGCCTTGATCGCCGCGATCTCCTGGAACTCGCGCCCGAGGTGCTGCACTTTATCGGGATGGTACTTGGCGATTTCGCGCCGGAACGCGCGCTTGATTTCTTCGGCTGGCGCCGTGGAGGCGACGTCCAGCATTTCGTAGTAACTGGCCACCGACCCGGAAGTCTATCCGCTATTTCTTGAACTCGGCGACGTTGCTCGCGGCCGGAAGCTCGCGGGCGGGGCGGGACTCCTGCAGCTTTTTCGAGCTGCGCCTTGCTGCGGTGCTCTTCGCACAGAACGGACAGAACTTCCACTCTGCCTTGACCGGCTTGCCGCAGTGCGGACAGCCGCCGCCGACATGCTGCCCGCAGCTCGGACAGGCGGTGAAATCCAGGGACACGGCTTCACCGCACGCCGGACACCGCGACTGCGAGTGCCGAACTTCAGTGACGACACGCAGCAGCTCCTGCGGCGTGGTCACGCCCGCCTTCACTTTCATCAGCCCATCTTCGCCGAGCGAGATCATGCCCGCCGCCAGCGCCGCTTCCCGGACCCGTGCTTCCGCGCCGTGCTGGGCGATCGTGCGCCGCAGATCGTCGGTGACGACCATGATCTCGTAGATGCCGACTCGGCCGCGGTAGCCGGTGTGGTTGCAGTGCTCGCAGCCGACGGCGCGGCAGAACGTTAGTGTCGCGGCGTCGGCTTCCGAGATGCTCATCGCCCGTAGCGTGTCGGCTTCCGGAGTGTAGGGCCGCTTGCAGCGCTCGCAGAGACGCCGCACCAGGCGCTGCGCGATCACGCCAATCAACGCGGAGGCGGTGACGTACGGCTCGATGCCGATGTCCGTCAAGCGCGTCACGGACGACGGCGCGTCGTCGGTGTGCAGGGTCGACAGGACAAGGTGGCCGGTCTGCGCGGCCTGCATGGCGATGCGGGCGGTCTCCTGGTCGCGGATCTCGCCGAGCAGCACGACATCCGGGTCCTGGCGCAGGATCGACCGCAGCGCGCTGGCGAATGTCAGGTTGATTTTCGAATTGATCTGCGTCTGGTTGACACCCGGAATCTGGTACTCGACCGGATCCTCGATCGTGATGATGTTGGTCCGCTCGGACCGCAGCGCCGCGAGCGCCGACGACAGCGTCGTCGTCTTGCCGGAACCCGTCGGTCCGACGACCAGGATCATCCCATGCTGATGGCGCAGGAAGTAGCGGATGTGCTCCATCGCGGCGCCGGACATGCCGAGGTCCTCGAGCGGCGGCACGCCCTTGCGATGATCGAGCACGCGGAGGACGACCTTCTCGCCGAAGATCGTGCGTAGCGTCGAGACGCGCAGGTCGATCTCCTGGCCTTCTTCGGTCGTCGCGCGGATGCGGCCGTCCTGCGGCAGCCGCTTCTCGGCAATGTCGAGCCCGGCCATGATCTTGATGCGGGCGACGACCCCTTCATGAACCCACTTGGGCAGGTCCATCACTTCTTTCAGGAGGCCATCGAGCCGGTGACGAACGATGACGTCGCCTTCCCGGGGCTCGATATGAATGTCGCTCGCGCGGCTCTTGAGGGCGCTCTTGATGACGAGCTCGACCATGTCGATGATCGGCGCCGTCTCGGGCGTGGCCGGCTTGTTGGCGGGGCTCTGCTCGAAGACCTCCTCATCGCCGGGGGTCGCGCCGAACTTGATCGCGCCGACGTCGGCGAAGACCTGCGGCGCGGACGGGCCAGGGCGCTGACGCGCCTCGATGCCCGCCGGCGGAGAAACGTGGACCAGGGCCTTGTCTTTGTCGGGATACCAGCGGTTGATTGCTTCGACGATCTCCGCACGGGTCGCGACGACCTGCTTGATTCGGTACCCGGTCTGAAACTCGAGGTCCTGCACCAGCGTGAACAACAGTGGATCCGACATCGCCACCGTGAGCATGTTCTTCTCGACCGCCACGGCGATGCAGTTTCGCTTCAGCGCAAGTTCCTTTGGAATCCGGAGAACGGCGGCCGTCTCGGGTGGATGCTCGGCGAGATCGACGTAGGAGAACCCGAGCTGGTAGGCGAGCGCCTTCGCAATCTGGCGTTCGGTCGCCAGGTTCAGCCGTATCAGCACGGACCCGAGCCGCTCGCCCGATCGCTTGTGTTCGACGAGTGCGGTCTGCAGATCCGCCTCGGTGATGATCCCCGCCTGGCGGAGACATTCACCGATCATCGTGCGCACAGAAACCCTCCCGAGATCGTGACTTCACCCCTTCGAGCGTTTCGGCCGCTCGGCGACCCGGCGGTAGTGTGGTGCGGAACAACGATTTTAACGTAAATCCAACTGCGGATGAGCCATGGACTACCATCTTGCGCGGAGATGAATTCCGACGCCGGACGCGACGACGTGCAGGACGTGGTCGAATTACGCACACACCTTGCACGGTCCCTAAAAGGACGCGAGGAAGCGATCGTCACGGAAACCGTCGCTGTCTGCCTGTTCGCGGGATTGGAGGCCGTGCCCGCCGAGGACCGCGCGAGGCTCGTCGGCCTGATCTTCAAGCTGCTGGCGGGCGCTGTGCGCGAGGGCGCGCTCGACTCGCGCACGACGGGCATGGCCGAGATGGGACAGCTCCTGACGGACAAGGGCGTTGATGCCCGCACCGTGTTCAACGTCGTCTACCTGATGGAGCGAACGGCGCTCGACGAGATTGCGGCGGACGATTCCTTCGAACATGCCGCCGACGCCTGGGCGGTCATCGCGCAAGCGGTGCGCCGCGCTTCGTTCGAAGTCTGCGGCGCGGTCACTGAGTACATTTCCCGCGAGATCGCGCCGGCCGCCCTCATCGACCCGCTGACGACGCTGCATACACGCGCCGTCTTCGTCGCCGCGCTCGAAAAGGAAATCCAGCGGGCGGAGCGGTTCGGTCATCCGTTTGCCGTCATCCTGTTCGACATCGACGGCCTCGCCGAGATCAACGCCACGCACGGCTATGGCTCCGGGGACCGGCTCATCGAGCGCATCGGCATCACTATCCGGAACTATTTCAGGGAAACCGACTGGGTGGCGCGGACGGCGGGCGACGCCTTCGCCGTCCTGCTGCCCGAGATCCAGCGCGTCAACGCGGAACGTCTCGCCGATCGCGTCCGAAACATGGTGAGCGAGCGGCTGCAGCTCCACGACCATCGTTCAAACACGCAGATCCCGGTGACTGTGTCCGCCGGCGTGCTGATTGCGGAATCGGTCGACAAGAGCGTCAGGGCGGAGCAGATGATGGCTGAAGCGAAGGCAGCGGTAGACCGCGCCAAGACCGCCGGGCGCAACCGGATTCAAAGCGCGGACGTCGCGATCGGCCGGGAGGTGGCGCCGACGCGCGCCGGGATGTCGATGGATTAGTGGTCTTCCTGGTACTGCTCTTTCAGCCTGGCGATGACGTTCGGATCGGCCAGCGTGGTCGTGTCACCGAGCGTCTTCCCTTCCGCGATATCCCGTAGCAGCCGGCGCATGATCTTGCCCGAGCGGGTCTTGGGCAGGTCGGCGGTAAAAATGACGTCGTCCGGCCGCGCGATCGCGCCGATCTTCTTCACCACGTGATCTTTGAGCTCGGCCATCAGCATTTCGCTCGGCGGCGACCCTTCCTTCAAAGTGACGAACGCCGCGACGGCCTGGCCCTTGATCTCGTGCGGACGGCCGACGACAGCGGCTTCAGCCACGCGCGGGTGATCGACGAGCGCACTCTCCACCTCCATCGTCCCGATGCGGTGGCCGGCCACGTTGAGGACGTCGTCCACGCGACCGAGCAGCCAGAAGAAGCCGTCCTGGTCGCGCTTGGCGCCGTCGCCGGTGAAGTAGATGTCGGGCGTCCAGCGGCTCCAGTACTGCTTCACGTACCGATCCTGGTCGCCGTAGATCCCACGGAGCATCGACGGCCACGGCCGCGTGAGCGCGAGCAGGCCGCCGCCGACCTCGAGGCTATCGCCCTTGTCGGTCTTGATCTCCGCCTTGATTCCAGGGAATGCGCGTGTCGCCGATCCGGGCTTGCACGTCGTGATGCCGGGCAGCGGCGTAATCATGATGGCGCCCGTTTCCGTCTGCCACCAGGTGTCGACGACCGGACAGCGCTCGCCGCCGATCTGCCGGTAGTACCAGACCCAGGCCTCGGGATTGATCGGTTCGCCCACCGATCCCAGCAGGCGCAGCGACGAGAGGTCGCGCCTGGCGGGCCATTGAGTTCCCCACCGCATGAACGCCCGAATCGCGGTCGGCGCTGTATAGAAAATCGTCACGCCGTACCGCTCGACGATCTGCCAGAAACGATCCTTCTCCGGCCAGTCCGGCGCGCCTTCGTACATCAGCACAGTAGCGCCGTTCGCGAGCGGTCCATAGACGACGTAGCTGTGTCCCGTGACCCAGCCGATATCCGCAGTGCACCAGTAGACGTCGTCTTCCTTGAGATCGAACACCCATTTGGTCGTCGCGTAGGTGCCGACGAGGTAGCCGCCGGTCGTATGCACGATGCCCTTCGGCTTCCCGGTCGTGCCGGACGTGTAGAGGATGTAAAGCAGGTCCTCGGCGTCCATGTGCTCGGGTTCGCAGGTGTACGACGCGTCCTGCATCAGGCGGTGGTACCAGTGGTCGCGTCCCTCGACGACATTGATCGGCAGCGGCGACCCGTGCAGCCGCTGGACGATCACCACGTTGCGGATGCTCGGCGTCCCTTGCAGCGCTTCGTCCGCCATCTGTTTGAGCGGGACCACCTGGCCGCGACGCCACCCGCCGTCTGCCGTCACGAGCAGCGTGCACTGGGAGTCATTGATACGATCGCGCAGTGACTCGGCGCTGAAGCCGCCAAAGACCACCGAATGGATGGCGCCGATGCGCGCGCACGCGAGCATGGCAATGGCCAGCTCGGGAACGAGCGGGAGGTACAGCGCCACGCGATCCCCCCGCTTGACGCCCAGCGACTTCAGGACGTTGGCGAACTGGCTGACCTGGCGATAGAGGTCGAAATAGGTGAGCGTCCGGCGATCGCCTGGCTCGCCTTCCCAGACGATCGCCGCCTTGTTGCGGCGGGCGCCGCGCACGTGGCGATCGACGCAGTTCACGCTGGCGTTCAGCGTGCCGCCGAGAAACCATTTGGCATGAGGCGGCTTCCACTCGAGCACCTTTGACCAGGGCGTGAACCACTCGAGCTCAGAGGCGAACGACGCCCAGAAGAACTCCGGATCCTTCTCCGCGAGCGCATAGACCGACTCATCCCGCACGTGCGCGTTTCCGCGAATTGATTCCGGCGGTGGGAAGGTCCGATCCTCCTGGAGCAGGTCGGCTATTTCGGCGGGCGGCGTCTTTTCGGACATGGAGACAGAGCATAGAAGGAGGACGGGGTTCGGGGGAAGAGGGTAAAAATACGTCGACATTATTCATGCGTCTGGTCAAACACCGGGCGGCCATCAGCGTGGTCGTCCTGATTGCCTTTCTGCTGGTGCGCGCGATCACGTCGCCGCGATCGAATGGAGACACCGACGTCCTCATTCGGGATACCCAGCGAATTCTTGATTGCGCTCAGAGCGGCGTCTTTCACGGATGCACAATCGTTCATTTTCCGCTGTTTCAGTTCATTCCTGCGCTGATCCTCAAGGCGCGGGGGACTTCGGACGCCACGGTGGCTGTCATCCTCGCCTGGCTGAATTGGGCCGCTTTCGCCGCGACCGTGGCGCTGATGTGGTGGGCGTTGCGACGAAGCGTGTCGCGCACCGTTGCCATGGTTGCAGTCTTCGTCCTGCTGACAGGCCCACTCTTGCCGTACTCTGTGGAAACCTTCAACGAGCCGGCTGCCGCGTTTCTTGTCCTCGCCTTTTCCGTCGCCGTGCTGGTTGGCGCCCACCCGGGCTGGATAGTTCTGCTGTGCGTCCTCGCCGCAATAACCAAGGAAACGGCGCCACCGTTTCTATTTCTGCTTGGACTGTGCGGGCTGTTCGGGCGACAGGATGCAAGGCACTCGACGGCCATGAACCTGGCTGTTCTTGTCGTGGCGTGTGGCGTGGGCGCCGCCATCAACAGCGGCTTCAACTACTTTCGCTACGACACTATTTTCAACGTACAGCTGCTCGCGCGCGAATTCCGGGTCGATACGCGCGAGCAACAGGCGGTGAACTTCGCCGGGATTTGGCTTTCGCCGAACGGCGGGGTCATTCCGTTCTGGCCGTCGTTCGCTCTCGTGTGTGGTGTCGTCGGACACACGGTCCTGACCGCGCGGCCTCGTGTTTTGACTGTGTGGTGGCCGGCCACGCTGTTGGCGGCACTGCTGTTGGGGCTGACGATTGGTCTTTCAGCGTGGTATGTGCCCCTCGGCTGGATCGCCTGGGGCCCGCGCCTGTTGCTTCCGTGGCTCCCGGCAGTCGTGTTTCTGGCGTCTTACTTTTACTCCGCCGCGATTGAGCGCGGCGTGGCGTGGCTCAGCGCAAACCCCGCCCGTTTCTGGACCGCAACGGTGTTCTTCACCGCCTGTGCCTTACCTCACTTCGTAGAGGTTCTCGATAGCCGGGTTCTCAGTGCGATGTTCGCGCCAGACGCGCTCTTTCCCCGGATGATGACCGTCCAGGAAGACCGCGCCGGCTATTTCGCGCAGGCCAATCACTTCATGTGGTCGAAGGGCTCGATGCTTGTAGACAGTTATGAGTGGGTGTGGCACCCGCGCTTCCGCGACAAGCTCCTGCTGTGCGTGGCGTGTGTTGTCGTGCTTGCCCAGGCGATTGCGGCCTCGGCGAGAGAGTCGCTACCGCCTAGTCGTAGTATTCCCGACCGAGATGCGTGATGAGCTGTTCGCCCTGCATGTGACGCAGGGTGTTCTTCAGCTTCATCAGCTGGATGAACAGATCGTGCTCCGGGTACACCTCGGGCGCGTGCATCGGCGCCTTGAAGTAGAACGAGAGCCATTCCTGGATGCCGGACATGCCCGCCCGCTTCGCGAGATCGAGAAACAGCGCCGAGTCGAGGACAATGGGCGCGGCGAGAATGCTGTCGCGGCAGAGGAAGTTGATCTTCAGCTGCATCGGGTAGCCGAGCCAGCCGACGAGATCGATGTTGTCCCA
>Ga0075418_10002188_pt1 | contig 22257 bp, 39 predicted proteins | sample SoiMetdeltSBSDD2_FD_81776 | JGI IMG/M metagenome (GOLD analysis project Ga0075418, IMG submission 81776) | Bulk soil microbial communities from a Populus tree surrounding site in Tennessee, USA - Soil MetaG P. deltoides SBSDD2 | ecosystem: Environmental > Terrestrial > Soil > Tree plantation...
GCGAGCTGCCTACTGGTCTGGAAAACCAGTGTGTCATCGACGACGCGGAGACCAAGGAGTTCGAAACAGGCCTGACCACGGTGACCGCCAACGGCTTCACGGTCAGGTCCAGCTTCATCTGCGGTGCCGTTGGCATGGATGACGCCCGGCTTCGTCGCTTCACCATGGAGCGGCTGAAGATGGGAGAGCAGGCCGCCGTCGAGCGGATCTTCTCCGAGGGCGGATTCGGCAACACCCCCACGTTGCAGGATCCGGACGCGACCCTCAGCGTCTCCGACTGCACCACCGACAACATCGTTGCCAGTCTCGCTGCCCTGGAGCGGGACATCTACGCGGTGTACGGCCCAGCAGCAACACTGCACGTTCCGTTCGTCGCGGCGCCGTATATGTCCTCCGAGCACCTGATCTATTGGGACGCCTCCAAGGGCATGTGGACCACCGCCGCCGGTACGAAGGTGTCCATCGGCAACTACGCCAACGAAAGCAACAACGGCACCCCCGCCGCCGCCGGTACCGCCTGGCTGTACATCACTGGCCAGGTGACCCTTTGGTACACCCAGGATGCCGACGTGTTCATTCCAACTATGGCCCAGGCCCTGAACCGAACCACCAACCAGGTGTACGCACAGGCGGAGCGCGAGTGGCTCGTGGCCTACGAATGCGCCAAGTTCGCGATCAACGTAACGCTCTGCGCAGCAGCTTAGGAGACCTAACAATGGCGACCATTTTCCCCGCAGTTGGCGAAGAGAAGGCTGTTGCACAGCAGCTCCTGAACATGGCCGACTCGGCTCGTGACGTGAAGATCATCACCGATACTGCACCTGGTACCGGCTACGTGGCCTTCTCTGTTCCGGACGAGCTGGGCGATCGATACATCGAGGCTCAGAGGCTTGCCAAGGACATCGACGAGGAGATCCAGAAGCGGCTTGCCGCCGAGGATGAAGAGGAAGCTTCGGTTCCCAAGAAGCGCGTCGGTCGTCCTCGCAAGCAGCAGGCCAAGGTCGAGGCCGAGGAGACCGCCGACGCCGAGATCGAAGAGGATGAAGAAGAGGACCCTAAGGAGTAACAAGTGGTTGCTGTTTGCTTTGCTCCTATTCGGGTCCCGGCTGTCCGGGTCACGGCACTGGACGCTTGCGGTGCGGTAAGTACCTCCGTTTGCTCCAGCGTGGCCAGCACCGGCATCATCACCATTGAGCAGACTGGTGAATACAACGAGCGCCAGGACTTCTTCACGCTCAATGCCGATGGTCAGCCTTGTGTGACGGACACCAGCCCGCCGATTCTCAAGTGGATCAACCTGGTCCTCACCTTCTGCAAGGTGGACCCGGAGATGTTCAACTTGATGACCGGTGAACCCCTGGTCCTCGACGACTCGGCCTCCCCACAGGCGATTGGTTTCCGTACCCGCGAGGGTTCGGTGAACACCGTCAACTTCGCCTTCGAGGCGTGGACGAGAATCAGTGGCTCCAACAACTGTTCCGGCGGCACGTTGCAGTTCGGCTACTTCCTTCTGCCGTGGGTCATCGAAGGCACCGTTGGCGACCTGACCCTCCAGAACGGGCTGGCCACCTTCACCGTGAACGCGCGGACGCGCTCGTCCGCACTGTGGGGCAGCGGCCCGTACAACATCCGGTTGGTACTCAGCGGCGCCGACCTGGGTGAGCCCCGGCCGCTACTGACGCCGATCGCGGTGGGGGACCATCGACACATCCAGCTCACGACCCTGGCTCCGCCAGCGGACGCCTGCGGCTGCGTTGATGCGACACCTGCCTTCGTCATCGCCCCTGGTGCTGGAGCTGCCCCGTTGGCTGTTGTCGCGACCCATCCAACTGGCCTGGTTTACCCGATCATGATCGACTGGGGCGACGCTACGGCCACTGAGATAGACGCTGCTGGTCCGAGCACCAACCACAGCTACACAGTGCCCGGTTCGTACACCGCGACCCTGCGCCAGTCGACGATCTCGGGTCCGACCTGGACCTCCAACGTGGTAGTTGTGTCCTGACAAGGAGAAATGACAAATGCCTCTCACCTCCTCCCTGCCGGTTAGCGCCTCAAACGGACGCCGGGTTGGCGTCCGGGGTGTCGACGTCCTGGAGGGCGCCAACGCCCGGATGGGTGTCGCCGTCCTGGTGAACGGCTCCGTCACCGTTGCCAACACCTCGATCACGGCAAACACCAGGGTCTTCCTGACCACTCAGGTGGTCGGCGGCACCCCGGCGTTCCCTCGCCTCAGCACCGTCACCCCGGGTGTCTCGTTCGTGATCATCAGTGCGGCGGCCGACACTTCGACGGTGGCCTGGTTGCTCGTGGAACCGGCGTAACGTGAAGCCTTCCGTCGGCAGGATCGTTCACTACGTCTCGTACGGCACTCCGGGTGGCGAGTATGCCTCGGAGTGCCGTGCAGCCATCATCACGTTCGTCGCCAACGCGGAAATGGGCATGGTGAACCTGGCCGTGCTCAATCCAACGGGCCTGTTCTTCAACCCGTGCTCTTATGATGAGGACAAGGCTGGCGGCACCTGGCACTGGCCGGAGCGCGTAGACGAGTAGGGGGTAGCTGCCGATGGTTGATACCCCTTGCGACTGGCCAGCCGTTGATCCCATCTGCTGCACGGGTTGGGACGAGTTCGACGTCACCGTTCAGCAGGCAGCAACGGACTACGCACAACTGGTGATGTGGTCCACCACGGGGCGCCAATTCGGCCTATGCCCGAAGGTTGTACGCCCGTGTGGCCGGTGGCGCCAGAACGTCCCTTCGATCGTGGGCTTCGAGTGGCTCGGATACGGCAGTGGTGGGGCCTTCCTGGGCCCGTACATCGACAACAACGGGATCTGGCGTAACTGCGTCTGCCCCAACGTGTGCTGCACCTGTCATGCCCGGTGCGAGGTACTGCTACCTGGCCCGGTGGACAGCGTCTCCGAAGTGATCGTTGACGCTGCAACCATCCCAGCCAATGCCTATCGGGTAGACGACGCCCGAGTCCTCGTCCGCACCGACGGGGAATGCTGGCCCGACTGCCAGGACTACAACGTCGACTCGGGCGATGGGTTCTTCCAAGTCACCTACCTGCGAGGCAAGCCCGTCCCCGACTCGGTGGCTACGGCCATGTCAGTCCTGGCCTGTGAGTTTGCCAAGGCCTGTACGGGTGCCCCTTGTCGACTTCCCGGACGGATCACTTCCATCACCCGGCAGGGTGTGCAGGTGAACATGGTGGACACGGACACACTGATCCGGCGTCGGCTGACCGGCATCATGGAAGTCGATCAGGTGATCTTGTCCTACAATCCTGGTGGACTGATCCGCCGCCCCATGATCTGGTCCCCTGACGCACCGACGATCAGAAGGGTCACCAGTGCTTGACCAGTCGATCCTGCCGGTCGCCCAGGAGCTACTGACATGCTTCTGCACGTCACTGAATGCCAACCCGGACCCGCCAGAAATCTGCTGCTTGAGGGTGGGTCAGCGGGTATCCGCGCTGATCTCCGCCAACGATGACGAGTGCTGCCGAGGCCTGGCCTGGGTGCGGGTGGTCAGTGACTTCCCCTCCAACGACTTCCCTGAGCAGCTGACCACCCCGATAGGGAACTGTCCCCCTGGCTGGTTGGCGGTGATCCTCGAGATGGGCGTGCTGCGCTGCGCCCCGGCGGGCACCATCTTCGATCTGCCCACTTGTCCCGAGTGGACGGCGCTGTTCACGACCCTGATGAACGACTCGGCGGCCATGAGGGACGCATTCTGCTGCCTGGACCTGGACGTCTCTGCGAAGCTGTTGGGTATCTGGGAGCCGCTGGAGGTCGAGGGCGGCTGTACCGGAGGTACCCGAACGGTGACGGTCTGGGTGCCGAGCTGTCTGGACTGTTGAGGAGGTTGACGTGAACAAGAGGTTGGTGAAGGTTGCCATCGCCTTCGGTCTCATGAACCAGGGTGAGGTCTACGAGGCTGACATCGACGACGACAACACCAAGCATCTGCTCAGTGTGGGCTACTTGGTACAGATGGACAGTCCCGAGAAGTTTTTTGTTGCTCAACCGGAGTCCGAGATAGAAGGTACTTCGAAGGTAGGTGGCTCGGCACCGAGGGCGAAGAAGAGTGGCTCGACTTCAACTCAATAGGGGCGCCGTCGAGAGGACTGCTACCTCGGCTGCGGTCAGCCTGGTGAGCAGGGCCATGCGTGGCACCGAGAACCGGGCCAAGCAGTTGGTGGGCGTCAAGACCGGGGAGACCCGGGCCAGCATCCAGTCGGGATTCACGAGAGTGAGTCGCAATGGCGTCACCGGCCGGGTGGGGTCCAGGCTCGCGAAGGCCCACTACTACCACGAGGGCACCAGGGCACACATCATCCGACCGAAGCGGAAGAAGGCGCTCCGGTTCGTCAGCGACGGAACGGTGTACGTGCGGGCCCTCGTGCATCATCCAGGGATCGGCTCTACGCCGTTCCTGACCACCGCCCTGTTCGAGGTGGCTGTCCCCTTGGGTTTCAGGGTCGAGCGGTTCCCACCAGCCCGTTTGATGCCCAGGGAGGGTACCCTGACTCCATGACCAAGCCCGCACTCGCCATTACTATCGCCGGTCGTGACATCGCACTCCAGGCTCCCAATGATGGCCAGCTAGCTGCTGCCATGAAGATTCTGAGCAACGCTCGCCGGGACATGACTGCCGAGGAGAGAAAGCCCGAAGAGGATCGGGATTACAGTCCAGCCATCGTCGCTACTGGGAAGTTGCTTCGGATCATCGACATGCTGATTGCCAACGAGGAGGATCGTGACTTCCTCGAAGACAAGATGATTGCTGGTGAGGTTGGACTCCTGGAGCTGATCGTCGTGTTCGAGGTCTTCAACGTCGACAAGGCCGAGAAGGCCCCAACCACGGGGCCCAAGACCAGGGCTCGGCGTGTCAAGTGACCCACTTGCCAGCATTCGATCGTGGCCAATAGCCATCACCTTGGCGGAGTCTGAGTTCGTCATCCCGCCACAGAGTGCAGCCGCGTGGTTGGTGGTTCTCATGGAGGAGCGGATCCAGACTCTGGATCTCGTTCCAGGGATGCTCCGTCCGGATGATCAGCAAGAGGTTATCGACCTCCTGGCCGAGGGGCGAATCGACCTGAAGGAGATCAACGAGGTCTGCCTGGAAGTGATCCGCTCCGCGTCGGGTCGCGACTGGTGGTGGACCATGCGGATGCTGGCAGTCCTCGCCGACATGTGGCCTGCCCTCTTCGGTCAGATGGCAGATATGGACTTGGAGAGGGTCCCCCTTGGCGCGTTTCTGGACCGGGCATACTTCATCTGCATTCAGCACATGCCAGAGGACAAGCGCAAACTGTTCGATCTGGAGCTGGAAGCTGTCCCTGAAGGGGTCGAAGTAGAGCTGGATGAGGATGCCGAGAGCAGAGCATTCCTCCAGATGATGCAGCAGGCGCAGCAGTTCTAAAGGTTAGGGATCTCCCCTATCATGTGAAGCACATGGGGAGGTGATCCCAATCGCCAACGGCCTCGGTAAGGCCTTCATCGAGATCCACGCCGATACCCGACCCTTCGCCAAAGAGGTGTTCGTCGAGGTCAAGGCGATCTTGGAAGCTGTCGAGAAGACGATTGGGCCCGCCTCCAAGAAGCTTGGCGAAAGTATCGGGGAGAAGGTCTCCGAAGGGGTCAAGACCAAGGGCAAGAGGATCTCCGAGACCCTCAAGCAGGCCGTGGATCGAGACCGACCCACGGTCAATGTTGATGTCGATGTCGATCGGCGCGGCTTCCGCGCCTTCCTCAACAGTACCAAGACCCAGATCCTCGGTCTTGGCAGCACCATCAAGGACTCGTTCGGCAGCATCTTCTCTGGCCTGAAGACCTTCGTAGCGAACATCTTCAACATCCCCGAGAAGAGTCCTCTCACCTCGGTACTCACCGTGCTGGCCGTAGGAGTATTGCCAGCACTGATCCCCCTGGTGATTGCGCTGGCCGCAGCTATTGCCGACCTGGCCGGCTTCCTGTTCCTTGTTCCTCCTGCATTGTCTGCGATTATTGCCCTAGTTCCACCCTTGATCCTGGGGTTTGGGGCGATAGCAGACGCAGTGGAACTGGCCTTCACCTCGGATCCGAAGAAGTTCCGGGAGGGCCTGCGGGCGCTATCCCCGCTGATGCAGAGCCTGACCAAGACGATCAGGGAGTTTGCTCCGGCGATCGAGGACATCGGGGCGCGGATCCAGAACGCCTTCATCGGGCCCCTGACCAAGGTACTAGCCCCGGTGCTGGAACGGCTGGTCCCCCTGATTGGCAGGGGACTGGAGGGTGTATCGGCTGCCCTGGGTAGGCAGCTCGCCCAGTTCGTGGACTTCCTGGGAAGCCCCACCTTCGAAAGCTTCCTGAACAAGCTGTTCCCATCGGTCATTCGAATGATCGATCGACTCGGGCCGTCGATCATTCGACTCTTCGATGCATTCACGGTTGCCTCAGAGAAGACGCTGCCATTCCTGGAGCGGTTCGCCGATGGATTCGGGGACCTCATCGATCGCTTCGCCATGTGGATCGAGGCAGCAGCTCAGGATGGCAGACTGGAGGACTTCCTCGAAGATGCCTTCGCCAGCCTGGAGGACATCGCCGCGTTGACGGGGTCGATCCTGGGCCTGTTCCACACCTGGTTCACGGAGACGGACGATGAGGGGCGAACGCTTCTAGAGATCTTCACTGAGCTGTTCCAGCAGTTCGACACCTTCTTCAGGTCGGAGAACGGGCGCAAGCTGCTGGGAGACCTAGCTGATCTTGCAATCATCTTCGCCGACAACCTGAAGCTGATCATCCCTATCGCCTTCTCGTTGCTACTGCCCTTCATTGAGATCTCCATTGCCATCAACAAGATCATCCTGTTCATCCGGATCATGATCGAGGCACTGAAGCAGGCGTTGGGACTGAAGAACAGCCTGGACAACACGAACAAGTTCATCAAGTCCCGTACCAACGTCCAGGGAACCCCCTTCGCTGAGGGTGGCTTCGTTACTCGCCCGACTGCGGCGCTGGTTGGTGAGGCTGGCCCTGAGCTGATCATCCCGCTGACGAAGCCCAACCGGGCCGCCGCTCTGCTCCACGAGGCTGGGCTGCTCGGCCCCATGAACGTGTACGTGTTCCTGGGCAGCTCGCAGATCACCGACATCTTGGACATTCGCGTGGACCGGAAGCTGGAGCAACAGGCCAGGTCGATAGCCAACGGGCCAAGGAGCACCTGATGCCCACCATCACCGCCACCCCGTTCATCAACCTGTCCTACGTGCTGGTGGAAACCGACTGGGCCGACATCCCAGCGGCCACCTGCATCCGGGTCGTTCGGGTCAGCGTGGTCGATGGCAAGGAGACCCCGCTGCGGCCCTACGTGGCACCCTGTGGCGAGTCGGGAGAGTTCCTGGAGCTATCCGGTGGGCACGCTACATTCTGGGACACTGAGGCCCCGCTGGACACGGCGTTCTTCTACCGGGCCGAGGCGTCCGACTTCGCGTTGTTGGATCATGAGATCCGGGACTCGTTCTCCCGGACCCTGACCAACGAGTGGAACCCCGGCGTGGACACCGGGCAGACATGGACCCTGGAGTCGGGTGGTGGCCTCGCCGATTTCGACGTGGGTGCCGGCGTCGGCACCATCGCCTTGGGCGCGGTGAACAACAGTCGGCGCAGCTCCATCGGATCCAATATCTCCGACGCTGACGTGTATCGAGACGTCCTGATCCCAGTAACGGCAACCGGTGCCGCCATTCAAAGCGCGGTAATGACCAGGTATATCGACACCGGGAACATGTACCGGTACCAGGCAGCGTTCGAAACCACCGGCCTGATCACCTTGTCCATCATCCGCCGAATTGCTGCGGCGGACACGACGGTGGCAACACTAGCCACCGGTATCAGCTACTCCCCAGGAGACTGGTTCACTGTCCGGGGCAAGGTGATGGGCACCTCCCACATGGCCAAGATCTGGCTCAGGGGAACCACCGAGCCATCCGCCTGGATGGTGACTGGCACCGACTCCTCAGTTTTGGTGGCTGGCAAGGTGGGTGGTCGGGAGATCCTTGCTGCGGGTAACACGAATGCGTTGCCGGTGACCCTGTCGGTGGACAACTTCCTCGCCGTGGTCGACTTCGTGGTCACCGAGACCGAGCCGTTGACGATGCCCAGCAATGGCTACTTCTGGCTGAAGGACCCTGTGCGTCCATGCCTGGATCGGCGGCTGACCACCAGCAAGATGCTGACCCCTGACTGCCCACCAGGTTTGGGTTTGTTCTTCATCAGCATGGACACCGAAGGGTACAACCCGAACGCGATCCAGGTGCTGCCGACCAACTCCCCCGACCTGATCCATGTGAGCCGGTCCCGTAGCAAGGTCAGCAGCACGTTGACGATTGCCACCCGTACCTTCCAGGACCGGGACGATGCCCTGACACTCAATGCGGCAGGTGGCCCGCTGCTGTTCCAGGCGGCACCTGACTATGGCATCCCAGACCGATACATGGGCATTGGCACTATTGGCGTCACCCGTGGCCTGCCAGACCACCGTTACCAGGCCCGCATCGTCACCATGCCATTCGCCGAGGTGCTCCGGCCAGTGGGTACTACACAGGGGATCTGTGGCTCCAGATTTATGGATCTTTGCGACATCTACTCCACCTGGGAGGAGATGGAGGATGCGGGCCTGACCTACGAGAGTCTGATCGCTGGAGCTGCATCCCCGCCGGCCGAGGGCTTCAACAGTTGGGACGACATCGAGGCCGGATACGCCGACTGGGATGCCGTCGAGGCTGCGTTCCCCACCTGGGGCGATGTAGCAGGTGGCCCCTGATGTTGGCCCAGGGAACGGATCTGCTGTACCGCCAGGCGTTGGCCAGTAGTCATCGCCCCTACCTTCGCGTCGAAGTATGGGTGGCTGACGGCTCGGAACGCCTGGCCAGTGATCTGATCTACGAGACTGGGTCCATCAGGGCTTCACTGTCCTCGCGGGTGACCCGGACCTTCGACTTCACCGTGGACGAGTCACTGTTCCCTTTCCAGGTGGACGACCTGCTCAATCCCTACAGCAGGGAGGTCAGGGCGTTCCGGGGAATCGAATTCGCTGACGGTAATCGATACGTCTGGCCCGTGTTCCGGGGACGGATCATCAACGTTCGACTGGGGCCTGAGGCAACTGCCACTGTCTCCTGCAATGACAGGGCGGGGGACGTTGTCACCGCGACCTTCGAGGCGCCACACAACTCACAGGTTGGGCAGCTCGTCTCTGACGAGGTTCGACGCCTGATCGTGGGTGGGCTGCCCGATGCCACCTTCGGCACCTTCGACTCCTTCTTCCAGACAGTGCCTATCGAGTCATGGGAGCACGACCGGGCTGGGGCATTGGACGAGATGGCCACCTCCGTGGGGGCCTTCTGGTATGCCCTGGCCGATGGTGACTTTGTACTTCGTAAGAAGCCTTGGACCATCCCGGGCGATCCGGTGGTGACCTTCAGCGATGCGACCGTCGATAGCGATGCCCCCCCCACGATCACTGGATCTTCGGTGGAGCGCTCCAGGGAGGACGTCTACAACTCAGTCACCGTGACCGGCGAACGGGCCGATGGCACCATGCCTGTCTTCTACACAGCCCGGGACGAGGACCCTGCCAACGTCACGTTCATCGACGGACCGTTTGGCGTCAAGAACAAGCTGGTGAGCCTGCGTACTCCACAACTTCAGGGCACCGCCCGGGAGGCGGCACAAGATCAGCTTCGCAGCAGTACCGCACTGGTGGAGACCTGGGACTTCGCCACCACCGTGGATGCCGCCCTGGAGCTTGGTGACGTGATTCGCCTCGACGCCAGGGGTCAACGGAACACCATCCAGGTGGTGGCCTCGTTCGCTCTACCCATGAACCTGGATGGGTCTGGATCCATGCAGGTCTCTTGCCGGGCCCAGGTCATCGGAACACTGGAGGACTAATGGCGAGCCTTGCCGAGACGATCTTCGCGAACCCCGACAAGAGCAACCTACGCATCGGAGTGATCACTCAGCACACCCCTGATGTGATCGTGGAACTGGCCGGCGGGGAGATCCGGAATCCAGGCCTGCTCAATGGCGTCTTACCTGCACTGGGGCTGCCTGTTGCCCTGTTTCGCCAAGACTCCACCTGGCTGCTGCTGGGCTCGGTAGAAACGCCATGAACACCTACAATCCTTCCGTAGGGAGGTGACCATGGTCGCATTCAGCACAACGTTGGCGTTGCCGTATCAGACGTGTGGCGATCGACCTTGCGATGCCCCCGATGTGTGGTGCGACTTCGTTGCACGGTTCGAAGAGCTGGCCGTCGACTTGGACCAGGACATTGCCCGGATCACCCCCGCCATCCCCGCCGCTCGGCTCAAGAGGGAAACGTCTATCACCGTCTTGGCCGGCTCTTCACGGACTCTGATTCCATTCGAGGTGGTGGATTTCGATACCGATCAGATGACCGACTTGGATCGTTCCGCCTACTTCATCACACCTCGAAGGAACGGCTTCTATCACATCGTCGGAAACATCACCTTGACCGGCGGTGGAGCCGCTGGGCAGCTCGTTTCCTTCGGGGTCATGAGGGCGGCTACCTCAGTGGCCTCCGATGATGAGTTCCGCTCCCCCGGTGCGGGTGGCTACTACCTCCGGTCGATGACCATGGGAACGTGGACCGGGATGACCGGAAGTCATCAGGGATGGGGTATCGCAATCCTGCCCAATAGTGTGGACGCAGTGATCCTGGAAGCTGACGTTTCCGTGTACTGGGCCAGCGACAGGACCGATAACTCATGAGATTTACTGACGTTCTAGAGCTGCCATGTCCTGACGAGACGGACTTCGGTGCCCTCGCCCTGTACATGCAGAACCTGGCCAATCGCCTGGAGGCGATGCTGCTGGAGCAGCAGGCCGCGATAGAGACGTTCAACGAAGCGCCCACTGCCATCTTCGTCAACACCTCGACCATTGGGCCAGTCTCGTCTGCGGGATCTGCCCAGTTCAGCTTCCCCAATGCTGATGCAATCTTCAGCAACTACACGGGTGCGGCCATTACCTCGTCTACGGGTTCGTTGGCCACTTCAACCTTCAAGCAATCGGGGCTCTACCACCTGGGCTGGTTCGTGAACTGCACCGAGGTGGGAGCGATCACCAACGACAGCTTCCGTCAGGTGGCTTGCAGCATCCGAAACAACGCAGGAGTCGGCAGCACTGTCGATATCCTGCACCGGAGGGTGACGTCGGAGAACCTTGCTGGCGGCAACTTCTTCGGCAACAACCTGGTGTTCTCGATCGGCGAGGACTTCGCACTGCACGGCGTCCTGTTCGAGTTCAGCCACGGGAACATCGCCAGCGATATGCAGATCACCGCCGGTAACGCCAGAGCATGGATCACCCGCATCGGGTCTCGCGAGACGATCGAGGTGAGCTGATGCCTGGATCGACGCCCGTCTTCGGAATCCCTTACCCCTTCGCGGGGGAGAACATCACCTGCACAGATTTCCAGGCGTTCGTCGCGGCCGTCGATACCGCACTAGCGGCCAACATTAGCGACAGCGACGATGCCCTGGACCGTCCGATTCTGCTGCTGAATCACCTGGCTGCTGGAGCGACGTACGCCGTCAACGTGGAGTCGAACATCGACTGGCAACTCATCGGCGGCGGCATCGACAACTCGGGCATGTTCACTACCGCTACTCCAACTCAGTTCACTGTCCAAGTAGCCGGTGTCTACCTCGTGGTGCTCGATGCCGCACCGATCATCGGCTTCACCACAGTGACCTCCACCAGGGCGGCGATCTATCAGGATGCTGCGCTGCGCTACGCGGAACGGAAGAATGAGTTCACTGGTGCCACCGTTTCGGCATCTACCCAGACGTCTGGCCTACTGGCCTGTAACGCGGGCAGCGTCATCCAGGGACGAGCGTTGATCAACGGAACTGGCGGTCCGGGCACTATGTTCGGCGGCAACTTCTATGCACGATATGTATGTCCGCTATGACCAAGGAATCTGCTGATGCCTACTAACTCTGCTGATCAACAGATCACTACTCCGATCGGGACCGATGCCCCCGCTCGGATTGCTACGGCATTCACGGACTTCCTCGCGGATGTCGAGACCCGGCTGATGTGCCGGTACGCCAGCATTGCCGACCGTACTGCTCGGCACCCAGTCAGCCTGGAGAATGAGCTGTCAGGCCTGGCCGACCTGGACCGGATCGAGGTCTACGACGGGACGAACCATATCTCGTTGCAGGCTCGGAGTCTGTACACGCTGGCTCGGCGTACCGCCGACGCTGCGGCGGTGAACAACTCTACGGTCCTGGTCAACGACGCGGTGATGGCCTCCGCGCTGGTCATCAACGCCTCGTACTACTGGGACAATGTGATCTTCTACGACTCGGCCACCGCTGCCGACTTCAAGGTGGCGTTCACTTGGCCGGCGGGTGCCACTGCCCGGTGGGGGATCATGGGCATCGGTACCCCTGGTGCCACGGACGCAGTGGCCAGCACGGCGGCTGCATCGGGTACGTCGATAGCGGTGGGTGGCCTGGGTGTGGGTACCGGCACCTGGTGCAAGATCGAAGGTTTCATCGACACCGCTGGTACGGCAGGGAACCTACAAACGCAGTACGCGCAGCAGACTGCGGACCCCACCAACACCACGGTTCGCCGGGGCTCGATCATGCGCGTATACCGGGTGGCGTGACATGGCCAGGGTCGACATCCCAGTGTCCCGGATCAGCCGGGTGGACGTGTTCGAGTTGAACGATCCAGTAGCTGATGCCGTAAACGACCATCAAATGGTCAACAACGGTGCGACGCTGATCCTGGTGGAGAACACTGATGCCGCCGTGCACAACGCTGAGGCGGTGATCGAGCAGACCGTCGATGGACAGGCGGTGGCCGTGCTGCCCTATGCAATCCCAGCCAACTCCATGGTGGTGCTTGGACCCTACCCCCGCGACATCTACGGCGACCTGCTGCTGATCAACATCGACAACAACAACCTGGAGCTGCGAGCATTTAGTCTGATATAGGAGGTGCGTCATGGCTGATTGGTATTTGAATCGAGCCCTGTCCAACTTCAGGGATGCCGTCAATGCCGAGTATCCCCATCGGGACAAGGAGTCTGACGGCACGATCGGTGACGAGGCGCACCAGGGCACCAGTTCGGACCACAACCCTGACCCCGAGCCTCAGCCCGATGCTGGCTCTGTCGATGCCTGGGACATGGACAAAGAGGTCAACGGCAAGGGAGCCCCTTACGAGGACGATGTTCAGGCCCTGATCAGGGTATTCCAAAAGCACGAGTCGTCTCAGTATTGGATCTACAACCGCCAGTCGGCTTCACGTTCCGAGAATTGGGAAGTCAAGACCTACACTGGGTCCAATCCACACGATAAGCATGTTCACTTCAATACTCGCGAATCACACGAAGACTCCAATGCCCCCTGGATCTTGGAGAATGACATGGAACAGACTGACAAGCTGATCGACAAGACAGACAACCCGAACCGGACTGTAGGTGACGTCTTCGCTGATCTGTCGAACCTGCGCAACTGGTACGTATCCCCGCCCGGTGGTGCCGAGATCGGTGCTCCGCCGGCTGGATCGGTAGGCGACCTGATTCTGAAGAAGGCTCAGGAGCCGGCCTCCCCACCCGCTGAGGTGGACGTAGAGGCTCTGGCGGCTGCGTTGGCACCCCTACTGATGCCTCACATCCAGGCTGCTGCTGACGCAGCGGTACGCGACGTCCTGGGCTCCCTGGACGAGGAAGTCGCTGGGGGATAGAGATGCCCCCGGAATGGATTCCTTGGGCGATTCAAGGGGGGTTCCTCGGCACGCTCATCTGGGGCATTCGCCTGATCTATCTGGGTAAGTTGGTTCCAGCAAGCACCCTGCTCCAGTGCAGGGAAGATGTGAAGGAGTGGCGAGCCGCCTACTTTGCCGAAGTCGAGGTGAACAAGGAGCTGGTGAAGCAGCTCGCCCCGTTCATGTCGACGGCTCGGGAGATTGCCGCATGAACTGGCATTGGTTCCGCAGGCGTAAGAAGACGCCAGAGGCTTCCCAGGCAGCAGTCGAGGCCAGGGAGATGGCAGAACGTCGACTGGAGGCGTTGAGGAAGCAGCGTCCGGTGGCGAAGGCTGCGGCTGATCAATTTGAGATCCTAGTACGTAGGGCTTTGGAGGGGGGCAACTGATGAGGGTGTTCATCGGCCTAGAGATCATCGTTTTGATCCTGGCCACATCGACATTCGTTGTCCGTTATCTCTGGGTGCCCAACTGGTGGAGAACGACCATAGGCCGAGTGATGGTGGGTATCGCAGGAGGCCTGTCTGCCTTCTTCACAATGTTGATGCTCAACGACACCTGGCAGCCCCCGCTATTCGCCTGGGCTCTGCTGCTCGGGTTGCTGGACATCCTTTTCATCACCCAGGTGGTGCTGCTGTTCAAGGCCCAGGCCCAGGTGCATGCGAAGGTGAAGGCCGAAGATGAAACATAGCTTCGTCTGGAAGCTCCAGGTGTCTGAGCCGGAGAAGGCTCAGCTCATCATCTGGGATGCCCTGGAACGGTTCATGATCCTCAACCGCCACATGTCCAATGCTCACGTGGAGGCCGGCGAGGACCACTGCCTGATCCGGTTCCACTTCGAGGGCCGGGACCGTTGGTGGGTGCACAGCCGGGCCAAGTACGCGGCCATGGCTATCTGCGTCCGGGTGAAGGTGCACCCCAAGAACCTCGAGCTGGTCCAGGTGGACCGCGTGGACAGTGGCCACGATCTGAGGAAGCCGAACCGCACCGAGGCGCAGCAAGAGGCCGACCTGAAGAAGACCAAGCACTACAAGTGGTCCCAGTTCCAGGCTGAACAGGAGAATCTAAAAGCCGAACCGCTCTCCTGAACGGAATGCGTACCTAGTCATTTTCGACGGACCCTTCACGAACAGAATGGCGTGCTTGAGCTGGCGAGACAAGACAGTAGCAAGCCACTGTGCTTCTTCTTCAGTGTGACAAACGGCGACGAACTGGCGATGCCCAATGCCCCCTTGAGCCATCTCGACTTCCCATGGATGGTCACAGAAAAAGGTATCGGGTACGTCAGTCATTTGACCAGCTCATTGCTCATGTCATCAGCTCCGGCAACAGGGCCACCGCCAACACGATGACCAAGATGGCCAATAGCCATTTCAGATAGCTGTTACTAGGCATCGGAATCGAATGCGAAGACGACGATACCTGGTTCGATCTTACCTACTCGCTCCCAGCCACATCCCGACTTGCACCTGAGCACTGGAATGAACTGACCCTCCGCCAGATCCAAGCCGATCTGATTGCAGTTCGGGCAATGAGCTGAACCGGGTGCAAACTTCTTTTCCACTTCCCCTCCTTCTACGGCCGGGGCGTCAGACCCGGTCCATTGAATCTGACGCCCCTAGTGCCCCGACCAGGCTTGAACTGGTTGTGAGCCTCCGCTCAGCGGGGCAACGGACCAGGGACACTTCGATGGGTGGCACCCAGTCCTCGCCTAGTGCCGTATCCCTGGTCCTTGTGCGAGGTCAATCCAGCAGGCCGGCCACGACGAAGACCAAGAGAACGGCGATGATGGTCACCGCCAACTGCCACGGCTTCATTCGCTTGCGCGGCTTGTTGGGCTCGTCGTCCCAATCACCACTCACTTGTTCCTCCTGATCGTGGTGGGCTGCTTCATCGTGGGCTTGACCGCTACCGGCTTCTTCGTGGGGGCTACGTGCCCGCACTCCCACCATTCGCCCTTGGCCCGGTCCTCAGCGTCGCAGTCCTCGACCTCGACGTCGTTCCCGGTGGGCTGTACAGCGGCCGGTGTGCGACATGCAACGATCAGCAGTACCACCAGCGTGAGGACGGCGAGGAATCCGCCGCCAAGCAGAAGGATCTTCTGGTTCCTACTCATCTGGACCTTTCGGTGTAGTGAACGTCTCCCAATCCCGCTGAGCACGCTCGGCGTGACCGTAGACGACCTCACGGACGAGGTTGCCGTCCGCGTCGTACAACTGGACGTGTCCCACTGGCCCAGCCCCGTCACGTATCTGCACCGATGCGGCATGCGCGGCTTCGAAGCGGTCAATCTTGGTCGTACCGTTTACGACATAGAACATGGTTATTGTCGATCTTCGATGTATCACGTGGCGTCGACCCCGCACCCTGTGCAGAGCAGTATCTTGCGACGGCCCATGTCACTCCTCAGTTTTGCAGGTGACAGAACACTGTTGCGGGTGAAAGGGTCACGTCCGGGGTGCCGACCAGGGCACCATTCTCAGTGGTCCAGAAGCATTCCAGTCGACGGAAGTCGAACTGCTGTGCTTCGATCAGAGCGGAACTGCCACGAGGTACGAAGATCATTTGCTCGTAACTGTCCCTGGACCAGGGAAGATCCTGCTGGCCGAATCCATCGACACTGACCTTGATCCGAACGGGGTTGTCACGGTGACACTCCCCCTTGCCCTTGTCCTGATTGGGAGAGCAGAGCACGACGTGGGCGATGTAAGACCTACCATCTCGTTGCTCTGTGTCGGTTGGACCGAGGCGAGGCCACACCAGTCCTGCCATGACAATAAGGACCAAGGCTCCGAAACCTACCTTGATCCTGGTGCCTAGCTTCATTACTTCCTTTCACGATGTTGACAGTCACACCAGGTGCTCCCGATGCATTTGTCATGTTGCCCGGCCTTGCAGCCCTTGCAGATGAACCCCATGGTCGCCTCCTTCAGGGGACAACGTATCGAACGGAGATCTCTCCTGGGACCTGAGTCGACCGCTGTGGGGTGACTATCCATCCCTGGTTGGTCAACCAGATCCGGGAGAACCCTTTGTCCCACCACTGTGCGAACCAGAAGTTGATCACTTGGCCGCGACGTACGCCCGGGATCTCGTCCTGACCGGACCTGCTCACCGTGTAGGGGCCGAACTGCACCTCATCGATGATGTACCAGATCAGAGCATCTTGCGTTCGATGACCTTGGATCTCCCAATGGGCCACGATCACCGGAGGACGATCAGGGTCTACCTGCGGTTCAACCTTCTTGCGTGTCTGATGGGACAGCACCGAGATGGCAATCAAGATGGCCGCCAACAGTGCAACCCCACTCACGAACTTCTTGCCCACTTAGCCCCTTTCTAGAGGGCACGGACCTACCCGTAGGTAGCTGGGGATGGCCCCAAAGGCGGCAGGTCCGTGCCCAGTACCCGTACCGGGATTCGAACCCGGATCCCAGACTTAGGAGGTCCGTGCCCTGTCCGTTGGGCTATACGGGTAGGTTGCCCTGTCACCGCTAGGTGCCCTAGAACCTTGCATGCGCGCGATGACAGGGACCTCCTTAGCAGAGAGACAGCGTTAGATGAGACCAGGTACCTGATCGTCGATACTGCTCGGGCGCTCCCGCTGAGCCTCAGACAGGAATCGAACCTGCGTCCGGTTGCCTACAATGCAACTGCTCAGCCAACGTGAGCTACTGAGGCGGGTGCGGGGACTTAGTTTAACGACCTCACCCAATCCCCGCTGAGGTCACCAGATGCAAGCATCCGGACGGTGGAGCGTTCCCCTACTAGGTGCCTGACAGTGTCGAGGTCCATGGCCAGTCGACACCCTGCCTCCGTTTGAAGCCCCCACGTACCCCCGGTAGGAATCGAACCTACCTCTACTGGTTAAGAGCCAGCAGCTAAACCACTCAGCTACGGGGGCGTTGAAGTTTTCCGGTACACGTGGAACTTGGGGCGTGCCCTTCTCCCGGCTCAGTAGGGGAGCGCTCGGTCAATTGTGACGCTGCTTGGGTTTGTGTCCCACGTGCAGCTTTCCACAGTGCTTGCAGTAGTACACGTTGTAGCTCTTGGGGTTGGCTCCCCTGCGCCGGGCCAAGTAGAAGATGAACTCCATACCAGCCTTCTTGCTGGTGAATGCCTTCTTGTCCCCGCAGGCACGCCCCTTCGTCGCGGTGACCATTACTGGATCTCACCAGGGGGAGAGACGACCGCTTGGCTACCGTCCGAATACTCGACCACCACCCAAATGGGGGGATCTCCTTCTTCCCTCAGTGCGGGGACGTAGAGGGCGCCTGGGGCACTCACGGTCACCGTATGCCTGAGGTCCCCTTTGTCCGGATGTTCGCTGTAGAACCTCACGGTGAACGGGAACGTGTCCAGCGGAAGATCAATGAACTTGACTTGCATGTCACCTCCTCAGTTTTCATGTCACCTCCTCAGTTTTAGAGTGCACGCCCCGCCTCCTGGTAGTGCGGGGTCGCTGACCAGTGTCGATCAGACTCTCCAGGTGCCACCTGAACATGCACTTTGTCCATCACGAGGGCCTCACTCTCTATCCTCCATGGACACTCGGTTCCGCAAGCGCAACGTGAGGCGTGTCTGCGACATCACCGAAAGTGCGGACACGGGAGGGATCGAACCTCCATCCAGGCTCCTCGCCTGTGATCTGCCTTTTGATCTACGTATGCCCGTTCGGGAACCGGCGCTGGCCGCCTGTGCGCTTACGGACTCATTGTCGACGGGTACCCACCTTCGCACTGGCCTCTCCCCGTCCTAGCCCGGTTCCCTGGCCCACGAGTCATGCCAGACGCTTTCCTTCTGGTCACTCTCGAGGGTTGTGGACTCGGCAGGATTCGAACCTGCACTCATTCCTGGCCGCGACCAGGGCGCTCATGCCCGTTGGAGCTACGAGTCCTTGTCGGGCTACTGCCCGTTACAACCCTTAACGGGTCAGTCATTACCGGTTTGTCGGCCCGCGCAATGACCACCGCGACGGCGCAGCGTCCGTGGCCTGTCTTGCGACTGATCGTTTCATGCGCATCGAGGGCCGTTCTACCAGGAGCATCTAAGTACGCTAGGCCCCTCCCTGGCTTGTGACAGTCAGTGGAATCGAACCACTCATGCCGAAGCACGGGTTTTACAGACCCGCTGTAGCACCAGCTACGTGACTGCCTTGGCTGGGGGAGGGAGATACCCTTCTCCCTCCCCCAATTTAAACGATACTGGGATTTGCACCCAGGTGATCCTTTCAAGGGATCTCCGGATTTGACGTCCGGTGCCTTTGGCTTCTCGGCAACATCGTTTTCGAGGTGAGATCAACACGTCGCGATCCGCGACTACCCAGCGCCATTTAAGACCACAGGTCATTCATGTGACATCGCGCTCTGCCATTGAGCTACGGGGCCATGAGAGAGGCCCCGCCGGGATTCGAACCCGGAACCTCAGTTGTCTTGCCCGTGACCGGTCGATCTGAGCGTTGACGTTTTAGGTTCAGTCTGGAGCAATAGCCTCAGACTATGCCCTACGGCATCAATGATGCGCAGAGCTGAATCTTACGTAGAGTCGGATTTTGGTGGGGCGTCCGACAACCCTCGTACTGTGCTCCTACCCGGCCAAGCCGGGGGTCTATGGGGCAGTTCGCGTTTACGGTAGCCAACTGCCAAGTCACCGGGGCCAGCGGCAGGGTGACTAAGCCCACCGCCTGCATCCACCACTTCCGCCCGCTCGGGCGGAAGATCAGAGTGCGAACAGGTAACCGAAGATCTTGTTACCGATGTTCCGGTCGATGACCTCGACGCTGTTCGCGGTTTCTCGAGCGAACTTCACTGCCTGACGCAGGACTTCGATCCGCTCCAGGAGCTGGGTCACCCGGGCCTGCGGTACCGCACCGGAGAACTTGACAGTGGTCCAGTCGCCGACCACGGTGTCCTCCATCCACACGTCCACCTGCGCAGGGTGCTTGTCCGTGGCCTTGGACTTCTCCAGAGTACGGGGCACCTTCTTGCTGCGGGTGGTCGACGTCGACTTGGTAGCCCAGGCGTCAGCGTTCGTGTCGTAGTGCCACTCCTCGGCCGGGTCCAGGACCGGTAGCCGGGATACCACAGTCCGTACGTCGGTGAGCTGCTTCTCCAGGAACAGCAGCGTGGCGACTGGGACCTTCTCCAGGAGCACCTTGCCGCCGACGACCACGTCAGCGAAGGCGACGGTGTTGGTGTGTTCCTGGGTGGCTACGACGTCGAACAGCCTGGTCAGGTACTGGGCCGCGTCGTTGAGCAGGTGCTCGGCCCTGAGCTGCACCTTGTTGCCTTCGCCAGGAAGCTGCTCACCGTCGTCGTCACGCGGACGGTAGGTGCGCACCTGGCCGTGGAACGGCTCCTTCTTCTGGAGCTGGTGGTAGATCTTGGTGAATGCGCCGTTGGTGTCACCCTTCACACCCTTGACGATCGCCACGATCTGGTTGAGCTTGGCCATTCTTCTCCGTCTCTACTCAGTCTGACTAGAGCTTGTAGATCACGTAGATACAACCTATCGCGATCAATGCAAGCACAACGATCAAGATGACGAAATCCACGTCATCATCCTTCCTCGATTCCCTCCCAGGACACTCCGAGCGTTCTCTCCGCCACGAACACGGATTCTCCGGAGTAGCCCCATACAGGTACAACGTCGATCGCCTGGTACGAACGGGAATCGGATCGTAGCGGGAACGAGATTCGAACTCGTGATCTTCAGCTTATGAGGCTGACGGGGACGACCGAACTCCCCTATCCCGCTGTGGTGGCAGGGTGTTTGTTAGCTCGTCAACACCTGGCAAAGGAAGCACGGAAACCAACACCCGGTGGAGCGACACCCTGCCACGTTGAACTGGTGCTGCCTGTTTCATGCCCGATTCACAGCGAGGTCCGGAGGTCTCCTCCGACACCATGGGCAGCACCAGAACTTCATCAGGTTACAAGGCCCTTTCCAGTACGGGGATCAGCGCCGTCAGCACCCAGAGCATCAGCCCTAGGGCAACGAGGTTGACCCGTGCCCCCACGCCGAAGGCGGCGAGGCCGAAGCACACCGTCGCACCCAGCAGAAGAAGAAGGATCAGAGCATCCATGCTCGACTCTTACCCGTTCAGTAAGAGTGTGAACCTGATCAACTTGGTGACAGGGTACGGAACCTCGGCAAGAGGAAACGAAGCGTGAACCCATGTCCGTACCACTGGATGAGCAGCAGCACCCTATGGACCCGCACCCTGCCACGTTAGGAGTGGTGTAGCCGGTTCCCCCTGAACCGGCCCTGTTGTCGGTCAGGCGGCTACACCACTTCGTCCCCCGCCAGGACTCGAACCTGGGACCTCGATACCCAACTGAGCTACGGGGGCAATGTGGCTGTGGAGTTGTCAAATCTACGAGAAGCTCCGTGCTTCGTCCTCCAGGGTACCCCTAGTCGAAATCAGCGTCAACCTCGACCAGATGACGAACCATAACCCGTCCAGAGCTACTTGGCACCAGGGTTCTCTTACTGACTGTTGATCACACCTTGCAGACTTGGCTTGGTGGGTGCCTTGGTGAGCCGATCCCCACCCTTGTTCCACCACATCATGGCCTTGACCTGGGGCTTCGTGCGAGCGTAGCTGACCGTGCTGCGGGTAGCGGCAGCTCGCAGCTCGTCGGAGGGGTCATCGATACTCTGTTCCGCGCCCCACTCGCCGAGCAAGGTATCGCAGCCGAACCGCGTGGCCAGCGCCACAGCCGGATCCACCATCTCCCTGATCTTGTACGCCTGACCATCGTTGTACGAGTCGACCCCGTAGTAGGTGGCGCCCTCGTACCAGAACAGTTGCGGGTCCCCGCCGTTCTCCACCAGCCAGTACCGGGGAACGATCGGGCCGTTGCCCAGGATCCGATGCCGGTTGGGGCTCGCGTTGATGATCTGAACCATCCGCCGCGCCGTGGTGCGGTACCTCGCCGGGTCCACGTTGCCGTTCGGCTCGTGGTACCAGGTCAACCAGATGTCCCGATCCAGGGTGGGCAGCCAGGACTCCAATTGCTCCACGTCGTCCTTCCAGGACAGCAGGATGCGACAGTTAGGGAACTTGGCCAGGGCCAACCACACCGGATCGGTCTTCACGTCGGGCAGCTCGGGTAGGGAATCGGCATCCCCGGTGTCCTTGCCGAAGTGGCGGTACGCCCGCAGGCCTGGGTAGTCCCTCAGGTCCGTCTGGATGTCGGCAGGTATGCAATGCAGCCCGATGCGGAGAGGCTCAGCTACTGGTGGTGCCGGCGGAGCGGTCAGCGTCAGGGTGCCGGCCAGTTCGTAGCCTTCGGCTGCTGTCTGTATCGGAAAACTGGTCATGTCCTAGTTTACCGCCTGTAGAAAACATACCTAAGTAGCTGGATCAGGGCATGAACGGCGAGGACGACAATGATGCCGCCAGTGATTCCCCTTGGATCGAACGGGAACATGGTCAGGACGATGAACATCA
>Ga0075418_10002190_pt1 | contig 22252 bp, 19 predicted proteins | sample SoiMetdeltSBSDD2_FD_81776 | JGI IMG/M metagenome (GOLD analysis project Ga0075418, IMG submission 81776) | Bulk soil microbial communities from a Populus tree surrounding site in Tennessee, USA - Soil MetaG P. deltoides SBSDD2 | ecosystem: Environmental > Terrestrial > Soil > Tree plantation...
CCTGGTGGCCGGCCTCCTCCTTCACGATCTTCTGGATGACCCCGCGGTAGGGCACGAAGGAGCACTGGTCGTACTCCTTGAGCTGCCAGAACCCGCCGCGGTCGAACAGGAACTGGGCCATGGCCAGCTCCATCCAGCTCTCCGCGAAGGGCACCGGCTTGCCCGCCAGCCGCTCCCGGACCTTCGGCTCCACGTCCTCGCCCGTGAAGTCGCGGTACATCTTCGCCACCGCCTGGTAGTGCTCCGCCTCCTCCTGGATGTGCCAGACCATGAACTTCAGCCACTTCTCGGGGACGAAGCGCAGGCCGTAGCCGAACATGTGGGCCGCGGCCAGCTCGCGGTAGGCCTGGCTCTCCATGAGCTGGACGACCATGGAGCGGTATTCCGGGGACATGTCTTCCTGCCTGTGGACTTCGCCGGTCATGGAGTCTCCTTCAGCATTTCGCGGGCGATGATCAGCTTCTGGATCTCGCTCGTGCCCTCGTAGATCCGCAGCGACCTCACCTCGCGGTAGAGGCGCTCCACGGTCGATCCCCTCATCACGCCCTGGCCCCCGTGGATCTGCACCGCGCGGTCGACGACCCGCTGGGCCATCTCCGTCGCCGCCAGCTTGGCCATGGCGCCTTCGCGGCGGAACCGGGCCGCGCCGGAGTCCGCGGTCCAGGCGGCGTGGCGCACCAGAAGCCGCGCGGCCTGGAGGTCCACCTGCATCTCGGCCAGGGCCATCTGCGTGGCCTGGAACTCGGCCAGGGCATGGCCGAACTGCCGCCGCTTGCGCGACCAGGCCAGCGCCTCGTCCAGCGCGCGCGCGGCCAGCCCGCAGGCCGCCGCCCCCACGCTCGGCCGGAAGGTGTCGAGGGTCCGGAGCGCGACGTCGTAGCCGTTCCCCTCCTCGCCGATGAGCACGGCGGGCGTGTCGTCGAAGCGCACCTCGCCCAGCGGGTGGGGGGCCATGGCCTCCAGCGGCCGCACCGAGATGCCGGGGGCCTCGCCGTCCACCAGGAACATCGAGAGCGCGCGCCGAGGCTCGGCATCGGCGGTGCGGGCCAGGACGGTGTACAGCCCGGCGATGCCGGCGTTGGAGATGAACGTCTTCAGCCCGCGCAGGCGCCAGAGGGCCCCGTCGCGCATGGCGCGGGTGCCGACCGCGGCCAGGTCGGACCCGGCTTCGGGCTCCGTGACCGCGAAGGCGCACAACACCTCGCCGGCGGCGGCCGCGGGCAGCCAGCGCTTCCGCTGGACGTCGGTTCCGGCCAGGCCGACCGGGTACGAGCCCAGCCCCTGCATGGCGAACGCGGTGTCGGCGAGCGACGAGAAGTAGGCCAGCGCCTCGCGCACCACCACCAGCGCGCGCACGTCCATCACTCCGCGAGGGGACGAGACCCCGAAGGCCAGCAGGCCGGCCCCGGCCAGGGCCCGGGCCGCCTCGCGCGTCCGCTCCCCGGGCCGCGATTCGTCCTCGCCGAAGGCGCGGAGCCGGCTCTCGCCGAACGCGCGGGCCTTGTCGAAGAGCGCCCGGTGCCGGTCCTCGAGGAACGGGTCCATCATTCCGGCGACCCGTCGAAGCGCGGCGGGCGCTTGCCCATGAAGGCCGCGTAGCCCTCCTGGAAGTCCGGACGCGTCATGAGGTCCGCCTGGATGCGGGCCTCCTGCTCGAGCGCGGTCTCCAGGTCCCCGTCGGCCTCGGCCATGAGCGCGCGCTTGGTCGCGGCCAGCCCTTCGCGGGGCCCGCGCACGAGGCGATCGACGAGGGACGCCGTCTCGGCGGCCAGACGCTCCGCGGGCACCACCCGGTTGTAGAGGCCGATGCGGAGGGCTTCGGAGGCGTCGATGAACTCGCCGGTCATGAGCAGCTCCGTGGCGCGTCCCAGGCCGACGATCCGCGGGAGCATCCAGGCCGCGCCCATGTCCGCGCCCGAGAGGCCCACCTTCACGAAGAGGAAGGCGATCTTCGCCGTGTCCGCCGCGACCCTGAGATCGGAGGCGATGGCCAGGATGGCGCCGGCTCCGGCCACCGTGCCGTTCAGCGAGGCCACGATGGGGAGGGGCAGCGCGCGCATCGCGCGGACGAGGTCGCACGTCAGCCGCGTGAACTCCAGCAGCGAGGCCGCGTCCCGCTTCACCAGGTGGCCGATGATGTCCTTGACGTCCCCGCCCGTGCAGAAGGCGCGGCCGGTCCCGGTCAGGACCACGGCGCGCACGCCCGGCCGGTCCGCCAGCGCGCGGAACGTCTCCGTCAGCTCGCGGTAGACGTCGAAGGTCAAGGCGTTGAGGCTCTGCGGGCGGTCGAGCGTGACCGTCGCCACCGCCCCCTTCTCCTCGTAGCGGAAGCTCGTGGGCGTCACGCCGCGTCCTCCTCGATGAGACGGGCCAGGTTGCCCAGCAGGTCCCGCAGGCGCGCCAGGTCGTCCTGGGGCACGCGCGCGAGCAGGACCGCCACGTCCCGCCTGTGGCGGGGGATGATGCGCCGCATGATCTGGCGGCCGCGGGTGGTGAGCCGCACGCGAACCGCCCGCCGGTCCTGGGGCACCGGCCGCCGCTCCGCCAGCCCCAGCCGGACCAGCCGCTCCACGATGCCGGTGACGTTGCCCGCGGTCACCAGCAGCTCGCGCGTCAGCTCTCCCGGGGTCATGCCGTCCTCGCGCCGGTACAGCTGGGCCAGCACGTCGAACTGCGGGAGCGTCAGCGACACGGGCACGCGGCGGCGGACCTCGCGCAACATCAGGCCGTGGGCCTTGAGCAGCCGTACCCAGACGGAGAGGGCGAGCTGCCCGTCGCCCCGGGCGCCGATCGCGCCGCGCCTCACAGGAGGGCCACGGCCTCGATCTCCACGCGGGCGTCGTCCTCCAGCAGGCCGCGCACCTCGACGAGGGCCATGGCGGGGAAGTGCTTGCCCATGCGGCTGCGGTAGGCCTCGCCCACCTCGCGCCGCCGCGCGCGGTACTCGCGCTTGTCCGTCACGTAGATGACCAGGCGCGCCACCGACCCCGGGGACCCGCCGGCCGCGGCGACCACGGCCAGCACGTTGTCCAGGGCCCTGCCGAACTGGGCCACGAAATCACCCTGGACCATCCGGCCCTCGGCGTCCCAGCCCACCTGGCCGGCGACGAAGAGCACCTCGCCGCTCCCCTTCATCCCGTGGCTGTAGCCGCGCGGCGCCGCCAGCGACGGGGGATTGACCGGAACCGGCCGGCTCACACCAGCGTCCCCCCGTCCAGGCTCAAGGCCTGGCCGGTGATGCCCCGCGCCTCGTCCCCGCACAGGAAGACCACGAGCGCGACCACCTCGTCTGCCGTCATGAGCCGCTTCTGTGGGCTCATCTCTTCGAGCCGCTTCCGCACGTCGGCCGACTTCAGCCCGGTCTTGTCCACGATGCGCGCGATGGACGCGTCGGTCATGGGCGAGTCCACGTAGCCCGGGCACACGGCGTTCACTGTCACGCCCCGCTCCGCGGCCTCCAGCGCCGCCACCCGGGTGAGGCCCAGCACGCCGTGCTTGCTGGCCGCATAGGCCGCGATGTACGGATAGCCGGTCTTGCCCGCGATGGAGGCCAGGTTCACCACGCGGCCCCAGCCCCGCTCCATCATCCCGGGCAGCGCCGCGCGGAGGCAGTAGAAGGTGCCGCTGAGGTTGGTCTCCAATGCCTGCCGCCACACCTCGTCCGAGGTCTTGACCAGGGGAGCAGAGGGGGCCACGCCGGCGGCGTTCACGAGGACGTCGACGGGCCCCGCCTCGCGGAAGAGGGCCGCCACCTCGTCGGACCGGGTCACGTCGGCCACCAGGGCGGCGGCCGTGACCCCGCACCGGCGCGCCTCCTCGGCCGCCGCCTCCACCTCCGCGCGCGTGCGCGAGGCCAGGACCAGCGCCGACCCCTCCGCGGCGAGGCGGAGCGCGGCCGCCCGTCCGATCCCGCGTCCCGCGCCCGTCACGAGGGCGCGCCGGCCCCGGAGCGTCATGATGCTTTAAATCTAAAGTAAATCGCCGGCGCACGTCAACCCCTGCCCCCGCCCCGGCCCGGCGGCCGTTCTCGGGCTATGCTGGTCGGGACCCATGGCGAAGACCGGAGGCCGCCGCGGCGCGTCGCTCGAGGCTGCGGTGTGGGGGATGAGCGCGAGGCTGGAATCCCTGAGGAGAGGGGAGGGCCGCATGCTGGAGCCGGGGGACAAGGCGCCGGATTTCACGGTGCAGGACCACACGGGCAAGGTCCAGAAGCTGTCGGATTACCGCGGGAAGCACGTGGTCCTCTGGTTCTACCCGAAGGCCGACACCCCGGGTTGAACCAAGGAGGGTTGCGGGTTCCGCGACCACAACAAGGAGTTCGCCGCCAAGGGTGCCCAGATCCTGGGCGCCAGCTTCGACACGATGGAGGACAACGCGGCGTTCGCGAAGAAGTTCCACTACAACTTCCCGCTGTTGTGCGACACCACCCGCGAGATCGGCCTGGCCTACGGCGCGTGCGACGACGTCAAGGCGGGCAGCGCACGCCGCATCAGCTACGTGATCGGGCCCGACGGCCGGGTCGAGAAGGCCTACCCCAAGGTCAACGCCGCCACCCATCCGGACGAGGTGCTGGCGGACCTCGAGAGCCTGGCGCCGCCGGCTGCCGCCGGTTGACGCCCGCCGGGCTTCGGACATAATCACCCGCGTTTCTTCCGCAGGTTCCGCGACCGGAGGACGATGTGGCCAAGAGCCAGCTCTTCGCAACGAAACCCCTGAGCCTCCTCCTCGAGGAGATGAAGGGCGAGAACCGCCTGCGGCGGGTACTGGGTCCCGTCCAGCTTTCCAGCCTGGGGATCGGCGCCATCATCGGCACCGGGATCTTCGTCCTGACCGGGGTCGCGGCCCATGACCGCACGGGGCCCGCGCTGATGCTCTCCTTCGTGTTCGCCGGGATCACCTGCATCTTCGCGGCCCTCTGCTACGCGGAGTTCGCATCCATGGCGCCCGTGGCCGGCAGCGCGTACACCTACGCCTACGCCACGCTGGGAGAGCTGTTCGCCTGGATCATCGGCTGGGACCTGATCCTGGAGTACGCGGTGGCCTCGTCCACCGTGGCCCACGGCTGGTCCCACTACTTCCAGGACTTCATCAAGAACCAATACGTCGCCCCGCTGATCGGGGGGTGGCAGGTGCCCCACGTCCTGACCAACGCCCCCTTCGACTTCGACCCCGCCACGGGGCACCTGGCCGCCACCGGCACCTGGTTCGACCTGCCCGCCATCGTGATCACCTTCATCATCACCGCCATCCTCGTGAAGGGGATCAAGGAGAGCGCGTCCTTCAACACCGGCATCGTGATCATCAAGGTCGCGATCGTGTTCTTCGTGATCATCGTCGGCGCCTTCTACGTGAACCCGGACAACTGGCACCCGTTCGCGCCCTTCGGCTATACCGGGTTGAGCTTCTTCGGCAAGACGCTCTTCGGGCAGACGGGGCCCGGCGGCGAGCCCCTGGGCATGCTGGCGGGGGCCGCCATCGTCTTCTTCGCGTACATCGGGTTCGACTCCGTGTCCACGCACGCCGAGGAGGCCAAGAACCCCCGCAAGGACGTGCCCATCGGGATCATCTCCTCGCTCGTGATCTGCACGATCCTGTACATCGCGGTGGCCGGAGTCCTCACGGGCATGGTGCGCTACGACAAGATCAACATCGACGCCCCCGTCTCCAACGCCTTCATGCAGGCGGGGCTGCCCTGGGCCCAGCTCCTGATCTCGCTGGGAGCGGTCGCCGGGATCACCTCGGTGCTGCTGGTCATGATGCTGAGCCAGCCCCGGGTCTTCCTGGCCATGGCGCGCGACGGCCTGCTGCCCGAGAGCTTCTTCGGCGCCATCCACGAGAAGTTCCGCACACCCTGGAAGTCCACCATCCTCACCGGCATCGCCGTGGCCACCATGGCCGCGTTCCTGCCGTTGCGCATCCTGGCGGAGCTCGTCAACATCGGGACCCTGCTGGCCTTCGTGATCGTGTGCGCGGCCGTCCTGATCATGCGCCGCACCAACCCGAACGCGGAACGGCCGTTCCGCGCGCCCTTCGTGCCCGCGGTGCCGATCCTGGGCGTGCTGTTCTGCCTGGTGCTGATGTTCTCGCTGCCGCCGGAGAACTGGGTGCGCCTCGTGATCTGGCTGGGCCTCGGCTTCCTCATCTACTTCGGCTACGGCCGCAAGCACAGCGTGCTCGCCAAGCTGCGGGCCGAGGGGAAGCTGCCGGCGCGCTAGCGGCGGGCGTCAGCCGAGGACGTTCGGCGGTCCCTGCTTGGCGCCGGTCCACTCGACCCGGTAGCGGCACGCCGCGGCGGGCGCCGCGGGCGAGACGTCCACGGTGACGATCGCCTCCAGGCCGCTCGTCGTGAACCGGCCGTCGAGGGTCAGGACGGCGGGGCCCAGCGTATCCGTCACGCCCAGCGGCTGGGTGCTGAAAGCGCCGTCACGATCGACGGAGCCGGTCACGCGCAGGCCGCCGTGCATGAGGGAGAAGGCCGAGGCCCCGGGCACGTGATCCACGCTGGTGGGCTGCGGCTGGGTGATGGGCGCGGCGGCGCAGTCGTTGTCGAGCAGGCGGACCGCTACGGCGTACTGGCCCGCCACCTGCGGCGAGACCGTCGTCGGCGGAGCGCCGGGAGACGCCCCTCCTCCGCCACACGCCGCCACCAGGCATGCCAAGAGCGCGATCGAAGGGCGTTTCATGCTCCAACGGTAGGACGCCGGCGGGCCGCATCCTAGTCAGGAAAACCTCAGGAGCGAACCGCAGGCCGCCCTGTGGCTTAGTTGGCCAGGACAGCGGCCGGGCCGCCGGCCGCGGCCCGCAGGGTGCCCCGCAGTCCGGCCTCCCGCAGCAATCGGACGTACCGCGGGCGGCCTTGCAGGCCTTCGAAATCGGGATCCACCGCGAGCGACCCGAGCAGGCCCCACGCCCGCTCCGCCGCAGCGCGCTCGAGGAGCGCAAGGGCCCGGTCCTCGTCGCCCGCGGCCGCGCGGAGGGCGGCCAGTCGCACGAGCGGAGCGCCGCGGCGCTCGAGGTACGCGGCGCTGCCGGCCAGGAAGGCCCGCAGCGCGGCGTGCGGACCGCGGCGGGACAGCGCCTCGATGTCGCCTTTGGATATCCCCGCGTGGCGCATCGTGGCTTCCGCCTCGCGCCACGCGTCGGCCGGCCGGCCCAGGTGGCGGAAGGCGTCGACCAGCCGGTCACGCGGCCCGCCGTCCCCCTGGACCGCGACGCTCAGGCGCCACTCCTGCGCCGCCTCGGGGAACCGCCGCGCGCAGTAGTAGTACCAGCCGAGGTCGCCGCGCAGCGTCGGACAGAGCGGATCGAGCGACGCGGCGCGGCGGGCTGCGGCGATGGCCCCGTCCTGGTCGCCTCGCGCGGACAAGTAGGCGGCCCGGGCGCGATGGGCGCGCGCGAGGCCAGGCTCGAATGCCAGCGCGCGGTCGATATCCTCCGATGACAACCAGTCCCAGTCGAGGTGCAGGCGCACCAGGGATAGGCTGGTCCAGGCGTCGGCGTGGCGCGGGTCGGCGCGCAGCGCGGCCAGCGAGGCCGTGCGCGCCCGGGGCAGGCACTCGCCCGCCGGACGGATTCCGGCCTGGGCCAGGCCGAGCAGGGCGCGCGCCAGGCCGGACTGGGCCGCGGCGGACGTCGGCTCGCGGAGAGTGGCCGCTTCGAAGCCGCGGGCCGCCTCGTCCCACGACGCGCCGTCCTGGCGCTGCAGGAGCATGAGGCCGCGCAGGTAGGCCTGTCGCGCCTGGGGATCGGAGGGCCCGGTCTCCCGGGGTGGGCGGTCGGTCTGCGCGGAGACCGCCGCGAGGACCCCGGCGCAGGCGAAGGCCACCCAGCGTCGCGACCGAGGCCGGACCGTCGTTGGTGTCGCCACGGGCACCGGCTTCTCGGACTGGATCACGCGCACGTCGGCCACGAAGCGGTAGCCGACGCGAGGGACGGTCTCGATGAAATGCGACGACCGCGCCGGGTCGCGCAACGCCGTGCGGACCTGGTTCAGGCAGAAGTTGATGCCGCGTTCGAAGTCGACGTGGGTGCTTGCCCCCCACAGCTCCGCCTGCAGCTCCTCGCGGGTGACGACGTGACCCGCGCGCCGGGCCAGGAGCAGGAGGGCACGCAGCGGCTGTTGCTGCAGCGCCACGCGCCGGCCCGCCCGGCGCAGCTCGCCCTCACCAAGGTCGAGCTCGAAGACGCCGAAGCACAGGACGGGGTCGCGGTCCACGTCGGAGATGGTGTCACCGCCGCCAACCCGGCGGCAAGGCGGGGCACGTTTTTTCGCCTTGACAGGCCTCGGCGGGAGGAGTAGGTTCCTTCCAAAGTACTCATTCATTGGGCCGGAATGCCGCCGCGCGAGGCTGGGATGCGGATCTCTCGCTTTGATTTGGGGGTCAATATGACACGAGTGGCCTGTCTTGCCTTGGCGCTGGCGCTGGGGGTGTCGGGTACGAGCGTGGCGGCGATCAAGAACCCGCAGGGGGGAACCTGCCCCTTCAATGTGACGGGCTCGCTGCAGGCCGGTGACCTGCAGGAGTCGCCGCGGCTGTTCCGCGCGGACCCTCCGTCCTCGTGCGCGGCGCCGCAGCCCTGCGAGGGACCGTCGGGCACCGGACCCTACTTCTATGACGAGTATGTCTTCGTCAACGGGGGAGCGACCAACTGCGTGACCGTCGCCCTGACGTCGAACTGCGCGCCCCCGGGGACGTTCAGCCTCCACGCCTCGGCCTATCTGTTCCCCTTCACTCCCGGGCCGGCTACCATGTGCACGAACTTCCTGGCCGACATCGGCAACAGCCCGGCGGACGGGGATCCACCGAAGACGTTCTCCTTCGACGTGGCCCCGGGCGCGACGTTCGTGGTCGTGGTGAACCACATCACGGTGGGTGGCACCTGCCCCAGCTACACCCTGGACGTCACGGGGTGCGAGGTGCCGGTGAGCCTGCAGAGCATCACCATCGAGTAGTCGCCCGCCGCGTAGGGGGCTGAGAAGAGGCACGAGCCGATCACGGTTCGTGCCTCGTCTCGTCTTGGGATGAGCGCGTGGCCGTTTGACGGCGCTGGGGCTTTCCGCGTAATCTCCCGCGGTTTGGCCGCCGGGGATCCCCCGGCATGTCCGAGTCGAGTCATGATGGAGTCGTCGGGGTAGCGCCCCGCTCGCGGCGCTGCCGCGGCACCCCTTTTACCCTGGCCAGACTGGAGGCCTCATGGCCGTCGAAGCCGTCCTCGCGGTGGTGCTCGCGATCAGCGTTCTGTCGCTGATCGTGGCGTTCTTTCTGGCCCGGCAGGTCCTCGCGGCGGACACGGGGCAACCGGCGATGCAGGAGATCGCGGGGGCGATCCGGGAGGGGGCCGAGGCCTTCCTCTCCCGGCAGTACAAGACCATCGCCTGGCTGGCGCTGGTGGCCGCGGCGGTGATCTTCGGCTTCTACTACCTGAACCGCGAGGTGAAGAACATCGCGGAGATGGGCGAGGGCACGGCCTGGAAGGTCACGGTCTCCTTCGTCACGGGCGCGCTGTGCTCCGCGATCGCGGGGTACATCGGGATGTTCGTCTCCATCCGGGCCAACCTCCGCACGGCCGCCGCGGCCATGACCAGCCTCGACAAGGCGCTGCGCATCGCCTTGCGGGGAGGGGCCGTGAGCGGCCTCGCCGTGGTCAGCATGAGCCTCCTGGGCGTGGGCGGCCTCTTCTACTTCTTCGGCGGGCTGCGGGACTACGAGCACGTGCCCCTGCAGATCGTGGGGTTCGGCTTCGGGGCCAGCTTCGTGGCCCTCTTCGCGCAGCTCGGCGGCGGGATCTACACCAAGGCCGCCGACGTGGGCGCCGACCTGGTGGGGAAGGTGGAGGCGGGCATTCCCGAGGACGACCCGCGCAACCCGGCTGTCATCGCGGACCTCGTGGGCGACAACGTGGGCGACTGCGCGGGCCGCGGAGCGGACCTGTTCGAGTCCACGGCCGCGGAGAACGTCGGGGCCATGATCCTGGGCATCGCCCTCTTCCCCGTGTTCGGCATGGGCGGCATCGTGTTCCCGCTGCTGGCGCGCGCTTTCGGCCTCATCGCCACCATCGTCGGCGTCTTCGTCGTGCGCTGCCGCGAGGACGAGGACCCGATGAACGCGTTGAACCGCGGCTACCTGGTCACCACGGTCCTGGCCATGGCGGGCTTCGCGGCGGCCGTCTATCTGCTGCTCCAGCCGCTACCCGGCACCAGCGTGAGCCAGGGCTGGCTGCTGGCGGCGGGGATCATCGGGATCCTCACCGCCTACGCGTTCGTCTGGATCACGCAGTACTACACCGAGTACCGCTACCGCCCGGTGCGCTCGATCGCCGAAGCCTCGAAGACGGGCCCGGCCACCAACATCATCGCCGGCCTCGCGGTGGGCATGGAGTGCACGGGGCTTCCGGTCATCGTGATCTCCGCGGCCCTGCTGGGCGCCTATTGGTGCGGGGTCATGGCCCTGGGTGACATTCCTGGCGCGGGTCTCTACGGCACCGCCATCGCCACCATGGGGATGCTCGCCCCCTGCGCCTACATCCTGGCCATGGACACCTTCGGCCCCATCACCGACAACGCGGGCGGCATCATCGAGATGTCCAAGCAGCCCGAGGAGATCCGCCGCAAGACGGACCGCCTCGACTCCGTGGGCAACACCACCAAGGCCCTCACCAAGGGCTACGCCATCGGGTCCGCGGCCCTGGCCGCGTTCCTGCTCTTCAGCGCCTACCTGGACGAGGTCAAGAAGATCACCGGCGCCCACATGGGCGTGGACCTGACCAAGGTCCCCGTCTTCATCGGCGGGCTGCTCGGCGCCACCCTGGTCTTCGTCTTCAGCGCCCTGGCCATCAAGGCGGTGGGGAAGGCGGCCCAGGTGGTGATCGCCGAGGTGCGCCGGCAGTTCAAGGAGAGGCCGGGGATCATGGCGGGCACCGAGAAGCCCGACTACGCCCGCTGCGTGGACATCGTGACCCGGGGCGCCCTGCGCGAGATGGTGGCGCCCGGCCTGCTCGCGGTGCTGGCACCGGTGGCGGTGGGCTTCGGCTTCAAGTACCTGGGAGGCGAGGGGCAGATGGGCGCCGAGTCGGTGGCCGCCCTGCTCATGGTGGGCACCATCGCGGGCATCCTCATGGCCATGTTCATGAACAACGGCGGAGGGGCCTGGGACAACGCCAAGAAGTACATCGAGTCCGGGCTCTTCATGGTGGACGGACAGGTGGTGGGCAAGCGCTCCGATCCCCACAAGGCGGCGGTGGTGGGTGACACCGTGGGCGACCCCTTCAAGGACACCGCGGGTCCCTCGCTGCACGTCCTCATCAAGCTGCTGTCCACGATCACCCTGGTGCTGGCGCCGCTGTTCATAAGGTGACGCTGTCCGCTCCCGAGATCGCGCGGAGGGTGGCCGAGCACGGGAGCTGGTACCACCGGATCGAGGTGGCGCCCGGGATGGTGACACCCGGCAGCCACGACTCCGCGGCCGCCCTGGCCTGGCTCGATGAGCTGGGCCTGCCGCGCTCCTGCGTGGGCCAGCGCGTCCTCGACGTGGGCTGCCGCGACGGCTTCTTCGCCTTCGAGATGGAGCGCCGCGGCGCCAGCGTCGTGGCCGTGGATTACACGCGCAGCGACGCCACGGGGTTCGCCCTGGCGGCGGAGCTGCTCGGCAGCCGCGTCGAGCACCGTCTCATGAACGTCTACGACCTGAGCGCGGAGGCCCTCGGCCGCTTCGACCTGGTGCTGTTCCTCGGCGTCGTCTACCACCTGCGCGATCCGGTCCGCGCCCTGGACGCCATCCGCTCCGTGTGCCGGCCGGGAGCCCTGGTCGTCGTGGAGAGCGTGTGCGAGCCGCCCCCGGCCGCCGACGCCTCGGTCCCGCTGTGGCGGTTCAGCCGCGGCGACGCCTTCCGCGGCGACGGGACCACGAAGTGGGTGCCCACGGTGGCGGGGCTCGAGGCGATGATCGGCGATTGCCAGCTCGAGGTGCTCGCCTCGGCCGCGCGCGGGGACCGGTGCGCGGTCGTGGCCCGCGCGATCGAGGACGAGCGGCAGGAGTACTACCGGAGGATCGACTCGGCCACCGACGTGCCGCCCGGGCCCAACGAGTCCTGGCGCGGGCGGCGGTAGGCGGCCTTGCGGGCGCCCTTCCGGTTTTGAAACGGGGCGCGGGATCGCGCTCGACAGGCGATCCCGCGCCTGAATTCTAGAAGACGAACTTCGCGCTGAGCAGCACCTGGCGGCGGCCGAAGTCGTTCAGGTTCTGGCCGAAGCTCGGGCTGTTCATCAGGTTGACCGGATTGTCGACCCTGTCCTGGTTGAACGCGTTGATGGCGTCCGCGCGGATGTGCAGCTCGCGGGTCCCCCCGATGTAGAACCGCTTCAGAAGGCTCAGGTCCGTCTGCGAGAACCCCGCCCCGCGCTCGCTGTTGCGCGGCGCGTTGCCGTTCCCGAGGCCGTTCTGCAGCGGCAGGTTGTTGGTCCCCAGCGGCGCCACGTAGTAGCCGTTGTTCACGAAGCTCGTGTGATTGTCGTCCCAGACGAACGTCCCGTTGGGATCGATGTTGGGCCGGTCGGACCCCGTGTTGCCGTCGCCGTTGGTGTCCACGTTGGTGACGATCGTGAAGGGACGGCCCGACTGGTACTGGGTCACGCCGGAGATCTGCCAGCCTCCCAGGATCTGCTTCAGCGCGCCCGTCTTGGGGCCCGGGATCTCGAAGATGTAGTTGGCCACGAAGCGGTGCGGACGGTCGAACTGCGACCGGCTCCACTCCGCGTCGATGTTGAAGTAGTCCTGGGGCCTCTGGGACGAGCCGCGCGTGGTGCCGCCCTCGCCCAGCGAGGCGTCGTTGTTGCTCATGAAGCGGCTCAGGGTGTACGAGGCGCCGAACTGGAAGTTGTTCGAGAACCGCTTGTTGACGCTGATGAAGCCCGCGTCGTACTGCGACCGGGCCTCGGTGTCCACGCCGTCCGGCCCGACGTCCGAGGGAATGGTGACCCGCGAGCCGAACTGCGGGTTCAGACGCCGCGCCTGGACGCCCGGGATGGCGTTGGCGTTCTTCGTGGCGTTCACGGCCGCGATCTGATCCGGAGTCACCACCCGCGCCGGGTTCAGGTCGATCTGGTTGATCCCGTGGTAGCTGCGGCTCCCGCTGTAGCCCAGCTCGACGATGAAGTCCGAGATCTCCCGCTGGACCGAAAGGCTGTAGAAGTGGGCCATCGGGTTCTGCGTGTCCGGCGAGGAGTTCGTCCAGGCCGCCAACGGGTTGAAGACGGGGGCGGCGCCGCCCGAGGGCAGGTTGGGATACACGTCGCGGACGTTGTTCAGGTCGAGGGTGACGACGCGCGGGAAGTTCGAGGCGTCCACCACCAGCAGGTTGTAGAAGAGCACGTCATAGCCCATCCCCCAGCCCCCGCGCACCACGGTCTTGCCGTTGCCCAGCCACTTGCTGTCGGAGCGCGGCGACCAGGCGAATCCCACCCGCGGCGCCCAGTTGTTCGTGTCCTTCTTCACGGGCCCGGGGACCATCGCGCTCAGGCTCTGCGGGTCGGTGGCCCCGAAGAAGCCCAGGGGGACGGTGGAGAGCTCGTAGCGCAGGCCGAGGTTCAAGGTGAGGTCCTGCCGCACGCGGAAGTCGTCCTGCACGAAGAAGAACGTCTGCCACTGCGTGGCCTCGAAGCTCGCGGTCTGTTGGGCCAGCTGCAGGCGGAAGGCCGTGTTGTTCATGTAGTCCTGCAGGCTGTTGAAGGTGAAGGTGCCCTTCGAGTTGAAGGCGGCGATGTTGTCGAGCCGGTTGTAGCGGATGTCGGTCCCGAACTTGAACGCGTGCCGTCCCTTCATGAGCGTGACCGTGTCGGCGAACTGGAAGGAGTCGGAGATACGGCCCTGGGGGAAGTTGCTGTCGCCGCCGATCTGGAACAGCCCGCTGATGGAGGCTGTGGGGCTCACCGGGTCGTTCTCCGGGAACAGCAGGTCGCGCTTCACCCACGAGAACCGCGCCTCGTTCAGCAGCTCCGGGCTGAAGGTGTGCGTCTCGCTGATGGCCAGGTTGGTGTCCTTCAGGTCCTGGGAGCCGCAGAACAGCGCGCCGAAGTTGCAGTAGCTGATCTCGTTGGTGTCCACGCGCCCGTTGTACGAGTACCGGGCGGTGAGGTTGTCGTTGGCCCCGATCCGGTAGTCGAGGCGCAGCAGCGGGCTCTTGTACGTGCTGGGGTCCACGATCGAGACGTTGGTCTGGCCGGTCTCGATCGGCACGCCGTTGACGAGCGTGGTGGAGACGTTCTGGAAGTTCAGGCCCTCGGCGTGGATGTCGTCGAGGAACGCCAGGCGATCCAGCACGTCCTGACGGCTGGCTTCGGACTGGCCCGGGCCCAGGGGCACGCTGCGGAGCGCGGCCAGGCCGGCGGGGGTGGGGATGCGGGTGGTGAGGCCGGGCCGGGCGCCGGGCCGCTGGGTGTCGTGCTGGTACAGCGCGAAGAAGAACAGCTTGTCCTTGACGATCGGCCCCCCGATGTCCATCCCGAACTGGTGGCGGTTGTACTTGGCCGGCTCCTCCAGGCCGCTCTGCTTCTCGATGTTGGTCAGCGTGTACAGCTCGTTGGTGGTGTAGTAGTCCCAGGCCTCGCCCCGGAACCGGTTGCTGCCCGACTTCGTGATCAGGTTGATGGATCCGCCGCTGTTCCGCCCGAACTCCACCTGGTAGGCGTTGGTCAGGACCTGGAACTCCGCCACCGCCTCGGGCACGATCTGCGACGTCGCGATGGTGACCGAGATGTCGTTGTTGTCCGAGCCATCGATCATGTAGTTGTTGTTGCGGGTGCGGTTGCCGTTGATGCTGTAGCTGCCCTGGCCGATGTTGGTGTTGCCGTCGTTGACCGCGGTCACGTTGAAGGTGTTGGGCGTCAGCAGCACCAGGTTGTTGATGTTGCGGCCCGCGGAGAGGGGCAGCTCCACCGCCTGACGGGCGCTGGAGGTGAGGCCGATGGTGCCGTTGGTCTTGTTGAGCTCCACCATGGCCGACTCACCGGTCACGGTGATGGCTTCGCCCAGGCCGCCCACCTTGAGGTCGACGTCGAGGGTGACCTCGCTGGCGGTCCGGATCGGCACGTCGAGGTTCTCCACGGTGGTGAAGCCGGCCAGCTCGGTGCGCACGGAGTAGCGGCCCGGCTCCAGCGCCGCCACCCTGTAGAAGCCCTGGCTGTCGCTCACGGCTGTCCGTGCCTGGTTGGTGTCCAGGCTGGTGACGGTCACGGAGGCCCCGGGCACGACGGCGCCCGTGGCGTCGCGGACGATCCCGGAGATGGCGCCACGCGTGATCTGGGCCGCCGCGGGACCCGCCACGAGGAGTACGCCCAGCGCGACGACCAGGACGCGGAACGGCAGGGCGGCGCTCTGGCGCGCCGCGCCGAAGAGGGATGCGATCATCGAATCCTCCTGCTCGTTTAGGCGAGAAACGGGGGTTGTGTCGGAACGTAGCACACGCCATACCAGCGAGACGGCGGATCTTGGGCGTTGGAAACACGGGAGTTGGCGGAATACCGCCCCTGCGGGTATTCATCGTGTTGGATGGAACGTACAGAATGTTGGACGGGAGGTCCGGGGACTGGCTTCGAAACGGCTTGGCGGGAACTTCGAAACGGCTTGGCGGGAAGGCTAGACCGGCTGGACCGGCTGGAGGGTAGGGACAAGAAGCGGCGCTGCGCCGCTCGACACCGCAGCGCCGCTTGAGCTATTCGTTATCAAACGGGTTCGGCGGGCGGACGTTGGGGTCGGCGTTGGCCCGCTTGCGGGCCTCCTCGAACTTCTTCTCGAGGATCTCCTTCTGGTGCTTGTTCTGCTGGACGGAGCGCTCGAATTTCTGGTCCAGCACGCTGCGCTGGCTCTGCACACGGCTCACCAGGTCGTCGAAGTCCTGGGGCGGGGCCTTCTTCTTGTCCGCCCAGACCACGGCTCCGGTCTCCGGATCGACCTTCAGGAGCGCGCCGCAGCAGGGGCAGGAGACGTCCACGGCCTCGGGCATGGCCGAATTCTAGCACCGTCACTATAATCTCTAGTTCGGCGGAGGCCATGGACAAGATCCGGATCCGGTTGAAGGTCAACGGCGAGGAGCGGGAGGTCCTGGCCCCCGTGCACCACACCCTGCTCGAGGTGCTGCGCGAGGAGATGGGCCTCACCGGCACCAAGCACGGCTGCGAGCTGGGGGAGTGCGGCACGTGCACCGTGCTCGTGGGCGGCCGCCCGGTCCTCTCGTGCCTGGCCCTGCCCGTGGAGTGCGAGGGCCGCGAGGTCACGACGGTGGAGGGCCTCGCTCGAGACGGCGTGCTGCATCCCCTCCAGCAGGCCTTCGCCGAGCTGGGCGCCGCGCAATGCGGCTACTGCACGCCCGGCTTCCTGCTGGTGGCCGACGAGCTGCTCCGGCACAACCCGCGTCCAACCCGCGCCCAGATCGCCGAGGCCCTCGCGGGCAACCTCTGCCGGTGCACCGGGTACCTCAAGATCTTCGAGGCGGTGGAGCTCGCGGTCTCGCGCATGGGCGCCGCGGCAGGGGCCGCGGTCTGACGATGGCCGAGAGGGACGACTTCGACATCATCGGCAAGCCGCTGGTCAAGGTGGACGCGGCGGCCAAGGTGGCGGGAACCACCGTCTTCGCCGACGACGTGGTCCTGCCGCGCATGCTGTTCGCGCGGATGCTCCGGTCGCCGCATCCCCACGCCCGCATCCTCTCGGTGGACGTCTCCCGCGCCGCGGCCCTCCCGGGCGTCGTGGCCACGCTCGTGGGGCGCGAGCTGCCCATCCCGTTCGGCATCCTGCCCGTCAGCCAGGACGAGCACGCCCTGGCCCTGGACAAGGTCCGGTTCGTGGGCGACCCGGTCGCCGCGGTGGCCGCCCTCGACGAGGAGACGGCGGAGGAGGCGCTGAAGCTCATCGACGTGGACTACGAGGTCCTCCCGCCCGTCATGTCGGTCGAGGACGCGCTGGCCCGGCCCGCCCCGCGGATCCACGAGTACGGCCCTCACGGCAACGTTCACAAGGAGGTGTCGTTCGACTTCGGCGACGTGGCGCAGGGCTTCGCCGAGGCCGACCACGTGCGCGAGGACACCTTCTTCTTCGAGGGCAACACGCACCTGCCCATGGAGCAGCACGCGGCGGTGGGATCCTTCGGGCCCGACGGGAAGGTGACGCTCTGGTCGGCCACGCAGACGCCGCATTACGTCCATCGCGCGCTGGCCAAGGTCCTGGAGATGCCGTCGTCGCACATCCGGGTCATCGCCTGTCCCAACGGCGGCGGCTTCGGCGGCAAGAGCGATCCCTTCGGCCACGAGATCGTGGCCTGCAAGCTCTCCATGAAGACCGGCCGGCCGGTGAAGATCACGCTCACGCGCGAGGAGGTCTTCTACTGCCACCGCGGGCGCCACCCGGTGGCGATGTGGATCAAGACCGGGTTGAAGCGCGACGGGACCATCACCGCCATGCACTTCCGCTCCGCCCTGGACGGCGGGGCCTACGGCAGCTACGGGGTGGCCAGCCTCTACTACACGGGTGCGCTGCAGACCGTCACCTACCGGATCCCGCGCTACAAGTTCGAGGGGGCGCGCGTCTTCACCAACAAGCCGCCCTGCGGCCCCAAGCGCGGCCACGGCACGCCCCAGCCGCGCTACGCCCTGGAGTGCCACATCGACAAGTTCTGCCACGACCTGGGTCTGGACCCGGCGCGCTGGCGCATCGAGAACACGCTCGCGCCCGGGACCATCACCGCGAACCAGATGCAGGTGCGCACCATCGGCCTCAAGGAATGCCTGGAGAAGGTGGTGGCGGCGAGCGGGTACGGGGACAAGCGGGGACGGTTGGGCCCGGGCCGGGGCATCGGCCTGGCGGGCTCCGCCTACATCAGCGGCGCCGGCCTGCCCATCTACTGGAACGCGATGCCGCACTCGGGCGTGCAGATCAAGGTGGACCGGGGCGGCGGCGTGGCCGTCTTCTGCGGCTCGACCGACATCGGCCAGGGATCGGACTCGATCCTGGCCTACATCGTGGCCGAGGAGCTGGGCATCCGGCCCGAGGACATCCGCGTGGTCACCGCCGATACCGACCTCACGCCGGTGGACCTCGGCTCCTATTCCTCGCGCGTCACGCTCATGACCGGCAACGCCGCCCTGCAGGCGGCCCGCCGCGTGCGCGCGCCCATCTTCGAGGCGGCGGCGCGCAAGCTGGACGTGCCCGTGGATCGGCTGCGCGCGGGGTCGCGGCGGATCTGGGACGCCGCTGATCCCGGCAAGGCACTGACGTTCGTGGAGGCGGTGGTGCTGGCGGAGTCGGAGGTGGGCACCCTGGGCGCGGTGGGCTCGTACAAGCCTCCGAAGAGCGTGGCCAAGTGGAAGGGCGCCGGCGTCGGCCCGACCCCGACGTACTCGTACTCCGCGTGCGCGGTGGAGCTGTCCGCGGACCGCGAGACCGGGATCGTCCGCGTCGACAGGGTGTGGATCGCCCACGACGTGGGCCGGTCGATCAACCCGCTGCTCGTCCTCGGCCAGGTCGAGGGCTCGGTTTACATGGGCCTGGGCGAGGTGCTGATGGAGGAGCAGGTGTTCCGCAAGGGCCTGCACAAGATCCCCTCCATGCTCGAGTACAAGAGCCCCACCACGCTCGAGATGCCCCCGGTGGAGTCCATCCTGGTGGAGACGCTGGACCCGGCCGGACCCTACGGCGCCAAGGAGTGCGGCCAGGGACCGCTGCTGCCCGTGATCCCCGCGGTGGCCAACGCGCTCTTCGACGCCCTGGGCGTGCGCATCGACGAGGTCCCCATCACGCCGGAGAAGGTGGTGGCCGCGCTGGAGGGACGCTACCGCGGGCCGCGCATGCCCGACGTGCGCTACCCGGAGACGGTGGCCGTGCCGCCGCTCGAGCCCGCGGCCCCCGCGACGGTGCAGGAGACGCGGCGATGATGCGGCTGCCGCCGTTCCGGTACCTCGCCCCGCGCTCGGCGGCGGAGGCCGCGCGCATCCTGGCGGACAACGGGCCCGAGGCCATGGCGGTGGCGGGCGGGACGGACCTCTACCCCAACATGAAGCGCCGCCAGTTCACGCCCGCGGTGCTGGTGAGCCTGCGCGGCCTTCCCGATGCGGCGCGGATCAGCGCCAACGGCGGCCTCACCCTGGGCGCGATGGCCACGCTCACGGACGTGGCCCAGCACCCCGCGGTCTCGCTCCGCTGGCCTTCGGTGGCGCGCTCCGCCGGCCTGGTCTCGTCGCCGCCTCTGCGCAACGCGGGGACGATCGGCGGCAACCTCTGCGTGGACACCCGCTGCAACTACTACAACCAGTCCGAGTTCTGGCGGGCGTCGATCGGCTACTGCATGAAGAAGGACGGGGACATCTGCCTGGTGGCGCCCGGCTCGAAGGTCTGCTGGGCGCTGTCCTCGTCGGACACGGCCCCCGTAATGATGACGCTCGGCGCGGAGGTGACACTCGTCGGCACCGGCGGCGAACGGCGGATTCGCGTTGCCGACCTCTACGGTCCCGACGGCATCCAGTACCTGGCCAAGAAGCCCGACGAGATCCTGACCGAGATCCACGTGCCGGACCGCGCGGGCTGGTCGATGACGTACCGCAAGCTGCGCCGCCGCGGGTCCATCGACTTCCCGATCCTCGGCGTCGCCGCCGCCGCGCGCCTGGGCGCGGGCCGCGTGGTGGAGGACGTCCGCATCGTCCTGGGCGCCGTGCACACGTCGCCGGTGCCGGCCCCCGACGCCGAGGCCTTCCTGCGCGGGAAGGTCCTCGACGCGGAGACGATCGAGATGGCGGCCGGCATCGCGTACAAGCCGGCCAAGCCGCTCGACAACGCCGACCTCTCGTACGCCTGGCGCAAGCGGATGGCCCGCATCGAGGTGGCGCGCGCGCTGCGGGAGCTGGCGGGCCTGCCCACCGGCGACCTCCCGCCGATCCTCTGAATTCATTTCTCTAGTAAGCGGGCTTTGGGTGGTTGCTTGAGACCCTTCGCTTCTAGAGAACTCAAGGCTCTCGGTCTCTACACGGTGCTGACCGTCGCGCTGACCTGGCCGCTGGCCGCCCGGCTGCGCGTCACGGGCCCGGGCGACACCGCGTTCTTCGCCTGGGCCATGGGCTGGGAGGCGCATGCCCTCCGGACGCGGCCGGCGATGCTGCCGCACGCGAACATCTTCCACCCGCAGCGCTACGCCCTCGGCCTGGACGAGCCCGTCCTGGGCACCGCGGTCCTCGCGCTGCCGCTCGCGCCGTTCACGGACGACGCGGTCCTCCGCTTCAACCTGGTCCGCCTGCTCACGTTCGTCCTCACGGCGCTCACCACGTACCTCCTGGCCCGGGATCTCGGCTGCGCCGAGGCGCCCGCGCTCTTCGCCGGGGCGGCGTTCGCGTTCTCGACCATCCGCACCGACCAGATCGCCCACCTGAGCACGCTGGGCACGCAGTGGCTGTCCCCGGTGCTGCTGTTCGCGTTCCGGTTCTTCCGCACCGGCTTCCTCCGCCACGCGCTGTTGGCCGCGCTGTCCTTCGCGCTCGCGGCCTACGCCTGCGGCTATCACGGGGTGATCGGCCTCATGGTCCTGCCCGTCGCGCTCCTGCCCGTCCTGTGGGGGCGGTGGCGGCGGCTGCCGGCGGCGGTGCTCGGCGCCGTGGCGGCCGGGGTGGCGCTCCTGCCGCTCTACCGGCTGCAGCGCGCGGCCCTGGGCGAGGTCGGGTTCGCGCGCGGCCGGGAGGAGACGATCCTGTACGCCGCTTCGATCGAGAGCTTCCTCGCTTCGTCGTCGTCCAATCGCGTCTACGGCGAGCTGACCGCGCCCTTCCGGCTCCACGGGCCGAACAACCTCTTCCCGGGGCTGGTGCTGCCCGCCATCGTGATTGCGGGGGCGCTGTGGCTGTGGCGGGGGAGGAAGCGGCCGGGCCGCGAGGCGCTGGCTCTCGCGGTCATGGGCGTGGCGGCCGTCCTCGTCGCCCTGGGGCCCGAGGTCCAGTGGATGGGACAGACCCTCTTCCCCGGGCCCTTCGGCCTGGCGCGCGACGCGATCCCCCTGCTCCGCATGATCCGCGTGACGAGCCGGGCGGGGATCTTCCTCGCTCTCTCCCTGGCCCTGCTGGCCGCGCTGACGCTGGCGCGCCGGCAGGCGCGCCCGCGCACGGTCGCCCTGCTGGGCGGGCTGGCGCTGGCCGAGGCGCTCATCGTCCCCGTCACGTTCCCGGCGTGGACGGACGTCGTGGACACGCGCCGGCCGCCGCCCGCCGTCTACGCGTGGCTGGCCGGGCAGCCCGGCGAGATCGCGGTCGTGGAGCTGCCCATCATGGAGGACGACGGCCTCTTCCGCCGGCCCGCCTGCGACGAGAGCGTCTACATGCTTCGCTCGACGCTGCACTGGAAGAGGCTCGTGAACGGATGGGCGGGCGGCGAGCCGGAGAGCCACAAGACGGCGCGCGCGCTGGCCAGGAGGTTTCCGTCGGAAGAGTCGGTGGCCTTCTTCCGCGGCCTGGGCGTGAGGTACGTGGTCCTCCATGGCGGATGCCTGGGGCCCAACCAGCGGGCGCGCATGGACCGCGATCTGCCGGCCTTTCAAGCGTCACTGCGCGAGGTGGCGCGGTTCGGGGACGACGTGGTATTCGAGCCCATCCCGCCCGCCGGGGCCGAGTGAGCCGAGCCGGCGAGGCGTTGTCCGCCGGTTGGGCGCATAATCAGCCGCCTTGGACAACGACGGCGCGCCCACGCCGCGATCCGCGCCCGGTCGCCGCGCGCTGGGCGCGGCCCTCGTCGTCACAGGCCTCGTCTGGGCGGCCGTCTCCCTCCTCGATCCGCAGCGCCGCACGGGGATCCTGGGCGGTCCCGCCTCGGCGGCCCTCGGTCTGCTCCTGGCGGGGCGCCCGCGCCGGGCCCCGCTCGTGCTGGCCGGGGTCCTGGCCGCGGCGGCGGCCATCGCGGCCTACGCCCTGCCCGAGTTCCGCGGCGACTCGGCCAGCTATTTCGCGTACGTACGGTCCGCGGTGTTCGACCACGACCTGGACTTCGCGAACGAGTGGGAGCACTGGGGCTATCCCGAGCGGCCGCGGACCCCGACAGGCCTAAGGCAGAACCTGCAGTCCGTCGGCCCCGCGGTCCTGTGGGCCCCGTTCTATCTGATGGCCCACGCCTATCTAAAGCTGGGCCTGGGGGCCGCGCCCTATCCCGTGGACGGCTACAGCGCGCCGTATCGCCGGGCCGCGGCGCTGGGCACGCTGGCGGCGGTGGCGCTGGGAGCGGCGCTGCTCCACGCCGCG
>Ga0075418_10002191_pt1 | contig 22249 bp, 27 predicted proteins | sample SoiMetdeltSBSDD2_FD_81776 | JGI IMG/M metagenome (GOLD analysis project Ga0075418, IMG submission 81776) | Bulk soil microbial communities from a Populus tree surrounding site in Tennessee, USA - Soil MetaG P. deltoides SBSDD2 | ecosystem: Environmental > Terrestrial > Soil > Tree plantation...
CCCTACCCCACCTACTGCCAGGCTCCGTGACCGCCATCGCCATCCACCCCTATACCTGGCCAGCCCTGCCGCGCCAACACGAAGCATGGAATGCCTTTTACACCACCGATGGCGGCCCAGACGAACTAAATTTGCAAAAAATTCTGCAAGATAACGGCCGTGGCGACATGACTATTTGGGGAACCGAATACGGCGCCAGCACCATCAGCGCCCAGTCCGATAGCACCGACCCTGCCGTCCCTTCGCGCCCCGATTCCATCAGCGAATCAGCTCAAGCCGCCACCATCCAGCAAGGCATCACCGACTGGTATGCCAAATCCAACGTTGGACCGCTGTTTGTGTATGCCGATAGCGACCAATATTTGCCGCAGTACCGCAACGAAGGCGGCTTCGGGTTACGCCGCCAGGATGGCTCGGCCAAACCAGCCTACACGGAATTCATGCAGACACTGACGACGATACAGGCGAATCGCTAGCCGTCAGAATCTACCAAAAAAGCACCGTGACCTCTGGCCTTGGCGCTTTTTAATTGGATAATTTCTATGGTGATCTCACGGAGAATCGAACTCCGATTGCCAGGATGAAAACCTGGTGTCCTAACCGTTAGACGATGAGACCTTGCGATTTATCCCTGTAATTGTAGCAAAAGACGGAGCATTTTTCAACCCACATTGGGTTGAACAAGCATTTGCGCAATGGCGAGAAACATGAGCTAGAAATTGACACTACAAGCATTTTGTGGTAGTGTAATAACATCATCGTTTTGCGAGATGGTAAAGAGGTGGAGGCTCTGCGGAGGCCTTTTATTTGGCGACCCAAGAGTTTCTTTGCAGCAAACGACCATGAGGTACGTTAACAGATCAAATCATGTAAGTTCATATGCGCACTCAGTGCAGCGACACGTTCATGACTGTCCGTGAATGTATCGTTGCACTGAATTGAATGGCTATGGCTGTTCTTCTGTGCATGTGTTAGTGCAAAACAGATCTCCTTTCAATAGGAGTGGTGTATTCTATCAATCTACAGCAGGTTGACTGAATACGCCGCTCCTAATCGGGGCGGAACCGCGGACTGCGGTTACAATTGGACCCGCGTCTGCGGGCCCGAGGAAGGAGTACGCCATGCAAAAGGCCTTCAACGCTCTCGCGATCTTCGCGTTTCTGGGAGTCATTTACATGATATCAGCTCTGAACAAGGCTGGTATCGGAATGGATTTCGCGAAAACAGCGAGTGAGGTTTGGACCTGGTTGACTGGCAATTTTGCCGTCATCCTCGTCCTCGGTCTCGTAGGATACATCCTATGGGACAAGAAGGGTAGCACCACCCTACGCGCAAAGTTCCAGCGTTCGCGCAGGTACTGAGACATCGAGAAAGGATTGCCATGAGACGGTTCGCACCCTGGGCTGCCATCGCGGCAGCCCTGATGGTGTTCGTCTTCGTCGTCTTCCTGGAGCAGCCAGGAGGAGGCGATTCTAAGTCAGAGGCGGCACATGTCGCAACTAACTCGCCGGCACCAATCACCTCCACCGCCACGTCAACCCCATGTCCTGGCGGCTTCGTAGTCAAGCTTGACCCGAACTACCAGGGAAACCTGTATTCCGACGGTATCAGCGAGATGCCAGAGGAAGCGCGAGCCCAGCTCGCACAAGGGTCGAAGGAAGACCCGCGCAAGCTACAGAACCTGTACAATGCAAGCCCTCTCGGGAAACAGCCCATTCAGAACGCTGCGGATATCGCACAGGTTCAGGATGGCGCCTGCTACTCGAATCAGGGTGTGCAGTGGTACAACGACTGGGCGGCCTGGTGGAAGGCTGCCAAAATCGAACCTGCCAGCCTGCCTACCCACGGCATCAATACCGGCGCCACGCCGGGCGGCAATGGATTCCAGGAAGCGGGGGCGATCCCTCCGAGTCCTGGGCTGAAGGTCACCTACTACGACGCTGACGGAAAGCCGGCGACGGAGCACTGGATTCGGGTAAAGTGCGGCCAGGTGGTTGCGGCCAGGGAAATCCCCGGCCTGCCACCAAAGCCACCGACAACCACAACTCCCCCACCGGGGTGTTCGGGTGTCTGCGCAACAACCCCGCCACCCTGCCCACCGGGCAACACGACACCGTCGTGCAGCCCGAAACTGGGACGGGATGGTCCGGTTGCGGCAGATGCCATTCCGCCCCAGCTGCAGGGCGCGTTGCCACCAGCGAACCACCCTGCAGCACCGCCGACCGCCGGGCAACCCCCAGCAACGCGGGTTAGCCCATCGCCACCACCACCGGCGACAACGCCAAGGCCGCCCACCAGCGCGCCAACGCAGCCGCCACCACCGAAACCAACGGTGACGGCGACGTACACGCCCACATGCCCGCCGGGTTCACCCGACCCGGCCTGTGGGTAGAAGCTTTTCCCCTGACGGTGGCGCTTCGAGCAACAATGCTCGGGGCGCCACCGCACCTTTGCATTAACACAAACGAAAGGAGAATTGATTCCTGCAGCCTCGCTGCGGTCACCTAATGAATCGTTCTCCTTTCGAGAACACTATGAATTTGCATGATTTGATCTGACGACGGAATCGCCCCTTAACAATTTAGCCAAACAATTCAAGATTAACCAACGAAAAGGAGAGACTATGAAACAACTCTTTCGTACTATCGTACGCAAACTACCAAAATACCTCGTGCCCGTAGCCGCCATTGCCACAGCTGCAATTGCCATACCTGCAGTACTGTTCGCCTGGGGGCCAAGCCAGGATCGCGCGTTATTTACCGCCGAAAATCCAGCCCCATACGTTACGTTCAACTCAATTACAAATAACCCGGAAGTTGGCGATGAACGTAACTTCCTTACTGTCAAAGATGCCAGCGACACCACTCCAGGTAACTGGAAAAACGACCTGATAGTGACGCCCGGTAAAGAGTACCTGGTGCGCGTCTACGTCCACAACGACGCTGCCTCGAACTTAAACCTAAAAGCAACTAACTCGCGCGTGAAGGTGTCGGTTCCTACCAACACCGCCAAAGAAATTGGCATGAGCGGCTTTATTTCTGCCGACAATGCCAAGCCGCAAGAAGTATGGGCAGACAGCGTCCTGCGTAGCAGTAGCGACTTCAACATCGCTTATGTAGACGGTTCGGCGCGCCTATACAACAAGGCCTTTGGCCAAACCGGCACACAGCTGAGCGACGACATCGTCACAAACAAAGGTGCACTTTTGGGCTACGACAAGCTCGACGGCGTTATCCCTGGTTGTATAGAATACTCGGGCTACGTGAGCTTCAAAATTCGTATTCAAGGCCCCAGCCAAGCAAACTTCGACTTCAAAAAAGATGTCCGCATGGCTGGCTCAACCGACAAATACACCGAATCAGTTGCCGCCAAACCTGGCGACAAAGTGGAATTCCGCCTGAGCTACAAAAACACCAGCCAAGTAGCCATGAATGATGTACTCGTAAAAGATACCCTACCTCAGGGTCTGACGTATGTTCCTGGCACCGCCAAAATGTATAATGCCAATTATCCCTACCCCAACGGCTGGCAAATCACCGAAGATTTGTTCAAAGGCGGCTCGAACATCGGCACCTACAGTCCAAATGCAAATGCCTTAGTAGTATTTACAGCGCAAGTTGCAAGCAATGATGCGCTGCCAACTTGCGGCCCAAATATGCTGCACAACATTGCAAAAGTAACAACTGATTATGGCACCAAAGAAGACTCCGCCGACGTCACCGTTCCCAAAGAATGTAAACCCAAAGCAAAGTACGCCTGCGACAGCCTGACGGTTGCTAAAATTGAACGCACCAAGTTCAAATTCGACGCGAAATACACCGTACAAAATGCCACACTAAAAAGCATTCAGTACGTTGTTCGCGACGAAGCCGGCAAGGAAATTGCTCGCCAAACCAGCCCTGATTACACACAGGACAAGGTAGGCAAGTACACCGTCGAAGCTATCGTCACCGTCACCGTTGACGGCCAAGACAAGGTTGCAACCGGCAACTGCAAGCAGCCATTCGAAGTAACGAAAGTAAACGAATGTAAACCAGGTATTCCCGTGGGCGACAAACGCTGCGAAGAAAAACCTGAATGTAAGCCTGGCGTGCCAGTAGGCGACGACCGCTGCAACCCGCCAGTCGAACGCTGCACCGTTCCCGGCAAGGAAACTTTGCCCAAGAACAGCCCCGACTGTGTAACGCCAACTCCACCAGAGTTGCCACACACCGGTGCTGGTGATGGCATCATTGCCCTCATTGGCGCAGGCTCGCTGATAGCCGCGATTGGTTACTACGTAGCCAGCCGCCGCGCTATTGGCGCCTAACCCGAGACTGACCGCTCACTCTGCAGGCTCAGGCCTCGCCCGCACCCCCGTTTTCACGAACGGGGGTGTTTTGGTATACTAGCTACATATGGTAAAACAAAAGAAAAAACGCAACAAAACCTACGCCGGTGCCGAGGCGAGCCTGGCGCGCCCCGTGGTAAAACGCATGCAAGCCACCAACCGCAATCCGCTGCAACAATGGTGGTTCGAGAAAAAGACTATCGCCAAACCCGTTCTTATCACAGCCGGCATCGCCATCGTGGTTATCTGGCTACTAATTGAGCTTTTTAGACTCTTCAGCGGGGGCAACGCTTAGTTTCTTTACCGGCAGACGGAAGCCAAACGTGCTACCCTTGCCCTCTGTCGACTGAAACACCATGCTGCCGCCATGCGCCGCGATAACTTTTTTAGACAAAAATAGCCCTACACCAGTACCATCTGGCCGCTGCCGGCGCGCATTGGTGGCACGGAAAAACTTAGAAAACAAATGCGACTGCTCGCCTGCCGGCACACCAATGCCCGTATCGCTCACCTCTAACACCGCACTCCCGTCAATGATAGCCAAATCAATCTTAATCGCCGACCCCTCGTGCGAATAATAAATGGCGTTGTCAATAAAGTTCATAATCACCTGGCGCACCTTGCTTTCGTCGATATACATCAACGGAAGACGCGCCGCCGACCGATATTGCAGCGTCAGCCCATGCACGCGCGCAATATTCCGCAACCCCTCCACCTCTTCCTTGGTAATTTTCGCTAGGTCAATGGGGCGCCGTTCCAACATAAACTTGCCCGTTTGCAGCCGCGACACGTTAAGAAAGTCGTTAATCAGGTGCACCATGCGCTCGCTACTGGCAAACGCCTCATCCAGCAAATGACGCTGCGGACTACTAATCTTGCCAGCGTCACCCTCGAGCACCATGCTAATATACCCCTTCACGCTCGTCAGCGGCGTGCGCAGCTGATGCGAGGCCATGCTGATAAACTCGTCCTTAGCTTCATCCAAGCGCTGCAGCAGGGCGTTATTAGCGCGCAGCTCGGACGTCGCTTCGTCAATCCGCTGCTGAAGGGTTGCGTTAATGTCTTTCACCTCCTGCACGGAGAGGGCATTTTGTATGGCAATGACCAATTCGTCACGGATGGTTCGTAAAACTTTGAGGTCACGCTCGACGTAGTAGCTCGATTGCTTTTCACCAAGAAAAAGGTAGCCAAACAGCACGTCCGCGTGACGAAGCGGCAATACAATAGCTATTTTATGTTTCACCAAGAGGTGATACAATCGCGGCTTTTCATCCTCAGCTATAGATTCTATCAAAAAAACCTCGTCTCGCTGACCTTCAAAATACTCGTCTAACAACTGCGCCGCTTTAGCATTCAATCGACTAAAGCCGGCTGTTCCTTCTGACGCAATATGGAGTCCTCCATATTGTACAAGAAAAAAAGCCTGCTCAGTTTTTAATGTCTCGGCAATACCCCTTGCAGCTTGCTGCAATAAGCCACTCAAACTACCCGACTCGGTTAACTTGCTACTTAAACTAACAATGAAATCATTGACATCATAGTTACCCTTATAGAATACTTTGTTTGTCAGTGTATCAAAAAAATGCTTCACCGGCTGAAACAGAAATGCCAAAACCAACACCAAGGAAACGCTCACTGGATTTTGTCCAATTAATTCTGTCGCGGAGTCCATTACAAGTGTCTGCGAAACAGCGTACGCGACAAAATAGTAAAAGCCCCCCAGCGTCACAAGAGATAATAGATAAGCCAAACCTCGCACTGCCGCCAAACGAATATCGAAAAGTCCGTGGCGAATAATGGTGTACGCAATGATGGAAACCAAAAACGCGGTTGCCAATGGCCCATATCGGGTTGTGTGCCAGTTCTCTGCAAGAATAGGGATGATGATATTCAGCAGCAAGCCCGACACAACACTCATTGTAAATGCAAATAGCACCAAATTCGTCTGCCGTCGAACTAGGTGGTTTTTCTTTGATTTCGACGATAATAGATTGCGAGCTATAAGTATCATTACGCCCACCACCCCAAACACATACACCCAGAGAAGATTTCCGACAGAAAACATCACACTCCCCGTGGCACTAAAACCAACCTCCCCTGCTACACTATTAGTAAAAGCGAGGGCAATCATCATAATCCCAAAAACACCAACCGCAGCCTTCTCCACTATCGATACGTCCCTTTTTACAGGGAAGTAGTATGTAAACAAAAGACCCGTAAGCACGACCACAAATGCGCTGGCGAAAGCATATCTATTGGCCAAACTGGTCACTTCCAAACTATGACCAGAATGATCTGTGACATAGTTCGATACAATCCATGCAACAATAGATACGCTCATTAAGCCAAAAGCTCGTGCATACGCCCTGCGTACGTCGCGCAAAAGCACAAGTAACCCAAGCAGCAGGTTGGTAACGCAAGTCACCAATAAGATCAGTAAGTCCACACCTATATTCTAGCGTAAGCTATATATTTTTTATAGGGCTATCGAATTGGAATTCACTATCTTGACTGCCCTCCACTAACCTTGACAGCACTTTACGCGCCAAAATACCCTTTAACGTCCATCGTTTTCGGTTCATCTTTCGGTAAAAGTCAGGCACATATCCATAAATCGGAAGGCTCTTTTGCGAGTTAAGGTACTCAAAAGTTTCAGAGGAATCAAGCATAGGAACATACGGTATGCCCGTATAGCCAGTAACTTTCTCGTAGGCTCTGCTATCAATAATTGAAATGAAATGCTCTATTCCCTGCTCCATGGCCGCTAAATATACACCTCGATATAGCTGCACACTAACATTCCCTTGAGCCGATCGATATTCCGGCGCCACAGCAAGTGTCAAGATATCCCAGCACTTATCGAGATCGTCGATATTGCGATACTCCCTTACGCGCTCTAGTGAGTATGTACTGTCGAGTCTCTCTAAGTCGTTCATGGATTTGAATCCCGCGGCGCCATTCCTGCCTATACGTATAGTACCGGTTGGAATTCCAGCCTCACGGTCGATCGAAACAAAGAAAGTACTCTTTTGTTCATAAGGGCCGTACTCGCGCCGCATCTCTTCAGGACTATTATCGAAGGTCTTACTAAATACCTCTGATTCAATCGCGCGGCCAATGTCCGAATACTCATCACCTCCATCTAGCATATAGCAAACAAATCTATCGTCACCTTCCGGCGGGCGTTCGGCTAGCAATCTAGAGGTCAAAGCTGCAATTCTCTCCCTCGACACTTCGTAGGGATTCTTTGAAACAGAAGAATCGGTTTCAATATTTGCAGGCGACATCAGAACTCCTTATAAACTATCTCATCCACGCTAAAAAACTGCTTCGTAAATTGCACGGCCAATTCTGGACTGAAAGCCTTGCACGTATAAATATCCACACTAAAAAACAGACGAGGTTGCTCCCAGGCATAAAAGTGCGCGCCCGACGTCTCCCAATGCACCCAGCCTGCCCAGCCATACAAATCACTCCTATGCGTCACAGGCTCAATAAGCCGGTGCATACCCACCTCTTCAGAAAGTTGGCTCAGGTAACGTACAATCATCTCATCAGTAATAGCCCGCGCCGGATAGCCTTCTATCACAAGCCGCTGTCGGTAAATGTCGGGTGCTAAATCTTTCACAATTTATAGATCCTATCTTCATCCCACATTTTGTATAGTTGGATATTATCATCTTTTCGGGTATCATAAAACTAGCATGCAAAAAATAGCCATCATCGAAGACGACCAAGTTATTAGCCAAATGTATCGCATGAAGTTCGAGGCCGATGGCTTCGAGGTGCAGCTCGCCGACAATGGCGAACGGGGCGTGGCGCTAGTAGAAGCCTTCAAACCCGACATGATTTTGCTGGATTTGAAAATGCCTACCATGGACGGCGACGAGGCGCTCACCCAGATTCGCAGCCACGCGTGGGGCAAAACTATCCCTGTTATTATCCTTACCAACCTAGGGGAAGAGGAAGCGCCGAAATCCTTGCGCAAACTGGGCATTCACAGCTACATCGTCAAAGCCAACCTCACACCGCGCCAAGTTGTCAGCCAAGTCAAGGAAGCTTTGGGCGTCGCCTAGCTTATTTTTTCGCGGCCGCCACGGCCTGCGCAGCGGTAATAACGCCGTCAAAAAGTGCCGCAATTGTCAGCGGGCCAACTCCGCCTTTTTCTGGTGTGATTTTTACATCGTCACGTTCGCGAACAGCCTCATCCACGTCCCCCACTAGCACGCCGTCTTCACTGGCAGTGCCCGCATCTACCACCACAGCGCCTATCGGAACCATAGCTGAGGTAACCAAACGTGGCACGCCGGTTGCCGTGACAATCACGTCGCTGGCGCGTAACGTCCCCGGAATATCGGCATGTTTGCGATCTAACACCTCTACATCGTAGCCACTTGCCCGCCACATTCGCGCCAATGGTGCACCCACCAGCCGGCCATTGCCCACGATGCTGATTTTTTTGCCCTTCAAATCCACGTTATATCCGGCCAGAAGCCAGCTAATCGCCATGGCTGTCGCGCTATAGAACGTAGCATTTTTGCCCAGCCCGTCGACGTCCTTTTCCGGCGCAATGGCGTCCACAATTTCATCAGTTTTACTGGGGTCGTCCAGGGGTAATTGCACGATAACCCCATGTACCGTATCGTCAGCGTTCAAACGTTGCAACGCCGCTGGCATATCTGCCTCAGACAGCGTTTCCACGACCGTGTCGACTAAAATATCCTCACCATAACGCTGCTTCATACGCACATAGGTATTTATCACCGGCGACGCACCCACGCTTTTAATAATCACCAGCCGCGGAAAAACGCGCGATGCCTGGCGCAACACCCGCACCTGGCGCGCTTGACGCTCTTTAATATATCCGGCTAGCTCGGAACCATTTAATAATTTTGCCATTGTGCTCTATTTTACCACCATGCTACAATGAATCCCAGATAACTATACAATAGGGGGACACATGAGTATCATTTCGTTATTAGCACAAACACCGGATTATTATAGCGACCCCGCGTATACCGACCAAGTCTACACCACAGCCGTCGACCCTGGCGCCGCCACAGGCGCTATTCTCATTGGCCTTGCGCTGGCGCTGATTGCCTACGTCGTTGGCTCATTCCTGCTCAGCCGTATCTTCAAAAAAGCCGGCGTCGAGCCATGGAAAGCCTGGGTACCCGTATACAATAACTGGGTTCTTCTAGAACTCGGCGGCCAGCAAGGCTTCTGGGTCATTTTGATGTTCGTGCCAGTTGTGAACTTCGTTGCGCTCATCTTCTATATCATTGCCATGTACAACATCGGGCTTAAACTCGGGAAAAGCGGTGCGTTCGTCCTACTCGCCATTTTCCTGCCACTTGTATGGCTCATCTGGCTGGCATTTGACAGCTCGAAATGGCAAGGTGCCACGGCCATTCACCAGCCCACAACACCACCCGCACCCACACCACCAACCATACAATAGCGATATACAAATGGCTTGGCTATATTGCCAAGCCATGTCATAGCATGAATACATCCCTCAACAAAACGGCCATCAGCGCAACACTTCACTGTCTGACCGGCTGTGCCATCGGCGAAGTGTCGGGTATGGTTATAAGTACCGCATGGCAGTGGTCGGCAACGCCCAGCATTATACTCTCTATTATTCTTGCGTTTGTGTTTGGGTATGGCCTGAGCCTGCGACCATTGTTGCAGCATGGTCTCGGCCTGCAACAATCCCTGCGGCTCGCCTTCGCAGCCGATACTGTCTCTATTGCCGTGATGGAACTAACCGACAACGCATTCATCCTGGCCGTACCCGGCGCTATTGACGCCGGCCTACATACGGCACTGTTTTGGACTAGCCTTGCTGTATCGCTGGTCATTGCGTTCGCCGTCGCCCTACCTGTGAATCGCTACCTCATACGCCGCGGCAAGGGCCACGCCGTTTTGCATGCGCACCATCACTAACACATTATTTAACCGGCTCTCCTGCTAAGCGCTGCATCATGCCCGTCAGCTGCGCGACGTCCTCTCCTAATATATGAAAGAATGCCCTATCCACAGCCTCCACGGCCACGACCGCCCGATTGGCGAGCGCCGCACCCTTTACCGTCGCCCGCACGTGGCGTGAACGACCATCGGTAATGCTAACCGTTCGAGACACCAAACCCTTTCGTTCAAGCATGCGCACCACCTGCGATGTCATCATAATGTCGGTTTTAGCATGCATTGCCAGTTGTTTCTGCGTGTAGGATGCTTCGTCACTAGCCCACACCAATGACGCAAGCAATACAAACTGAACATGCGTCAGGTCGAATGCTTCTAAAGCCTTGCGCTGCCGAGCCTGCCACCTGTTGGTAACCTGCCACAACAGAAAACCCGGACTGGCCTGCGGGCTGTCAAACTCCGTCTGCAACTTCATAGCTTGACACCCATCGCCGCTGCTATCACCTGAAAATCTTCTTTCGTCACCTCCACAAGGCCATAGCGAAATACATAACCCCAGTTTGTTTTGCCAGCCGTCAGACTCAGTACATCCAGCAGCGGACGAATAGGCGCATCGTGACCCTTGAAATACTGTACACGGCGACGAAAGGGCTTAAACTCCCCTTCATCAGCCTGCCATATCTCATTGTCAGCAACCTTACCAATGGCCGTAAATGCCTGCAATGGCACATTCCCCTCGTAACTTTCCTTTGGCGAATAGTACGCTAGGTAGTCGCCCGCCGTCATACGCGCCAAGCCGCTCCGTTTACCATGGCCTGTCTGGGCAACGCCGAGTTGCACCCCGCGCTGCACGTGATTTTTCGAAACCACACCCACCCAATACTTCATGCCCTCCCCTCGGCTTTGGCAATGAGGTTTTTCGTCGAGTCATCCAAATTAGCTTGCTGGTTTTTTCCTAGCACCATCGCCCAAAACCAGCCCAACCAACCTTCGATAGATATCACAATGTTCACTATCGTCACACCGTCTTCCTGTGTAACCAGGTGGTCAAACTGCAGTGTAGCACCCAGCAGTTGCGACACGTCGACCATCCGCCTGGCCGGCTCAATTTTGACAATAGTCGCCTTCACCGCCGGCCCGCCCTTGGGTTTTACGGTATAGACGCTGCCTTCCGCAAACTGGTCTGTTCGTTTAGCCCACTCAATCCCATGGTCGTAGTCCGCCCAGTGATCAATATCTACCCACAATTGAAAAATTGCTTCCGGCACGGCTGTCGTGCGCTGCGTCGTTTGCGCGAGTATCTTCATAGGTTTATGATAAGCGCGCTTACTATTAAAGTCAAGTCTTCATAATAAGCAGCGACACTTTCTTGACCAAACAAAAAACGCCGACCGGTAACGAAAATGTCGACGTTCTTTGTATGGAGGGCCCAGAGAGACTTGAACTCTCGACACCCTGCTTAAGAGGCAGGTGCTCTAACCAGCTGAGCTATGGGCCCATAAGGACTCCTAAGAATATACCAAATAGAGGTGAGTTTGTAAATACCAGCCCCTACAGCTCGTCTTTTTTGCTGGTGATAAACGCACCCCATTGGCGTATCAGATACAGCACTGTTTTCAGCGGCAGCTCTATCACCATGTCCAGTATCATGGCGACGATGTTGATGCGGGAATATTTCTCGCTCATCCAGCGACCGACCACCACGAAGGGGATATACAGGAAATCACGCACCAAGGTGACGCCGTCTTGCTGACCCTGCACCACCTCTAGTTCGCGGATTTGGCGCGACAGACGGAAGCCCAAGAAGCTGGCGGTCGACAGGAATATGAAGAAAATGAGCGTATGAACGGGCGAGAATCCGAGGTTGGTCAATCCCCAGATAACGCTACCGAATACAGCAATGAAGAAGAATGAATACACCAGATTGAAGGCGGTGCCGAAGCCTTTGCTGGAACGCTGCGACAACACCAACGCGTGGTCGGTGCGGTAGAACAGGTCGTCGATTGTTTCGGTTAGCGCCCGCGTGTTGGCCGCACCTGGCAGCGACAGCGTCACTCGCAGCAGCACCATGTACACCGGTGGGAACAGTAGGTTGATCGCCAGTGGTAGCCACAATATCATGCCGTGAATCCAGTAACCGTACGGTACTTCGATAGCCACGCCTATCAGGACTTTCGTAATAATCAAGAACGCGACGCTTTTCACGATACCTTTGTTGATGCGGCCATTGATGCGGCGGTATTCGTTGGTTATTTGCGTTTCGTAGGCCGAAAGAAATTGCTCGCGCGAGGCCAGTAGGTGCGAGGTGTTTTCGTGTTCGTCGATAAAGCGCCACAGCACACGCAGCGGCGCGCCCATGCGGTCAACCACCCGGAAGACTTTGTCGGTATTGGCGCCCGATCCAAGAATACGGTCGATAACTTGGTTGGTTTGCGTGTAGGCACCCGTGTTGGGTTTCTGCTGATACCGACGGAGTAGTGCGGCCCGAATCGTCGCGGGGTCGGACTTTAGTAGGGCGCGATGAACAGCCGCAAACAGGATAATCTCAAACTCTTGAATAGGCTGGCCAAAAAGCTTGGTTTGATCGATGGTCTGCAAGAAATGATCGTACGCGAACTGGGCAAATACGCTGCGTTTTAAATCGTCATTTAAGATTCGTTCTATTTCCACCGCCAATATGTCCAGCGTCCACGCATCCTTGGAATATTTGGCGTAGGCAGCGAAATATTCCGTGGCCAGCGTGTTCATCGTCTCGATGATAGGCACCGTGACGGTGTCGTTTTTCAAATAACCCGCCAGTGTTAGTTCGATAACCAACTCTTCACCACTTTTGGCGATTCTGGCACTATCGCGCGACAAAAACAACCGCCGATAAAAACGACGGATGGCACGCTGTAACAGCAAGTGCTCTTCGGTATATTCGGCAGCATTGCGCAGCTGTTCGTAGGCGAATGTAAGCGTTCGCCCCGCCCCTGTCACGTGTACTTTTTGCGCAGCACTGCGCGACGCCGCCAAAGCATCAGCCTGTGCGGCAGCAGCCGCGAGCGAATCGGCGAATTTTTGACCTATAGAATTGAGTGTCTGTGTCATAAATACAATCTGGTACACCCGGCAAGATTCGAACTTGCGACACCTGGTTCCGAAGACCAGTGCTCTAATCCACTGAGCTACGGGTGCGTATGTTACCTGTTGATTATACCAGATTTTCCTTTTTGCGCCACGCAATACCCTTTTGATTCGCGCCGTTATGCTGCATACTAAACATATGCGCAATCATCAGAATGGCTCCGTGCTCATTGTCGTTATCGCGGCTCTGTTTGTGCTCTTTCTTGGCCTGGTGGCGTGGCGTTGGTACGATGCTACCCAACCGCCCGTTAGTGTCGTACGGGAAGAAAAGACCGCCACACCCACCAAACGAATTGTCGCGGCGGGTGACATAGCCTGCGACCCAAGCGATAGCAATCGCAACCACCAAAACCCAGCCTACTGCCAAGACGACCAAACCGCGCGGCTCGCCCAAGGCGCCAAGCCCGACGCCGTTCTGGCGCTGGGCGATTTACAATACGACAATGGCACGCTGGAAAAATTCCAACAAGCCTATGCTGCCACCTGGGGAACACTGCGTGGCATCACCCACCCCGCCCCTGGCAACCACGAATATGCCACATCACAGGCCGGTGGGTATTACGCCTATTTTCAGGATGCGCCGCAAGATATACGGGCTGGATATTACAGCTTCACGTTGGGCAACTGGCGAATTATCTCGCTCAATTCCAACTGCGACCACATTGGCGGCTGCGGCTCAGATTCCGCACAAATGCACTGGCTCCAGGCCGAACTACGCAACCACCCCGCGCCATGCACGCTCGCCTTTTGGCATCATCCACGCTTTACGTCGGGCAATTATCGCAACGACACGGCCATGAAAAGCCGCTCGGAAACTATGTGGAATTTGTTAGCCACGCATCATGTCGATGTTGTTTTAAATGGCCACGACCACCTGTACGAACGGTTCGCACCCCAAACGCCCGACGGTACGTCATCTGCTGAAGGCATGCGGCAATTCACCGTGGGGACAGGCGGCAAATCACACTACCGCGCCGCAGCGCCCGTGCCGCAAAGCGAAAAGATTGTCGACGACCGCTTTGGCATCCTGCAAATGGATTTATTCCTAGGTTCTTACGCCTGGCAATTCATCGCCACCGACAATACCGTGCTTGATGCCGGGCAGCAACAATGCGTCCGCTAAGCGTCTATCTGCTCGCGCAAAGGTTTTAACCCAGCCGCCCAAAAGGCAATATTTTTCAATAGCTTATGCGCATCAGCAGTCTGTTCTTCGGTTGGCGCCAGCTTGCCTGCCTCGTCCAAATGTTTGTAGTACTCCCTAAAATACACGTGGTCGCTCAGGTCGAATATGCCCAAATAGGCAAATATTTGACGCCAACTATTCACCGCCAGTATGCCGCCGCCACCTGCGCCATAGCTCACAAATGCGACGGGCTTGTGGCGCCATTCTGCGGCCAAATAGTCTACAGCATTCTTGAACGCAGCCGGCACCCCAGAATTGTACTCGGGCGTCACAAACACGAAACCGTCAGCCTCATGGATAATCTCCGACCAAGCTTTTGTGTGCGGGTGCGCATACTGACCATATAAGGCAGGGCTGTGCTCATTGAGCAGCGGCAGATTTATTTCCTGCAAGTCAACCAACTCAAAGCGAGCATCGGGGTGATCTTTCGCTAAATCCATCAGCCAACGCGCCGGCTGCTCGCCAAAGCGCCCCGGCCTGGTCGAGCCGAGAATAATTTTCACAACTGGTTTCTCTTTTTTCATAGTCATTTCTCCTGTCATAACGCTAGTATAGATAATACTGTATATATTGCAAGAACTGACTATTTTGTGATATACTAACCAAAAAGAAAGTAAGGATGTCCATGGGAAAATTCGACAACAAGCACCAACAACCCGAATATGCACTAGAAAAAATCGGCGGCAAATGGAAAATGCCGATTATTTGGCGTCTGAGCCTGCAAGCCAACTGGCGTTATAGCGACCTCAAGCGCGATCTAGACCCTATCTCCCACAAAATGCTTTCGCAGCAACTAAAAGAACTGGAGGCCGACGGCTTGATTCACCGCAAGCTATATCCTGTTGTGCCGCCCAAAGTAGAATACAGCCTCACCGACCTTGGCAACAGAGCGCTGCCAGCGATCAAAGGCTTGTGTGCGTTCTCTGCTGTGATGCAAACAACCCAGCAAACAGCCAATACCGACACAACCCCGGCCGCTTAAAATAGCAGAGCAGTAATCAGCCAATCCAGCGCATCACGTGCACTCTTCGATCCGCGCCGCAGCAACCACCAGCCAAAAACGGCAACAACCACCGCGCTAATCACGCCGATGATTCTGACGTGCAATTCGAGATTGGCCACCAGAATGGCGACAAGAAAAACACTCAAGCCGAGGACGATCAGTGCAATCCCCAAAACGATGCATAACGCCTTTTTCAACGTGTTCATGAGTATATGATAGCAGATGTGTTTTCTCTATACATAACCGCGTTCGATATATATAGGCTAAAACATTGCTACTTAAGAGGATATCTTTTAATAACAGAGTAGTCCATCATAGGAAGGACTGTCTCACGAACGAGCTGGAAACTATCTACGTGTTCAACAAACGCAATGTCTAGAGTATCGACAACTTTCTTCACGTCACCCAATGCTACCTCACCCACGAAACGAACGATGGTACTATGCACAATGTTGGGCGGCTGTTTTGTATTTGGGAGCAAATCAATTTTTGCAAGAAACTTTTGGCGTATATCGTTAAAGGCCTGGGTACTTTCTTCGTCCGCTATTATCGCTATAGCAGAGGGACTAACGATCGCGCCGTTAAAGTTTACGTTTATCGGCTCGATTGTCTCTAGAATGCCAGCCAACGCCGCATCATATTCAAAATGTATCTTCTCAAATACACCCTCTTTGTCGTCGCCATAATCGACAAGCGGAGCGAGCCAGTCAAGGAGCGTAATATGAAGAGCATCCGGCGGTGTCGCCCAGGCTACGTCCCGCAACTCAGAGACAAGAATATTCTGGAGGTTCCTAACTTTATCTTGAGTAGATTGGCTCAAAAGCGTATTCACCATATATCCTATCGCGGACTGATTCAAATACTCTCTACTATTAGATGTACGTTCCATATGCCCATCATAACAAACAAATAAACTTCCGAGGAAATCTATTAGGCAAGTCGTTTGGTGCACCCGACAGCCAAGCGTCTACAACGGGCATGCGGCAGCTCATCGCCACCGACAAAACGGTTTGGATGCCGGACAGCAACAACGTGTTCAGCAGTCTAAACGATTTACTAGACATCTTTGAAAAGGTATCTTTTTTCTTGAGGTCCTTCACCCGTTATTCCACAGACATATTCGACATTTGACCCATCCGCCCTTGTTAAGCCAAGTTTGCCAAGTCGGGATGTCCTCCCTGACACTTCGTGACGGACAGGACCATCACAGTTTGCATTAGCAACATCTTGACATGTGTCAATAAGGGCTTCAACCGGCCGCCTCACTACAGAGTCTGCTTGGACTACGCCGGTTCGGCCCAGGCGGGCAGCTCGTTCGGCTGCATCCAAAAGACGTGGGCAATGCTCAAAACAGTTAGAATTATTCTTCATAAGTAATATTATACCATAAAAACATGGATAGAGGAATGGTACACCCGGCAGGATTCGAACCTGCGACCTTTGGTACCGGAAACCAACGCTCTATCCAGCTGGGCTACGGGTGCATATACCGCCTCACATTGTAGCAGAAAGACCATCAATCGGTCTTATCTATCTTCCCTACTATGCCACACGCGCACTATCACAACATTATTGCCGACATGCATGTATCGCAATACATACGCACCGGCGCCAAACGCCATAAATAGCTCGCGTCTTCCCGTTTCATCTGGCATTGGCCGACCAATACGCGGTGAATCTTTCAGGAGCAAGGCACCCTCTAGGATAGTCCTCGCCGCGTTCGCAGCCGCCTCCGGACTTTTGCCGTCTAGGAATTCGTACAGCCGTTCAATATCGCGCAGTGCCTCGGGCAACCACCTTACTGCGGACACGTCGTAGCCTTGTTGTCAGCAAGCTCACCCAGCCACCGCTCAACCACCTCGCCGTCGATAGCCTTGCCGGTTAGCTGATACTGCTCCCAACGCTGCAAATCCTCGGCCTTTTCACGCTCATACCGTTCTTCTTGCTCCAGGTAGTGCTGAATAGCCGTACGCATTAGCCAATGCGGCGAACGGTTGCGTTTCTCGCCCAACGCTCGCAGGCGCATACGAGTTGCTTCATCTAATTTAACTCCTTGGGCTGTTGTCATAATCAAATAGTACCACCAGTTGCTACTTAGTGCAACTTGCTGAACCCCTGCAAACGAATGTAAAATACGCTATAATCGAGGCACATGGAAATGCACGCCAATATTCCGCTAAAACAATACACCACCATGAAACTGGGCGGCCCCGCACGCTTCATGGTAGATGTTCGTACGCCCGATGAGGTAGCCGAGGCCTACCGCGACGCCCACGCCAAAAGCCTGCCCGTTTTTGTACTGGGCGGCGGCAGCAATATTATTGTGCGCGATGAAGGATTTGACGGCCTGGTGATTCGTAATCGCATTCCTGGCTTTGAAATCGTATCCGATGAACCCGGCCACACCACTATTCGCGTGGGCGCAGGTGAAAACTGGGACGGGGTAGTGAAGCGTACTGTCGATATGAATCTCACCGGCATCGAAGCGCTCTCGGCCATCCCTGGCACAGCTGGCGCCGCGCCGGTACAAAACATCGGCGCCTACGGCCAGGAAATTGCCGATACACTAGTGTCGCTCGAAGCCTACGATTCGCAAACCGATGCCTTCGTAGTGCTCGAAAACAGCGACTGTGGATTCTCCTATCGTCACAGCATATTCCGCGGTGACGCCACGGGTCGCTACGTCATCCTTTCCGTCACCTTTAAGCTGTACAAAGCTGCCCCGCAACCTCCGTTTTACAAGGCCGTTCAAGAATATTTCGACGCCCACAATGTCACCCTTTTCACCGCGCAAGCCATTCGCGACGCCGTTATTGCCATCCGCACCGATAAGCTCCCCGACCCGTCGTTGCTGCCTAATACCGGGTCATTTTTCAAAAACGCCATTATCGAAAATTGGCAACTAGCCGATTTAAAAAAAGAGTATCCCGCTATCCCCCTGTACGACATGCCCGATGGCCGCTACAAAGTTCCCACCGGCTGGCTGATAGAACAAACCGGCCTGAAAGGCAAAACCCTCCACGGCATGCACGTCCACGATAAAAACGCCCTGGTGCTCATAAACGAATCCGCCGCCGGCTACGCCGACCTAGCCAGTGCTCGCGACGAAATCATCACCGCCGTACGCGATAAATTCCGCATTACCATCGAACAAGAACCGTTGGAAATGTAGCCACTTGCGCCGAGCGCCCAAACCCCTTATGCTAGACATATGAATCGTAAGGCCGGGTTTACCCTGATTGAGCTGCTGGTCACCATGACGATAATGGCAATCCTATTATCGCTGGCTGTTATTACCCTGCGTGCCAACCAAATAGCCGCTCGCGACGAAAGACGCAAAACAGATGTCGCTACCATCGCCCAGCAGCTGGAATCGTACTACAATTCCGGCACCGACGCCGCAGTGGTTGGCGCTAAAGCCGGCCAATACCCACCCACCCAGCTGGTCGACACCGAAAGCGAAGTCAAAGCCACCCTGCGCGACCTCGACCCCAAGACCCTACGCGCGCCCGATGTCGCTGATGCCTCGCCCATGAGCTTTACCGTCGCGCCCGACGCCGCCCAGCCCAACCCCGCCATCAATACCTACGTGTACCAGCCGCTCACTTCCGCCGACGCCATCTGCCAAACCACCGCCCAAGATTGCCGCAAATTCAACCTCTTCTACAAACAAGAATCCGATAATACCGTGCAAAAGGTAGTCAGTAAAAATCAATGAAACGACACCTCGGACAATCTGGCTTTTCGGCTGTCGAGCTGCTGATTACGCTTTTTATCGCCGCCGCTTTTATCACCACCGGCTACCAGCTATACACCATCGTCATCCGCAGTGGCGCCGACACGCGTGCGCAGTCCCGCGCCAGCAACATCGCCTACGAAAACCTCCGTCGTTACATTCCCCAGGCCACCATTCCCTGTACTGTCGTAACACCGTCGCCAACACCTACCATTCCCGTCGACAGCGGACTGCCTAGTCCTTCATCTATAACCGTGACAATCACCTGCCCCTACGGCACCTTTACCATCTCTAAAGTCGAAGCCTCGGTCAAATACGGCACCCCGCAACAGGAGGTTATCCATGCGATATACGTCAACAACTAGCCGTTCGCGCGGCTTCACCCTTATTGAAGTGCTGATTATTGCGCCCATCGTGGTGCTTGCTATCAGCGGATTTGTCGCCCTAATGATTACCATGGTCGGAAACATTCTGCAAGCTCGCGAACAAAACGCCCTGGTGTACGAAACTCAGGATGCTCTGGACCGAATCGAACAGGACGCGCGCCTAACAACACAATTTCTTACCACCTCGGGCGGTCAGCCTTCGCCGCAGGGCAGCAACAACGGTGCCACGGGCACGGCCGCCTTTACCGCTACGGCTGGTGGTGCCATCATCCTCAGTAGCCTCGCAACCACCAAAAACCCCGCCGACACCACCCGCGAGCTGGTGTATTACACCAACCAACCCTATGCCTGTAGCGCCCAAAAAACCTACAATAAAGTCTTCCTCATTAAAATCATATACTTTATCAATGCCGGGTCGCTGTGGCGGCGCACCATCGTACCCCCGTACAACACCACCACGCCCGTCAACGCCGACACCGTTTGCGACGCGCCGTGGCAGCGCAATACCTGTAGCCCAGGCATGTCGGGTGGGGTGTGTCAAACCAACGACAGCGAAGTCATGAAAAACATCAGCTCGCTCAATATCGACTATTACAGCAGCCCGTCCAGCGACACGTCTATCGGCGCCGGCAACGCCACTGCTGCCAGTAGCATTGCGGTTAACATTCAAGGACTGCGCACTGTCGCCGGGCGAACCGCCACTAGTAACGGCACTATGCGCGCCACAAAATTAAATCTCCCCACAAATTAACACATAATGCTTGCGCTTACCGGGCGCGGGTAGTATAGTACAATTAGACAACACATTAATTAGGGGGCTAATAAGAAATGACTCTTAGCAATATCAAAACTATGAAAAGAGAACGCGGTTTTACTATCGTTGAACTCTTGATCGTGATCGTCGTGATCGCTATCTTGGCCGCTATCACCATCGTGGCCTACAACGGTGTCCAAAACCGCGCTAACACCACGAAAAACGACACAATCGCAAAGGAAATCGCCAACAAGGCCGAGGTCTACTATGCTGACCCGAACGGTGGTAACGGCGTCTATCCAACACTCGCACAATTGACAGCTGCAACAGCTGACAAAACGTTTGCATTAAGTGCTGGTGCCACGGCCGCCATTCAGTCGGCTACGGCCATCAAGGACAAGGTGCAATACCAATACTGCGATACCGGTAAAGGCTACCGCGTTGTAGGCTTTGACTACTCGACGAGCGCTCCTGCAGCAACCGTTCGTACAGGTGGTACAACCGTTGCTTGTTCTTAGACTATCCTAGCGACAATATAATACACCCTCGCATAGAGGGTGTATTTCTTTGGCAAAGACGGAACGCTACCTATCGCTAGGGAGCGGAAATTGGCGCGCGAAGGCCGTCACTTCACTGCGCAGCCGCAGCAGAACGGCCGCATCTTCACGCGCATCAATAGCCTGTTTCATCCATTCGGCTATTTGCTCCATGTGTGCTTCGCGTAGCCCGCGCGTCGTCAGTGCCGGCGTACCCAGGCGAATACCACTGGGGCGGAATGGCGGCAGCGGGTCGTCCGCTACGGCATTGGCATTCAGCGTCAGGCCAATTTTATCCAACGCTCTTTCAGCCACCTTGCCATCAATCCCAAAGCTTTTGTAGACGTCGGCTAATATCAGGTGATTGCTCGTGCCGCCCGTCACCAGCTGGAAGCCGCGCTTTTGCAATTCATCGGCCAGCACGGCGGCATTTTTCACTATCTGCGCCGCATAGTCCTTAAATTCTGGTTGCAACGCCTCGCCAAACGCCACAGCCTTGGCTGCAATGACGTGCATTTGCGGACCGCCCTGCATACCCGGGAAAATGGAGCGGTCTATCAATGTAGGGATATTTTCCAGCGTTTTTTCGGGCTTTTTCAGCGGATTACCCACCACACCCTTGCTAAGAATCAGCCCACCGCGCGGCCCGCGGAGGGTTTTGTGCGTGGTTGTCGTAATGACATGAAAACCGTAGTCGAACGGATTTTTCGCCACCCCGCCTACTATCAGGCCGGCGATGTGCGCCATATCAGCCATCAGTAGCGCGCCGACTTCTCGGCCGATAGCCGCAAATTTGGCATAATCCAGCTCGCGCGGGTAGGCACTAAACCCCGCCAAGATAATTTTCGGTTTGTGTTCCAGTGCCAGCGCTCGCAGTTCGTCATAGTCTATTTCGCCCGTGACAGGGTCTTTCATTTTGTAGCGCACAAAATTGTATAGCTGCGCACTGCGCGTCACCGGTGCGCCATGGGTCAAGTGCCCGCCATGCGACAAATCCATCGCCAGCACCGTATCACCAGGTTGCAGCCAGGCATTGTACACCGCCTCGTTGGCTGGCGCGCCCGAATGCGGTTGCACGTTGGCGTGGTCGGCGCCAAATAGCTGCTTGGCGCGGTCAATCGCCAGTAGCTCTAGTGGGTCGGTGAAGTCTTGGCCGCCGTAGTAGCGCTTGCCCGGGTAGCCCTCAGAGTATTTATTGGTAAACACGCTGCCCAGCGCTGTCAGCACGTCCCGCGACACATAGTTTTCACTGGGTATCAGTTCCAAC
>Ga0075418_10002192_pt1 | contig 22248 bp, 23 predicted proteins | sample SoiMetdeltSBSDD2_FD_81776 | JGI IMG/M metagenome (GOLD analysis project Ga0075418, IMG submission 81776) | Bulk soil microbial communities from a Populus tree surrounding site in Tennessee, USA - Soil MetaG P. deltoides SBSDD2 | ecosystem: Environmental > Terrestrial > Soil > Tree plantation...
GAAGCGAAAGCAGACGAAACGCTCGGGCGTCACGTCGTCGCCCGGTAGCGCGAGCGGCACGTAAAACGGCCGCCGATCGAGCGGGAAGAATAGCTGCCCGCCGTCCGGGTGATAGTTGGCGTGCCACAGCATCATGCGGCGAGGGGGATTCGCGTGGTCGGTGCGCGCGAGCTCGGGCAGCACCGCGTAGGCAAGAATGTAGTGGCCCCCGACGGCCTCGTTCCGCCCGTACAGAACATCGCCCTGCCATTCGCTCACGAACACGCCTTCCGTCGTGCCGGCCTGGTCTCCGGTGTCCGCGTCGACCGATCGCGTGCCCTGCGCCGGCCACCGAACGATCTCGATGCGGCATTCACCGGGATCCGCCACGAAGTGCCCATAGCCATGAAGCGTCTCGGGAGTGGCGTCGACGACCGGCATTGAAACGACCTTGAGCCCGGACGGCAGCTTTGGGTTGAGATAGTCGATCGGCGTGTTCACGAGGACCCTCTGACGCCACGTTCGAGCGTTGCCAGTGACTGTTCGAGGTTGCAACGGGCCTGGGCTTCGTATCGCTCTCGGAAGTCGGCCGTGCAGAATACGTAAGGTCTGGCCAGGAGCTCCTTCAGTATCTCAGCCCTCCTGGAGCGGAACATCTCGTCTGGAACCCACGCATACTCCCTCCGAACCTGGGCCTCGTACTCCTGGAACCGAGCAGGGTGAGCGCCGAGGACCGACAGATCTGCGTCAACGAGGACTTCGGCGTCGATGCCGACCGGCGCGGCCGCATGGCGTGTGAACATGACAAGATCGTAGATCCTCTGGGCGCTTTCAGCACCGGCGCCCAACTCTTGCGCGGCGGTGCGTGCCCAGTCCGCGCTCCGCTGCTCATTGTCGTGACGTCGAGTGTCGTAGATCACGTCGTGGAACCAGAGGCCCACCCTGACCTCGGCTGGATGTTCAGCCAGAGCGATGATGGTTTGGACCTTTTCGAAGCATTCGGCAAGGTGCTGATCCGTGTGGTAGTGGCGGTGCGGCTCGGAGTACCGACCTCGGACATCTGCATACAGGCGCCTGAGCGTCGGTGAATCGCCGACTCTCAACTGGCACCAGGCTTCAACCCAATCGGCAACATCGGTCATGCTAGACCGTCACTGAACCTCTAGTGGTAAGTCTTGGGCGGTTCCTGCACGACCGGCGCCGCGGCGGCGAGGATCTCGCGGCGATCGCGGGTCAACGGCGGATAAATCCGTTGGCAGTTGATGAGCTGCTTCGTTTTCTTGGCCGTTGCGCCCGTCGTGACGACATGCCGATCCCACCCCTCGGTGTAGACGGCTCCCCAGGGACCCAGGTCCAGCACAGTCACATACCACGCGATGTGCAGCGGGAGCATCGGCAAGCCGAACAGATCGGCGACGACGTTGTGTCCCGCGAACCGCCCCATCGGCCTGCCGTGCTGACAGGACATGACCGACACATGGCGGTCGTCCATCATGGCCCAGGCCACATCGCCGGCCGCGAATACGTGTGCCACGCCCTTCACGCGCATGAACTCGTCTACCGCGATCCGACCAAGGCGATCGCGCTCGACCGGGAACAGTCGGGTGAGCGGGTTGGCCCGGGTGCCCACACACCAGACGACCGTCGCTGCGGGAATCTCCTCGCCGGACCGCAGCGTGATACCGGCCGGGCTGATCGAAACGACGTCGAACCCCAGCCGTGTCTCGATGCCGAGCGCGCCGAGGGCCTCCTCGATGACAGGCCGCGCGGATTCCCCCATGTCCGAGCCGACATGCGAGCTATGGTCGACGAGGATGACGCGGAACGATCGGTTCAGGTTAGCCCCTGCCAGGATCGCCCGGAGTTTTTGCGTCATTTCCGTCGCCGCTTCGATGCCGGTCAGGCCTGCGCCCACCACGACGACCGTGTACAGCCCTGGAGATTCGGGCCGGCGGGGAAGCGACTGAAGATGCGCGTTGAGCCGGGCGCCGCCGTTGTACGTGTCCACGTCGAAGGCATACGCGGCCAGGCCGGCGACGTCCGGGCGGAAGACCTGGCTGCCGAGGGCGAAGACGAGCCGATCATAGGGAAGGGTGATCTGCCCGCCTGCAGTCGTTGCTGCGACGGTTTGCCCCGCCAGGTCGATGCCCGCGACCTCTCCTTCCACGCGCTGAACCCCGATCGGGACGAGAACGTCATCGAGCGGGATGCGGACCGGAGTGAGATCGGCCTCGTAGTCGCGCACACGGATGTTGTGGAAGCCGTCGCGGTTGACGACGGTCACCTGCACGGCCTCCGGGCCGTACCCGAGCTCGTCGAGCTTTCGAGCCGCACCGACCGCGCTCCAGAGGCCGGCGAAGCCGCTTCCCAGCACGAGGATTCGATCAGCCATGGGCGCGGGACGCGTTGAGCTTCACGGCCGCGCGAATAAGAGCTTTCAACGCCGCTTCGTCAATCTTCTCGCCCTCGTGGAAGTCGATGGCACGCCTGGTGTTGCCATCGAGGCTGGAGTTGAGGAGGCCTGAGGGGTCCTCGAGGGCGGCCCCCTTCGAAAAGGTCATCTTCACGACGTTCTTGTAGGTCTCGCCGGTGCAGATCAATCCGTCGTGAGACCACACCGGAACCCCTCGCCACTTCCACTCCTCGACCACCTCGGGGTCGGCTTGCCTGATCAATCTGCGGAGCTGCGAGAGCATCTTGCCCCGCCAGTCGCCCAACTCTTTGATCCTCTCGTCTATCATCAGTGATGCGCTCTTCCTCATGATGTTTCTTTACACCCCGTGAGGCGCCCGTACAGCCCAAAGCGCTGATGCCGCTTCCGCCACGATTGTGGTCATGATCTCTCCAACAGGCATGACTCGATGAATCAGTCCCACCCCTTGACCCGCGAGAAATGGCAACTCGTCGATCCGGCCGTCCGTGTCGGGCGTGGGGACGAAGCTGGAAAACCGATGGAGCGGGATGGTATCTCCAGCCAGCTTCATGGTGCCGATGATCGGTTGTGACTCGAGGTCCTTGGGTGCTGTCTCTTCCCGGTCGGCGAACTCATGGGCGAGGCCAACGTCCAGGACTCGCATCGGATTGAAGTGAGGCATGTTGGGGCCGTAGACCGATGAGAGGCGGGTGTCGGTCCCTACAGCTTCGACCAGCCGTCGTTTGTATTCTATGTGCGCAAAGGCCTCCGCACTGGCGACGAATCGCGTCCCGATTGACACGCCGTCGGCGCCGAGAACGAGTGCAGCCGCTACCTGGCGGCCGGTGGCGATGCCGCCAGCCGCCAAAACCGGTGTGGGCGCGACCGCCTCGAGAATGGACGGGACTAGTACGAACGTTGGCAGCGACCCGTAGTTGTGACCGCCCGCCTCGCTGCCTTGAGCGACGATCAGGTCAATACCCGAGTCAACGGACTGCTTGGCGGCAGCGACGGAGCCCACCTGCTCCCAGACCTTGATGCCCGCGTCATGCAACGCACCGATGAACTCCCGCAGTGGATGTCCCCAGTGGAAAGAGACGACGGATACGTGCTCCTCGATGCACGCCTGGATCTGGGCTCGACTCGCAAGAAACGTAATGAAGTTGACGTTGAGGGGACCGTTGGTGGCGGCTTTGACAGATCTGATCAGACCTCGCACGGCCTCGGCAGGCAGGGGGCCAACAGCGAGCGAGCCTAATCCCCCAGCGTTGCACACGGCAATCGCAAGGCCTGGTGCCGTGCCGACGAAGGCCATGGGGGCCAGAGCGACAGGATGCCGTACTTCGTAATCGCGGGTGAACCGGGTCTCGATGTGATCATTCATGACGCTTACCTGACGCCTCGCTTACCCGCCGGAGCGAGCGGCGCAAGCTCCGGTCGGGTGGAGCGTGGAGTTAGACATTCGCGGTTACTACGTGAGCGCCTGCGGGGATCATAATGTGATCACCGTCGACATACCCGCGCAGTGCCGTGGTCATGTCATCCACAAGCGCAGCGCGCCGGTCGGCAGCCAGCCTGGCGATTTCTTGCGCGATCGGAAGCGCTGCGAGATGACCAGGGACAAACTCCGCCGGCAATGGGAGCCGCGTCATCTCGATCGTCGGATCAACACGAACATTCTGAAAGCCGGCCGAGGCGACGAGCCTGCGCAGCTCCTCGGCGTCGCCGAGTGCATCGGCCGCTCGCGTCATGGCGCCGGCGCCCTTGCTCACGTGTCGTTCGAGCGCATCGGCGAGGGCCGCGCGGTAAGGGCTATCCGTGATGGCGCTCCAGACCGTGAACGCCAGTCGGCCGCGGTGACGAAGAACTCGTCGCATCTCACGCAGCGCTTGGAGGCGATCAGGAAAGAATTGCACCCCCTGCTGACAGAGCACCACATCGAAGGCGGCGTTAGCGAACGGTAATGCGGCCGCATCGCCCGTCCGCCACTCGACGGTGTTGCGGCCATCAGCGGTTGACACCGCCCGGGCGGCTTCGATCATGCCTGCATTCAGGTCGATACCGACGACGCGACCGCCCGTCCCGACACGTTCGGCGGCCAGGCGGGCGACGAAGCCGGTTCCGCAAGCTACATCGAGAACGTGTTCGGCGGGGCGCAGCGCAGCCACGTCGACGAGACGCCGCACCCACGGCTCCATCATCAGCCTCACGTACCGTTCGTAAAACTCCGGCGCGTTCCCGCTGAGCTGCCAACGCTCTTTTGTGCTCATCACTGCTCCAGTCCGCTTGTACGCCTAGCGGCTCGGCGTTGAGCGGCCGACGCGAGCAACGCCAGCGACGGTCCGCTGAAGCGCCCTGTTCGACGGCCACTACTGGATCACGTGGTCCGCGCGCCGCAGGAGCGACGGCGGAATCGTGAGACCGAGCGCCTTCGCGGTCGTGAGATTAACCACCAGCTCGAACTTGGTCGGCTGCTCGACTGGCAGGTCGGCGGGTTTGGCGCCTTTGAGGACCTTGTCGACATAGGTGGCGGCGCGCCGGAACATGTCGGCAGTGCTGGGCCCGTTGGACATGAGGCCGCCGTCGTCCACGTACTCCCTCGCTCCAAAGATGGAAGGGAGCCGACTCCGCCGCGCGAAGCTTGCGACCTGATCCCGCCTCGCGACGGTGATGGGATTCCCCACAGGCACGATCAGCGCCTGTGCACGCCCTTTCGTTGTCACCGAGAAGGCACGCTCGAGATCCTCGCCTCGGAAGAGCTCGACGGACTGAAGCTCCATATGCAGTGAACGAGCCGCCGCCTCGGTTTCCTTGTAGTCGAGCAGGTTGCCCCGGGAGTCGGGACTCCAGAGGAACGCGACGCGCGAGAGCCCCGGGATGATCTCCCTCAGTAGCTCCAGCCTCTTTCCACTGGTTTCCGGAGAAAGCGTGCTGAGCCCGGTGACGTTTCCACCTGGGCGCGCGAGACTGGCCACGAATCCAGCCCCCGCGGGATCTGAGCTGAGCACCATCACGATCGGGATCGTCTGAGTGTGTCGTCTGACCGACGCGATAGCGATATCGTTGGTCGCCACGATCACGTCCGGCTTGAGCGCAACCAGCTCCCGTGCGAGCTCTGGAAGTCGCTCGACCGCGCCCTCGGCGAGGCGGACCTCCAGGAGAACCGTCTTCCGTTCGATGTAGCCGAGCTCCCGCAGCCCCTCCCTGAACGCAGCGATCAAGTGCGCCAGGGACCCCTGAGTTGTTGTCGCGAGAAGCCCGATCTTCGGGATGCCGGTTGCCTGCTGGGCGTCGCTCGGGGGGCCGGCCGTGGCAATGGTGAGCAGCAGTGCGAGGCCGAATAGCGTTCGAGAGCTCATGGATCGATAACCTTGTCGGCTCGCACCAGCAGCGCCGTCGGGACGGTGAGATTCAACGCCTTCGCGGTCTTGAGATTGACCACCAGTTCGAACTTGGTCGGCTGTTCAATGGGCAGCTCGGCAGGCTTGGCTCCTTTCAGAATCTTGTCCACGTATATCGCGGCGCGTCGCTGGAGCATATAGAGGTCGGCAGAGTAGCTCATGAGACCTCCAGCCTCCGCCCAGTAGGTCAGCGTGAAGATCGACGGCAAACGCTGAGCATTGATGATTTCCACGATCCGAAGCCGCGCCTCGTCGAGCACCGGGTTGGCCAGCCCAACAACGGCCTCGACACCGGCCGTCCTGAGCTGGGGCGCAAGGTCATCCAGCGTCAGGGGCTCCCGGAGGACCACGCGGTGGAGCTTCACGCCATGCCGTGGCGCTGCGGCCTCGGCCTCCTTCATGACCGCACCGCCGGCGCCAACGGTGATCACACCGATCCGCGTTGCCCTGGGCGCTACTTCTCTGATGAGCTGGAGCTGTTTGCTGATCAGGTCGGCCTGCAGCAATGACGTCCCGGTCACGTTCCCTCCCGGCCGTGAGAGAGTCGTCACAAAACCGGAACCCACGGGGTCGGCGACGGCTCCCATCACGATCGGAATCGTCGATGTCACCCCTTTCGCCGCACGGGTCGCATCCGTCCCGAACGCCACAATGACGTCGACCTTTTGCTCGACTCTCATACGTCACGCTTTTTGCTCGACTCTCATACGTCACGCTGCATCACGACGTATGGAGCATTCGGTCGACTTGCAACGGTGAAGCCCTCGCGTTCGAACAGTGGGATCGTACCAGCATGGGCCCAGTTGCCGTCTTGAGGCGTTACCGTCGGGTATGCCTCGACGAGCCCGCCACCGCTCTCACGAATAGCGTCGAGCGCGGCGCGTAGGGCCGTGCTCGCCACGCCCCGTCGACGCCGACGGACGGCTGTGACGAAACACGTGATGCGCCAACGGACACCGTCGCCCAAAGGAGGGATGCGCCGGTCTCTGCGACCATCGCCCGGGAGCGGCAGCTCCTCGGCTGACCCAAACTGGCACCACCCGATGGGCTCGCCGTCGTCATAGACGAGGATCCCGTGGGCTCGGCCGTCGTTGACCTGGGCACGCTTCTCCGCCTGGTTTTGAATCCGCATCGCTTCGCGGTTCGGATACGCAGCCTTGGGAAGATGGCAACCGCGCTGATACAGCATGCAGGCGCAGAACGCCCACCCGGTACCTCGCGCGAAGAAACGCTCAAAGTCTGGCCAGGTCTCCGGGCTCAACTCCTTGGTCGCGTACTCCACGTACCTCTCGCCTCGAGCTGGTCCGTAGAACGCTCGCGGTGAGGGGCCGCGGCGAGCGAATGCGAGCCAGCGGGGATCGAGCCTCAGCGCCACCAAGGACGCCCGGCTCACTCTGCGTGCCCTTAACGGCTCGGATCAGCTCCGGCCGCACCGGTGGACCCGGGCGCCTCGAACACCGGCAGTATTTGCTCGACGACGTCCGGTCTGCCGAACACCGAACTTAATATACGGCCGTTCGGCGTCGCGATGTCACGCACGACGGCATAGGCGCCGCCCGCCTCCTCGATAAGAACTTGGCTGGCCGCCAAATCCCAGATCGCGTTGTGGGCATCCACCATCCTGTCCGCAGCACCGGTAACCACTACCGTGTGCGCATACGCGGCCCGGTAAATACGGTGATTGGGAAAGCGCCGCGTTAAGGCATCGAAGACATGGCCTTCGTCCGTGCCGCGCACGAAGTTGAGCCGCGCACTCATTACCAGCCGTACGGCCTCCGGGCGCGTCGGCGTGCCGGGTTCGCGCAGGCGTATGCGCTGGCCGTTGCGCCACGCGCCCAGCCCGACCGCGGCGCTTGCCCGCACGTCGAGCGCTGGGTGGTCTATCAGGCCGACCACCGGGAGGCCATCGTGATGCAACGCCAGCATAGCGCCCCAGGTGGGAATGCCGTGGATCAGCTCCTCGGTGCCGTCGATCGGATCGAGGAACCCACTGGAACGCGCTCTCTGGTTGGTGGGCGGGATATTCCTCGCCGATCACGCCGTGACTGGGAAACTGGCGCGCGATCAGCTCGCGCAGCCTGCGCTCGATCGCGCGGTCGACGTCTGTGACCGGCGACGCGTCGTGTTTCGTCTCGGTCGCGAACCCGCGTTCGAGCATTGGCGCTGCTATGCGCCGGGCTTCGTCGGCGAAGGCCATCGCGGCGGCGTAGTAGCGTTCGACATCGCTCGCCGGCAGGTCGATGCGGCTGATTCGGCGGGGATCTGACATCTAACGCCGCCGCTCACCCGCGGCAGCCCGAGCGACCGGAGGGAGCGACGGTGGCGTCAGGTGAAACGGCTTGTTGGACGGAAGGGCGCGACCGTCACGCGACATCGATGACCCCGATTTCCGTCTCCCGAGCGATGCTCACAGAATGTGGCGCAATGAGGTTGGTCCACACCCAATGATGGTGCTCAATGACCCGGTCCGCGCTGAGATGCGGCCGGTCGCTGACCGTATGGCCGTCGGCGACTGCGACCACTTTGAAGCCTAATGCCGCAGCGGAACGGATCGTCGCATCGACGCAGAGATCGGTAGCCCATCCGGTCACGAGGAGTCGCTGAGCACCGAGCTCGGCGAGATCGGATCGAAGGGATGTGCCGAAGAATGGATCGTTCAGGGTTTTGCTGACGATTCGGTCGCATGGTTCGGTGTCGATAGCGCTCAGAAGACGCCAGCCCGGTGTGAGCGGCTCAAAGTCGTCGCCAACTGGCCCTGCGTGCTGAACAAAGAAAACCCGCCCACCGGCGCGACGCACCCGCAAAGCGAGACGATTGATACGTTCAACGACGGCGACGAGGTCGTGCTTCCGGTCGCCTCTGAGAAGTCCCTCCTGCATATCAACGACTAGAAGGACGTCCATGCCACTTCCTCTTGGTTAGTTCGTCCAACGGCGCGGCTGAGCGGCCGGCTGCCTGCCGTAGGCGATGGCGCTTGGCTGTTCGCCGGCCCGCTCGCGCCGCTGGTTAGACGTGACGGCGCCTTCATGCTCAAGACTTTCATGGCTCTAGCCCGAGCCCTCGACGAGGAGAAAGTTCAGATGCGAGCCGGCCTGCCGAAGTCGCTTCATCGGTGCGTACTCAGGATCGTTGTACCAAGCGCGCGCATGGTCCATCGACGGAAACTCGATCATGGTGATGTTGGTGACGTCTGGAGCCGCGCCTTCAAGAACTTCCCAGGGATTCGTCGTGCGCGCAACGTACCGTCCGCCGTGCTTCGCAACCAGCCTGTCCACAACTTCTCTATATGCTGGGCGCCATGAGGCGTCCCGGATGTTGTAGAGCCCGATCGCAAATGCTGGCATAGATCCTCCTCATCGGGAAGAAGCTCATCGCGGCGCGCTTCGCTTTCGGACTCCACCCTCAGACGATCTACATCTACGATGAGCCAGTCGGCTGTCCAAGCGGACGTCTAACGACCTTGCCGTTCAGCGGCGCGGCTGCGTAAGCGAGGACCACGTCCGCTGCAACGGCGGGTTCGGCAGCTCATGATCGGGTTCCGCGGCGCTGCTGCTTTTGCAGGTGCTTCGCGTCGACCGCGTAGATCGTCACCACGATCCTTGCGCCCAAGCGTTCCACTGACTTCAGAGTCTCGGGCTCGAGCGCGAGTTCGAAGGCTCGCGGTTCCGTCCCGCCTTGGATCCCGATGTTGAAGTCCCGCTGAGTAGCCTTTTTCCAGAGGCTGCGCGCCGGGGCCGGCAAGGCAGACAGCACCTTGACGAACCCTTTGATCCCCCTCTCGGCGCTTTCGGGCTGAGTGGCAAGTTCGAGGTGCGTCTGGTAGCCGGCCCCTGCGGGACCGGTGTGCAGGTCGAACACCTTCGAACCAAGCGCTTGAACGAAAGGCGTCAGATCTTGTGGCGCGCTGACGTCGAGGTCAACGTTGAGGAAGCAGGTTGCCTCATCCGATCGCTTCTTGTTCGCCTTCATTCCTCGTCTGCCGAACGGTCCGATTGAGCGGCCGGCGAAGCCGGTCCGCTCCAATGGGTTGTTGGGCGGTGGTAGGGTACGGTCCGGGACATGGGTAACAATTTAGTCCGGAGACATGGGTGACACCTAAAACACTGGCGAGGCACCAGGGAGGTGCCGATGCCGTGGAGGGCCGAATCACCCATGGATCAGCGAACCCAATTCATCACCGACTTCCTTCGCGACGCGCTGTCGACCACAGAGCTCTGCGCGCTGTACGGCATCTCGCGTAAGACCGGGTACAAATGGATCGAGCGGTATCTGCGCCACGGGCCCGCGGGCTTGGAGGAGCAGTCGCGTCGTCCGCGCCACGCACCGAATCAGACGCCGGCGGAGATCGTGACGGCGCTCCTGGAGGCTCGGCGTCGGCACCCGACGTGGGGCGGCAAGAAGCTGCTGACCCTGCTGCACACGCGCCATCCGCGGTGGCCGCTGCCCGGCCGCTCGACGGCGTGCGACATCCTGACGCGTCATGGGCTGGTGCCGCGGCGGCGCCAGCGTCGACGCATCGGGCATCCCGGCCAGCCAACGAGCCCGATGCTCGCGCCCAACGATGTCTGGAGTGCCGACTCCAAAGGGCAGTTCCGCACCGGTGACGGCCGCTACTGTTATCCGCTGACCGTGGCCGATGGGTTCAGTCGCTATCTGTTGGGCTGTCAGGCGCTCGGCTCGACGGCCGGCGCGGAAGCCAAGCCGATCTTTACGCGCCTGTTCAAGGAGTACGGCCTGCCCACGCGGATTCGGACGGACAACGGGGTCCCGTTCGCGACCAACACGTTGGCGCGCCTGTCGACACTTTCGGCGTGGTGGGTGCGTCTGGGCATCCTCCCCGAGCTCATCGAGCCCGGGCGCCCCGCGCAGAACGGACGCCACGAGCGAATGCATCGCACGCTGAAGGCGGAGACGACCCGCCCGGCTGCGGGCAGCTTGGCCGCGCAACAGCGGCGCTTCAACATCTTTCGCGAGGAGTTCAACCGCGAGCGGCCGCATGAGGCCCTCGACCAGGCGACGCCGGCCGCCTGCTACACACCGTCGCCGCGCCCGCTGCCTGACCGTGTGCCGCCGCTCGAGTACCCAGACCGATTCGAGGTCCGCTACGTCAGCGCCAACGGCGGCATTCGGTGGAACCGCCGCTGGGTGAACGTCTCGATCGTGTGCGCCGGCGAGTACGTCGGATTGGAGGAGATCGACGACGGAATCTGGAACGTCTACTTCGGGCCGCTGAAACTCGGCCGCCTGCACGAACGGCGGATGCGGATTGAGGACGAGTACGGGAGACTCTATCGTCACGGACATGTGTAACCCATGTCCCCGGACTCTTTTGTTACCTATGTCCCCGACCGCTCAGTAGGCACCAGGCTGGCTGGGCCACGCATGGTCATTCGATAACTCGATCTGCGCGAGTGAGCAGTGTAGGTGGAATCGTCAGACCGAGCGCCTTCGCCGTCTTGAGGTTCAGGACAAGCTCGAACTTGGTGGGCTGCTCGACGGGCAAGTCGCCGGGATTCGCGCCCTTCAGGATCTTGTCCACAAACACGGCGGCGCGCCGATGCAGCTCCACGACATTGGCACCATAGGCCATGGGGCAACCACTCACTGCGAACTCGGGAGTCCAGGCGACGCACAGCAGTCGGTGCTTTGCCGCAGACTTGGCGATCTGAGCCCGCTGAGCATAGAGGGCGCCGTCGGAAAGCACGATGACGGCCTGCGCTTTGTCCCGAGCCGCCGTCGCGAGGGCGCCTTCGAGTCCGCTGCCGTCTCCCGCCTCGAGAGATCGAACGGAGAGCCCGAGGGAGCGGGCCACCGCGGCCGTATCCTTCATTTGGGGCGCCCCCGAAGGGTTTGCCGGATTCCAGAGCACGGCAATCCGAGCGATATCGGGCATCACCTCGCGGAGCAACTCGAGACGCTTTCCGGCGATTTCGGGTGCGATGTCCGTGAGTCCCGTCACATTGCCTCCCGGCCGAGCGAGGCTGGTCACAAGGCCAGTGCCGACCGGATCGCCGGCGACCGCAAACACGACAGGGATAGAGGTAGCCGCACGACGGGCCGCATCCGTCGCCTGCGTTCCTTGTGTCACGATGGCGTCGACCTTCACCTTGGCCAGTTCCGCCGCCAGCGCAGGAAGGCGGTCCGCATGTCCCCCGGCCCAGCGGAATTCCAAGACAAGATTCCGTCCTTCCGCGTAACCCAGCTCTTGCAAGCCGCGCCGGAGCGCTTCGACACGCGGGTCGCCCGGAGAAGACGAACCGGCTCCCAGGAATCCGATGCGCCAGACCCTCGTCGGCTCCTGCGCCTCGACGGCGACCGGCACCGCAACGAGCAGAAAGATAGCTGAAATCAGCCTGATCACGATCGGCCTCATCGAGCTCATCGAGCCATCAGACGGTCGTCACTCTTCCGCCCAACTCATCGGGGCTGAGCGGCCGGCGCGCCAGTCGTTCGACTTGACGCAACGGTTGACACCGGGCCGCTCTAGCTGCTCGTCAGACGGGCTATCTGTTCCATCCATCATGTCTGCCCTGACCAGACGGCCTCGCGTACCCACGGTGTGAGCCACTTCCATACACGGCCAGCCGCAGTTGCTCCACGCCTTCCGGAGTGGGCGCCACTCACAAGGACTCCCCACCGAACCGACACGCGATCCTGGAAGACGTCGCGAACAAAGGACAGGGCCGCCCTGGCGGCCTCCGTGATCTGTTCGGCCTGAGCACCGGAGGGTGATTCATCCACACCCAAGTGCGTGTGATGGCCTCGAGGGCCGACGAAGATTGTGATCTCGTCCCACCCAAACCCCACTGTGAGAGTTCCGAGGACGGCCGACGTCTGCGGATACTCCATGGAGGCGCCATCGTGCGCCTCGCGCCAGACCGTGCCAGGGAGCACGAATGAACTCTCCCGAAGGAATGCCGACCTCAAGTCACCCGACCTGTCCCGCTGGTCCATCGATCTATCGCAGCTCCCGTCTAGACAGTATGACTTCCGCGAAGCCTACGACCGTCGTTGCCGCTCGACTTCGGTTCGCAGCCGCTCTTCCTGCGCGCGCAGCTCCGGCGTGAGCTCGCTGCCGAATTCATCTGCCTCGAAGATCGGGCGGATTTCGATCTCCGCTTCCTCGCCGGGCATGGGATCGGGGCAGCGCTTGACCCACTCGAGCGCGTCCTGCATTGACTTCACCTTCCAGATCCAGAAGCCCGCGACGATTTGCTTGGTCTCGGGGAACGGACCGTCGATCACGGTCTTCGTCCCGCCGGAGAAGCGCACGCGCTTGCCTTTGCTACTGGGGTGAAGTCCCTCGCCGGCCTGCATGACACCGGCCTTCACCAGCTCCTCGTTGAACTTGCCCATCTCGCGGAGCAGCTTCTCGCTCGGCATCACGCCTGCTTCGGAGCTCTTCGTCGCCTTGATCATGACGATGACTCGCATCATTTCGCTCCTTCGTCGGGGAAGGGATCAGACCGATTCACGACTCAGCGCCAGCGAGGGCCCGGATGTCCGTCCCACGACAACCTCGGCCCGTCCACGGTGAAGCCCGCGGCGACGAACGCGTCGAACACCTCGCTCTCGCGGATGGGGTGGCCCTCCCACTCCTCGACGTCCAGGCGGCGCACGCGGCGCAGCGGCAGCGGCGGCGCGACGACGGTCTGCAGCGCGCGGATGGCGCCGGCGAGATCCACGGCTTCCCAGCCGGCCAGCGGTGTGAGCACGCGACCTTGTCCCTCGACCAGCAGCACGGGGCGGCCGGCGCGCAGAACCAGCCACGTGGTCGGAATGCGCGCCGCGGCGGCGCGCTGGCCATCTCGGCGGGTGAGCGTGAACACGCGGCCCCACAGATTGGCCGGATCGGCGATGGTGACGAGTACGTGAGGCTCGGCGCGGCGTGACGGCGTCTCGAGATCGCGCAACGTGTCCTCGAGAGCGTATTGCTCGCCGGAGAGACCCTCGACGAAATAGCCGCGCACGACCTCGCCGCCGTACTCCATGCGCAGCAGCGTGTGGCGCAGCGTGGACCAGTCGCCCTGCGCCAGCTCGCGCGAGAGCACGCCGTACCGGGCGAGCAGCAGATGGACGCGTGCCTCCTCGCGCTCCTCCGGCGAGAGCGCTTCCTCTTCGGCCAATGCGCTCCAACGGCCGATCACGGGCAGGCGGGCGAGCGGCGCGCGACGCGCCCCGCGGCGCGGACGCCGTCCGCGATGTGCCGGTCGCGGCGGCTCGGGGCGGGAAGGCGCGGTGCCCGCGACAATCCCGCTGAAGGTGTCGGGCGTCACGAGGCCCGCCCAGAACAGCTCCCACAGCGCGGCGAGCGTGGCCGACGTGTCCAGACCCGCGCCGCGCGCGAGATCCTGCGCGAACGAGGCGCCGCGCAGCTGCAGGTGCAGCAGCACGTTCTTCACCTTCGGATCCAGCTCGGCGCGCGGCGTGGGCGCCGGGCGCAGCCAGCCGGCGTTCTCGCGTAGGGCGAGCCCGACGCGGCCCGGGCGCGGCGCAGCCGTCTCGCGCGGCTCGAACACGGTCCACACGATCTCGCCCGCGAGCCCCAGGCGATCGAGCCACTCGCGCTGATAGTCCTCCACGCGCGGCACGAGCAGATCCTGCTCCCAGACGCGCGCGGGGAAATCGTCGCCCTGCAGCAGCTCGACGGCGGCCAGCACGCCCGTCGGTCCGGCGAGCCGATGCTCGGGATGCAGGTGATGCCGCCGCAGCAGCATCGCCGAGAACTGCTCGGCCGTCGCCACCGGCCGGGGCACGCGGCGCGCGTGCACCTGGCGGCGCTGGACCTCCTCCAGCACGGCGATGTGGACGTACTGAGGGCCCGGCGCGCCGGCGAGAAACTCGCCGCGGCGCACGACGCCGCGCTCGGTGAGCCGATCCAGCGCGGCGACAGCCTCGGCGCGCGGAATGCCGTAGCGCTCCGTGAGCCAATCCGCGGCAACGGGCCCGCGCGTACGAATCAGCCGCAGCGCGACGCGCTCGAGCCCGGCGTCGGTGGCCAGCGCCGCATAGTGCATCGCGTCCGCGGTCGGGATCCACGCGCGGCGCCTGCCCGCGAACTCCGCCTCGGTGATCCGGCCCTCCGCGCGCAGCGCCTCGATCAGCGCGTCGGCCTCACCGACGGTGCGAGCGGCGATCTCGTCGCGCGTGAGGTCGCCGAGATCGTCGAGGATGGCCGCCAGCTCGTTGGCGTCGCGCGCGCGGCGGTCGGGCGCTGTCTTCTGCAATTCGGCCTCGACGCCGGCGACGATGTCCGGGCGCAGCGGACCGGCGTTGACCGACCACGCCTTGCGCATCGAGACCGCGTCGCTGCGCCGCTCCTCCGCATGGCCGGCGTCGAGATACGCCCAGTCCCACGCGAGCAGCAGGGGATAGACGAACGGCGAGGGCAGCGGCGTGTCGACGTGTCGCGTCCACATCTCCGAATCGTGCAGACGCCCGAGGATCCGCTTGAGCCGCGGCACATCGAGCGCGTCCTCGAAGCATTCGCGAAGCGTCTCGGCGATCACGGGGAAGTCCGGCATGCCGCCGACGGCCTCGAGCAGCGCATCAGCCTTGAGACGCATCAGGTAGGCCGGCGTGCGCTGTCCTTTATATGTGCGCGGGATGAACAGCGAGCGCACGGCGGCGTGGCGGAACCGCGTGCCGAACAGCGGGGAGCCGATCAGCGCGTGGCCGAGCAGGTCGTCGACCTCTTCCGGCGTCAGCAATGTGGCGAGCCGCTCGGGGCTGATCGGCGGGATCTGGCCCGGCGCGAACGACAGCAGCAGCCCATCGTCCACGTGCGCGGCTTCGGCCACGAGCCCGTACGCGCGGCGCACCTTTTCTTTGAGCGCCATGCCCCAGGCGCCGTTGATGCGCATGCCGAACACGGAATGGATCATCGCGTGCCGGCCGCCCATCTCGTCGGCGAACGACTCCACCACGATGCCCTGATCGTCGGCGACGCCGTCGAGCACCTCGCCGGCCTTCACGAGCCACGCGCGCATCGCCGACGCGGCCCGGGACTCCAGGCCACACTCGCGCCTGGCCCAGTCGGCGAAGTCGGGGTGGTCGAGCCGGTCCGCGGCATCGCGGCGCAGGCGTCCGACGGCGAGTCCGAGGTCGTACGAGCGCGAGGGATGCTCGCCCTTCCAGAACGGGATCGTGGGCGACATGCCGTGCGCGTCCTCGACCAGCACGCGGTCGGCGCGCACCTTGACGATCTTCCACGCGTTGGAGCCGAGCAGGAACACGTCGCCCGGCAGCGACTCGGTGACGAACTCCTCGTCGAGCGTGCCGACCTTGAGATCGGTCTCCGCCACGTAGACGTCGTAGAGCCCCGCGTCCTGGATGGTGCCGCCCGACGTCAGCGCCAGGAACCGCGTGCCCCGCCGCGCGTGCAGCCGATCGTTCACGCGATCCCAGAGCACGCGCGGCGCCACGCCCTTGACCTCTTTCGGTAAGGGCTCGGCCACGGAGCGAACCACCTCACGGAACGTCTCGCGTGTCAGCGCGCGGTAGGGCGCCGCGTTGATGAAACGCGTGTACAACGCCTCGGTCTCGATCGACTCCGCGGCCACGGCGGCGACGATCTGCTGCGACAGCACGTCGAGCGGCGCGTTGGGCATCGCCATGCGATCGAGCGTCCGCTCGTGGATGGAGCGTACGACGGCCGCCGCCTCCACCAGCTCCTCGCCCTTGGTCACCACGATCCGGCCCTTCGAGACGCGCGAGAGCGCGTGACCGGCGCGGCCCACGCGCTGGAGCGCGGCCGCCACGTTGCGCGGTGACTGCAGCTGCACCACGAGATCGATGGCGCCGACGTCGATGCCGAGCTCGAGCGACGACGTCGCCACCAGCGCCTTGAGCTGGCCGTCCTTCAACCGGTTCTCGGCGTCCAGCCGGGCGCGCCGCGACAGCGAGCCGTGGTGCGCGGCCACGCGGCCGTCCGTGATGCGATCGTTCAGGTCGCGCGCCAGCCGCTCGGCCGACCGGCGGCTCTGCGCGAACACCAGTGTCGTGCGGTGAGCCTGGACCAGCTCGGCCACCTGCTGCAGCGTCGCGTCCCAGACGGTGTCGCTCGTGGCCGTGAGGAAGTCATCGACCGGCGAGACGACGGCCATGTCGAGATCGCGCGAGAAGCCGGCGTCCACGATGACGGGATCCCGCGCGGTGGCGCCGGTGACAAACGCGAGCGCTTCCTCGACGGGCCGCACCGTGGCCGAGCAGCCGATCCGCTGCGGCCGCGGCTCGCCGGCGTCGCCCACCAGCGCCTGCAGGCGCTCGAGTGAGAGCGCCAGGTGGGCGCCGCGCTTGCCGCCCAGCAGCGCGTGGACCTCGTCCACGATGACGAAGCGCGCGCGCGAGAGCGCGGGACGGAAGCCGGCGGCGGTCAACAAGATATAGAGCGATTCCGGCGTCGTGATGAGAATGTGCGGCGGCCGACGCGTCATCGCCTGGCGCTGCGCGGCGAGCGTGTCGCCCGTACGAACGGCCACGCGGACCTCGGGCAGGCCGAGGCCCTGCGCCTCGCCGGCGGCGCGGATGCCCGCGAGCGGCGCGCGCAGGTTCTTTTCGATGTCGTTGTTCAGCGCGCGCAGCGGCGAGACGTAGACGACGTAGACGCGATCCTCCAGCCGGCCCTCGAGGCCCAGCCGGTGCAGGTGGTCGAGCGCCCATAGGAACGACGCGAGCGTCTTGCCCGAGCCCGTCGGCGCGACGATGAGCGTGTCTCGCCCGGAGGCGATGGCCGCCCAACCGTCACGCTGCGGTGCGGTGGCCTCCGAGAACGTCGCGTCGAACCAGGCACGGACGAACGGCAGAAACTCGGGCATGTCCGCTCATTGTACCCAGCGCGACAACCGGCGCCGATGACCTCCGCGTACAATCCCGGCAATGCGGATCGTCTCGATCGGCGGTGGTCCGGCCGGCCTCTACTTCGCGATCCTCATGAAGCAGGCCGATCCGTCCCACGACATCGTCGTCGTCGAGCGAAACCGCGCCGACGACACGTTCGGGTTCGGCGTCGTCTTTTCGGACGCGACGCTCGAGCACTTCCAGGCGGCCGATCGGCAGACACACGCCGCGATCACGCGCGCCTTCGCCCATTGGAACGATATCGACACGCAGTATGCCGGCCAGACGCTGCGCTCCACCGGTCACGGCTTCGCCGGCATGTCGCGGCAGGCGCTGCTGACGATTCTCCAGCGGCGGTGCGCCGCGCTCGGGGTGACGCTGCGCTTCTCGACCGAGGTCGAGGATCTCGCGCGGTACGCCGACGCCGACCTCGTGCTGGCCGCCGACGGAGCCAACTCGTGGGTGCGCACGACACACGCGGACCGGTTCGGTCCGCAGATCGACTGGCGGCCCAATCGCTTCGTCTGGCTCGGCACGACGTTCCCGTTTCCGGCGTTCACGTTTCTCTTCAAGGAAGACGAGCACGGGCTCTGGCGGGTGCACGCGTACCGCTACAACCGCGAGCACTCGACCTTCATTCTCGAGACCACGGAAGCCACGTGGCGGCGCGCCGGGCTCGATCACGCCGACGAGACGGCCACCGCGGCCTTCGCCGAGCGGCTGTTCGCGCGCGAGCTGGACGGCCATCGTATCCTGACCAACCGCTCGCTCTGGCGGCAATTCCCGACGGTGCGCAACGCTCGATGGCACGACGGCCGCGTGGTGCTCGTCGGCGACGCCGCCCACACCGCGCATTTTTCCATCGGCTCCGGGACGAAGCTCGCGATCGAGGACGCCATTGCGCTCGCGCATCACGTGCGCGGGCGGCGCGACGTGGCCGCGGCGCTCGCGGCGTACGAGGCCGAGCGTCGGCCGATGGTGGAGACGCTGCAGCGCGCGGCACAGACGAGCCTCGAGTGGTTCGAGGGAGCCGAGCGCTATCACGGCAGACTCGAGGCCGTGCAGTTCGCGTACAGCTTGCTCACGCGCAGCCTGCGCGTGAGCCACGAGAATCTCAGGACCCGCGATCCCAAGCTCGTGGCCGCGGTCGAGCGCTGGTTCGCCGAGCGGGCGGCCGCGCAGACCGGCCATGCCGTGATGCCGGGACCTCCCGCTTCGACGCCGTTCAGGCTCCGTGATCTCGTGCTTCACAACCGGCTCGTCGCGGATGGCCCGAGCGCGTCGCCGCACTTCGCCCTGGTCATGCTCAGCGAGTCGGATCAGCCGCGACGGCCCGGCGCCAGAGTCGGACTGCGCCTTTGCGGCGACTTCGCGGCGGGCGCGCGCGCGGCCGCGGAATCAGGCGTGCATCTGCTGGAGGTCGACGTCGCCGACGCGCCCAGGACGACGCTGCAGGCGTTCGATGCAGCGCGCGGCGCGTGGCCGCTGGCCCGGCCGATGGCGGTGCGCGTGGCCGCGGGCAACGATGGCGGCGCGACTGTGGAGCTGGCACGCGTCCTCGCGGCGCGCGGCTGTGACCTCATCAGTCTGGCCGTCGGGCACGATCCGGCGTCTGAGCTGGCCGCGATCGCACTGAGCGACCGCATCCGCCACGAGGCGGAGATCTCGACGCTGGTCGGTGCGGGCGTGGACACGCGCCCCGACGCGGATTCGGTCCTCGCCGCCGGCCGCGCCGATCTCTGCCTCATCCGGCCGAGTCGCGCGCCGTCGCTGGCATCTGCGATGCACCAGCCGCTGTGGTGCTAGACGCCCGCGAGGAGGATGGCGATGAAGTCGGTCGTGCTCGAGAGCACGGGGGCCAGGACCTGGGCGCTGATCTTCGATAAAGGCGACGAGCCCGTGACCGGGCTCACCGCGTTCGCGAAGGCGGAGAAGCTCGGCGGCGCGCATTTCACCGCCATTGGCGCCTTCAGCGACGTCACGCTCGGTTACTTCGACCGCGCGGCACGCGACTACAAGAAGATTCCGCTACGCGAGCAGGTCGAGGTCCTCTCGGTCATCGGCGACGTCGCGTTGGACCGCGGCGAGCCGAAGGTTCACGCGCACGTGGTCGTGGGACTCCCCGACGGTCAGACGCGCGGCGGCCATCTGCTGTCGGCGCGCGTGTGGCCGACGCTGGAGCTTGTGCTGACCGAATCGCCGCGACATCTGCGCAAGCGCCACGACCCGGAGACGGGCCTCGCGCTGATCGACGTCGCCGCGTAGCCGGCCGCCCCGCGACTTCGCGGGTGAGTGCGAGTCAGTCGCGCAAGTGGCGCTGCAGGAACGTTCGCATCCGCTGCACTTCGTCGCGGTACTGGGCAGGGTCGGTGAAGATCGCGTTGTGCCCGCTGCCGTCGTAGTACACGGCTTCCACCGGCTTACCGGCGCCTCGCAGCGCCGACTCGAAATCGCGCGCCATCTGGATATTCGATAACGAGCTCCCGCCGTCAGCAGGGCTATCCGCGACGCCATGCAGCATCAAGATCGGTGTGTTGAGCCGAGACGACATATCCACGAACTGCTTTGGATATCCAGATGAGTTCAGCACCACCGCCCGCGCGGTCCGGCCTTGCAAGACATAATTCAGGCTCGCGCCGCCGCCGCGTGAGTGGCCGAAGAGTGCCACGCGATCATGCCGCGCGCCCGGCAGCGTGCGGACCGCCTGCAGCAACGCTTCAACTATCCGCATGGCCTCTGGACTCGTCGCATCCGGCCTGGAAGGTCCGTCGGAGCACGGAATCGAGGTCACGAAACGAGAGCCGGCGCCGCCACCGCCCTGAAACCAGCAAGCGGCCACGGCAAGAAATCCACTGTCCGACAGATCGCGCGCCAGGCGCACATACTCCTGAGCAAAGCCGTGGCTGCCGTGCAGCAGCAGGATGACGGGAAACGGACCTACGCCCTGAGGACGAGCGACGGCCGCGAGCATGACGTCGACGCCGGGGGTGCGATCTTCACCCATTCCACGGCGAGCATGTCGGTGCCGGGCGGCGCAGTGGCGGTCGAGATCACCGGGGACACCGTCTGTGTGAACGCGTTGTGGGCCGGTGAGGCCAGCAGGAGCAGCGCCGCGACGATGGTGAGATTCGCGACGGCGCGCGAGGTCACGATCACCGCAGACTGCTACGGCAGCCCGATCTGTTTCCGAATCGCACGCGCCAGCGCGGTGTCCGGCCGCTCGAGCTCGCAGATGATCGAGAAGTGATCGTGGCCGGCCGCGTCGATGATCTCGATCGGCGTCCCGTGCGCACGCCACGCCGCGGCGAGCGCGTTCGTTTGACGGTGATACTCCGGGCCCTCGTCGGCGCCGAGTGCCAGCACGAGCGGCACGCGGGCGTTGGGCTCGAGAAGCACGGGGCTGTTGCGTTGTGCCGACTGCGGTGACAGCGCGAGCACGTCATTGAGATAGCACAAGCGGATCGGCTCGAGGTCGAACAGCCCGCTGATGGCGCAGCCGGCTTTCACGACGTCGGCCGGCGCGCCGAGCTGCGACCAGTCCGTGGCGAGCAGCATCGCGACCAGGTGACCGCCGGCCGAGTGGCCAGACACGGTGATGCGAGCGGGATCGCCCCCGAACGTGCGGGCGTTGGCGTGTACCCAGGCGACCGACGCCCGTACCTGCCGCACGAGCTCGTCGAGATCCACGCTCGGCACGAGCGCATAGTTCACGACCACGGTCACCGCCTCGGGGAAGACGCGGGCGACGAACGAGAAATCCGCCTTGTCGAGCCGGTGCCAGTAGCCGCCGTGGACGAAGACGTGAATGGGCGCGGGCGCGGAGCCGGCGGCCGGAAACACATCGAGCCGCTCGGCGTGATGCCGGCCGTACGGCACGTCGAAGCGCATCGGCAGCTCGGCGCGAACGCGCGCGCTCTCGGCGCCGTACCGCGAGAGCCACTGCATCGCGTTCTTGACCTTCGCGCGGTTGTTGTACTCGGCGTCGAGCGCCGCGCGGTCGTAGTGCAGAAACACGCTCACGGACGCGCGCTCAGTGGCTCAAGGGTTCCGTCAGACGCACCCAGCGGCCGCCCTTCACCACCGCCAGGAACGACGAATTCGCCCCCTGATGCTTGTCGGGACCGAAGTTCACCTCGGGGCCGTTGAAGATGTCGTGGTAGCCGCGGATGGACTCCAGGCCTTTGACGAGGGAGTTGAGCGTGAGATCGCTGCCGGCTTTCTCGAGACCCAGCGCCGTGAGGTCCGCGGCCACGTGGCCGTAGATGGCGCCGATGTTCGGATCGGTCTTGTAGCGCTCCTTGTAGCGATCGAACCACGCCTGGGCGGTGGGGCTGAGCGTGTCGCGGTACGGCATGTCGGTCAGGCCCATCGCGTAGAGGCCTTCGGTCACGCCGCCCTGCGCCGCGGCCACGAACAGGTCGTAGCTGGCCGCCGAGCCGAGGAAGTCGACGTCGGTCCAGCCGATCTTGCGCGCGGTCGCGTACGGCACGATCGAGTCGCGCACGATGGTGCCGAGCACGACGAGGTCGCAGCCGGCCGCCTTGAGCCGCGTGATCTGCGCGGTGAAGTCCTGGTCGGTGGGCTTGTGAGTCGTCGTCTCGGCCAGCTTGATCTTCA
>Ga0075418_10002194_pt1 | contig 22241 bp, 24 predicted proteins | sample SoiMetdeltSBSDD2_FD_81776 | JGI IMG/M metagenome (GOLD analysis project Ga0075418, IMG submission 81776) | Bulk soil microbial communities from a Populus tree surrounding site in Tennessee, USA - Soil MetaG P. deltoides SBSDD2 | ecosystem: Environmental > Terrestrial > Soil > Tree plantation...
AAATAAGCGGCCGGCAATACAAGCAATAATGCTAAACACGTAAGCCAGTCGTTTCTGAAAATTGCTGTTTTCATGATCATAATTTTTATTGTTAAGCAATAAGCATTTCGAAAGTTTGTTTCTTTTCGCTTTCATCTTTTTCCTGCGTTTCCAGTTTTCGGATATTTTTCAAACAAATGATCAGGGGGATCAGGCCCAATACGCCGAATGAACAATCGATCAGCCTCCACCAGAATGGCATTCCGCGGAAATGACCCGCAATTAATGCAAAGGGAATGATCAGCACACAAGCGGTAATGCCGAATTGAATCACCCATTTATTTTTTACGGGGTCTCTTAAAGGACCAATGAATAAAATAGCAAGTACGAAATGCGCAAATGCAAGCCAATCATATCCGTAAAAGAGGAATGGATAATCTTTTCCAGTATGGTGCACGCCTAACAGCACTTCCTGGAGCCATCCTTTGATGCTGCCTTCAAAAGGAAAGTGCTTGATGACATAAGTAAGTTCCTGCTCAACAGGAATTGCGGTAACGCCGCTGATAAATAGTGAGACTATAAAAAATCTCAGCCAATTTCGGGTTATTCTTTTTTCAGTATTCATAAAAAGTACTTTGCATTTCAAAGTAAAAGGTTAAAAAAATTTATTTCACGCCTTTGATCATATTTTCAAGTGCTGTGATATGATCTGTAAATGCCTTTTCTCCTGCTTTTGTCACCGAATAGGTCGTATTTGTTTTTTTACCCACAAATCCTTTTTTAACTTTTAAAAATCCGTTGTCTTCCAAATTCAGCAAATGCGTGGCTAAATTCCCATCTGTTACTTCAAGCATTTGCTTCAGGTCATTAAAATTTATTTCTTCATTCACCATCAGCACACTCATGATGCCAAGGCGGATACGGTTATCGAAAATTTTATTTAAACCTGTTATTGGATTTTTCAATTCAAAACTTTTATTGTTAACCTTACCCATTTCGATCATACTTCCACCACATCACGAATCCATAAATGATATGCATTATCCCAAACCCGGCCGCCCAAAAATACAGACCGCTTTCAGGAAACTGCGTATTAATTAATCCAAGTAATATTTGAAATAGCCCCAGATAACGTACATCGCTTAATGTATACTTACTTGCATTCACCAATGCCAGGCCATAAAAGACCAGGCAAGCAGGTGCAATAAATCTCCATTCATTGTACTGGTACATTGCCATGATGAACAAGCCACCGGCTATAAGCGGGATCAACATGTTTATCGTAAGGCGTTTGGCGGTAAGGTCCCAGATTGGCAATTTATTGTGCTTCGCCTTTCTCCAGGTAAAATAAAACGCCGAGGCCAATGCGGCCGCTAAAACCGCAATGGCGATTATCAGTAATCGAAATTTCAGCTCCTGGAAATCTGTGGCTTCATAACCACCGCGGCCATTATAATTTTTATAATACGGCTTGAATTCATTTCGGGCAAACCAGGCGCCTACCAATGCACAAATACCTGCCGCTATCCCGCTTAAACCGCTTAGCGAAATAAAACGGGATGACCGTTCCATTATGCGTTTGATATCCTGTAAGGTTTCAAGTGATTGTTGGTTTTGTTCGGTCATAGAAAGCACTTTGAACTACAAAGTAAGCACCCAAAAACTGAAAATCCAAATTTTGTTTTCCCGGGTACTGACGTTTAACGTTTGTTTCGAACATTTGTCAGTTTGCTCTTTCCTAAATTTGCAAGCTGATGAAACATAACCATAAACCCTGTGTCGTCGTTATAGTTCTGCTGTTAACATGTCTGTCTGCTTTTTCTCAAAGAAAGATCCTTGCCGGTATTGTCAAGGATTCCCACAGCGACGAACCTGTGCCTTTTGCCTCACTCCAATTTGTCAACTCGACCGTTGGAAAGCTTTCTGATTCGGCTGGGCGTTACGAGTTCAATCTAACACACTGGCCGTCGGATACGTTATTGATTACTTGTGTAGGTTATCAGCCTTTTAAACTATTTGTGTCCCCGTCCCTCGATTCGATCACAGCTGATATTATTATGGAAAGAGGAACTTTCAATGAAGGCGCTAAAGTAAAAATCAAGATCAATAAAGGCTTATTCCTATGGCGAAAGATCGTCCAGAATAAGCCGCGAAACGATAAATTCCGATTCGAGAATTTTTCTTATGAAGTGTACAATAAGCTTGAGCTTGACATCAAGAATATCAATTTTAAGAAGTTCTCCAAATTCAAACCGTTAAAACCGGTGACAGATCTTATCAATGCCAGCATTGATACTACTGAAGGTCTTCCTTTCCTGCCAACATACCTTACAGAAGCGATCTCCGATTATTATTACCAGCACAGACCGTTAAAAAGAAGAGAAGTTATCAAGGCAGTCAATACCAATGGGGTAAAGAATGAAAGCATGATCCAGTTTCTTGGCAACATGGATCAGAATGTAAGTTTTTATAACAATTTCATCCCCGTGATGAATAAACAATTTGTAAGCCCGGCCAGTGATAATGGCGATGCATATTATAATTACAGGGTTACGGATACGCAGATAGTTAATAAGAATCGATATTACCATCTTGTCTTTACCCCAAAACGTCGCGGCGAAAATACCTTTGAAGGCGATTGCTGGGTTCATGCCGGCACTTATGCCATTCAGAAAATGAATTTGCGACTTGGCACCGATGCCAATGTAAACTTTTTGGAAACACTTAGCCTGATCCAGGAATACAGATTGCTGGATGATTCTACTACCTGGTTCCTGTCTAAAGATAAGTTTGTCGCGGATTTTACTCCGATGGGAAAGCAAGCTCTTGGATTTATTGGACGTAAAACAACTACGTATAAGAATATTGTTATCAATGATACTTCGGTTTTGCGTGAGCTCAATAAAAATAAACTGATCGAAGAAGTGATCACATTGCCCGGCGCAGCAGATAAAGCAAAGGAATACTGGGTCGAATCACGACATGAACAGCTTTCAAAGAACGAACAGGGAATTATTAAAATGATCGATACATTGACCAATGCACCCGTCTTTAAAAGATTTACAAATACACTCAACTTTATCGGCACGGGTTATTTGAATACAGGTAATTTTCAGCTGGGCCCGTGGTACAACTGGGTTACCGGAAATTCATGGGAAGGTTTAAGAGTTCGTTTCGACCTTGGCACGAACTACAGGTTCAACAGGAAACTATGGTGGCACACCTATCTGGCGTATGGTTTCAAGGATGAGAAAGTAAAGGGCAAGGCCGAACTATTCTTCCTCCCTGCAAAACATCCGCGAACTTTTTTATATGGTTCCTACATCAATGATCTTGACTATGGCCAAAGCTATATTGGTGAAGTTACCAGCGATAATATTTTTGCTTTGGCGATCCGGAAAAATGGAATTCCTATCAAGTTCATGAAGATCGAAGAATCGCGATTTGAATTCTTTCATGAAACAAAAGCTGGCTTTTCTGCATTGTTTGCAACTGTCTTAAAACAATTTAATCCTTTACAAAATATTCCGCCTAAAGACTCATTCGCTGTAACAAATGGAAAAGCGATGAAGACATTTGAAATATCATTGCGTCTTCGTTTTGCTTATCTCGAGAAATTTTTAGAGAATAATTTTTTTCGTACGAGCCTTGGCAGTCCCTATCCTATTCCTGAATTCAAGATCACGCAGGGAATTGCAGGTATTGGAAAAAGCGCCTACAATTATACCAAGCTGATGGCAAGCGTGCATGATTATATCAAGATCCCACCCTTTGGCAGCTTCGATTTTAATGTGTATGCAGGTAAAACATTTGGCACACTACCTTATACAATGCTTGACATTGCTCCGGGTAATGAACTGCATTATTATAACAAGTATGCATTCAGCCTGATGAATAAATATGAATTTGTGCATGATAAATATGCGGGCATCAGTTTCGAACATAATATCGGCAATGGGATTTTTCGTTTATTGCCTAAACTAAGATTCCGGCAGTTCTATACTATCAAAACGTTATGGGGTAGCCTGAGTGAGGCAAATAAAACTCTCAACTTTAAACCCGGTTATGAATTTCAAACGCTCAATGGCCGTACGTATCTTGAATTGGGAACTGGTATCGATAATATTCTAAAAGTTTTGCGTGTTGATTTTGTCTGGAGAGTTCTTCCCACCCCGTTGCCAAAAGAAAGAGCAAAACGCTTTGGCATTTTCGGGAGCTTCAGGTTGACATTTTAAGAAAAGATCCGGTCACTTTATTTCTTTCATTGAAATAATTTTATCTACTATGTAGCGGCTATATCCTCTCCAGGGAAGGGCCCCTTTATATTCTTTATATTGCAGATCAAAATGGTTCCCGCTATTATTCATTAATATATTGGCGATACTGTCATTGACCACTGAAAATTCAAACTCATAAGACTGTATACTACCCGGTGTCTTTGAACGAATTCCGGATTGGATCAGCTTTCCCTCATACGTTTTAAAAAGATTGCCTTTCTTTACGACATAATTCAATTCCCCCGACTTAACGCCTTGGCCAAATACAAAATAATATTTCCACCAAACGCCAATAATAAGCACCAGAATAAGAACGATGATGACCCATCTGACTACTTTTTTGACTCCACTACTTCTTTTTACCGGAACTTCATTCATGCTTTATTTAAACCATTTGAATACGAATTTACAAAATTGTAGTTCGCCTCACGCTGAGATAAAAATTATTACTTGTAACTTTTTCCTAACTTCCTTTCCAACTTTCAATTATCAACCTTTAACGTTCAACTAATGGCTCATTACATTCTTGCACTTGACCAGGGAACTACCAGCAGTCGCAGTATTGTTTTTGATAGACATGGAAACATCGTAAGTGTCGCACAGAAAGAATTCAGGCAAATTTTTCCTCAGCCGGGCTGGGTAGAGCATGATGCCGAAGAGATATGGAGCACACAATTTGGCACTATGGCCGAAGCAGTTGCAAAAGCAAACATTACGATGAAACAAGTGGCCGGCATTGGTATCACTAACCAAAGAGAGACTACGGTTGTTTGGGATCGTGTAAGTGGTCTCCCGATCTATAATGCAATTGTTTGGCAAGACCGGAGAACAGCCACTTTTTGTGATGAACTAAAATCAGCCGGTCATTCAGAGGCAATCCGGCAAAGGACTGGATTGGTGATCGATGCATATTTCTCAGCAACAAAATTGAAATGGATACTTGATAATGTAGGTGACGCGAGAGCCAAAGCCGAAAAAGGCGGGTTAGCATTTGGTACAATTGACAGTTGGCTTACATGGAAACTAAGTGGTGGAAACGTTCATGTCACCGATGTTTCCAATGCATCAAGAACTATGTTGCTTAATATACACACTTGTGATTGGGACGAAGAACTGCTAAAACTTTTTGATATACCCCGTTCGGTGTTACCTGAAGTTAAGCCGAGTAGCAGGATCTATGGCACTACGGGCAATATTGTTCCGGAGATAAAATTACCAATAGCTGGTATTGCAGGTGATCAGCAGGCCGCTTTGTTTGGACAAATGTGTACTTCACCCGGAATGGTTAAGAATACTTATGGCACCGGTTGCTTTATGTTGATGAATACCGGGACTAAAGCCATTGTGTCAAAAAATAATTTGCTGACAACAATCGCCTGGCAGATCGATAATAGAACCGAATATGCTTTAGAAGGAAGTGTGTTTATCGCGGGCGCCGTGGTGCAATGGTTAAGGGACGGGCTAAAGATTATTCATAGCTCTGGTGAAGTGGAAGCATTGGCGGCGACGGTACAAGACAGTGAAGGTGTTTATATTGTTCCCGCTTTTGCAGGACTCGGCACACCCCACTGGAACCAGCATGCAAGAGGAAGTGTGTTTGGATTGACCAGGGGCAGCAATAGTGCCCATCTCGCAAGAGCAGCTATTGACAGCATTGCTTATCAAACTTATGATGTATTAAAGGCAATGGAAGCTGATGCCGACATAGCCATTGCAGAATTAAGAGTTGATGGCGGTGCAACTATCAACAATTCATTAATGCAATTCCAAAGCGACATTCTGAAGACAAAAGTTATTCGTCCAAAAATAACTGAAACGACGGCCCTTGGTGCAGCCTATTTAGCTGGCCTTGCAGTTGGTTATTGGAGAAATATTGAAGAGATACAAAAACAATGGCAGGTTGATAAGGAGTTTAGCCCATCAATGGATGACAACGAAAGAAACAAACTGGTGCATGGATGGCAAAGAGCAGTGAAAGGAGCAATCGCCTGGGCGGATCATAAATGATTATTGATTATTAATTAATAATTATTAATCAGTAATTAATAATTGCTATGAAAAGGAATGAGCAAATTGAGAAGCTAAGTTCAACTTTAGAATTTGACATCTGCATCATCGGTGGTGGTGCCACTGGTTTAGGAATTGCTGTTGATGCTGCTTCAAGAGGATGCAAAACGTTGTTGCTGGAGAAATTCGATTTTGCAAAAGGAACTTCATCACGAAGTACCAAACTTGTACATGGCGGTGTTCGTTATTTGCAGCAAGGCAATATTAAGCTCGTAATGGAGGCTTTGAAAGAAAGAGGATTACTGAAAAAGAACGCGCCACATGTAGTAAAGAATCAATCTTTCGTTATTCCCAATTATAAATGGTGGGAAAATTCCTTTTACGGAATTGGGTTAAAGGTTTACGACTGGATGGCGGGAAGCCTCGGTCTTGGCCCTTCACAATTTTTAAATAAAGAAGAAACACTGGCCCTGGCTCCGAATCTTGACGAAAATGGCTTGCGTGGCGGGATACTATATCATGATGGGCAATTTGACGATGCACGACTCGCTATCCATCTTGCGATGACAGCTGACGATCATGGGGCTGTTGTCCTGAATTATATGAATGTAGATGGTTTGATGAAAGCGAATGAAAAAGTGTGTGGGGTGATGGTAACTGATACTATTTCGGGAAAGACTTTTGAAATAAGAGCAAAAGCAGTGATCAATGCAACCGGCATTTTTTCAGATACCATTGCAAAGCTGGACGATCCGAACGCCGAACCGATGATCTCGTATAGCCAGGGCATTCATCTTGTCTTCGATAAGGAGTTTCTCTTATCTGATACGGCCATTATGATTCCAAGAACCGACGACGGTCGCGTGCTGTTTGCGGTACCCTGGCACAACAAAATAATTGTAGGAACAACCGATACGCCGGTCTCGTTTTCAAATTCTGCTGTAGAGACAACGCATGCCTTGTCTGCCTTGTCTCTACGGAAAACACACATGAATGAGCCCGTTGCATTAAAAGAAGAAATCGAATTTGTGATGCAGCATATTCATCGGTATTTAAAAAAAGATCCATCCTTTGAAGATGTGCGAAGCATATTTGCCGGTTTACGTCCCCTGGTAAAAAGTAGTTCAAAAATCACATCTGCAATTTCGAGGGACCATCATATTTCAATTTCAGATTCCGAACTTATCTCGATTACAGGCGGCAAATGGACAACGTATAGAAAAATGGCGGAAGATGTGATGGAGATCGCTGTTCACAAAGCAGGTATCAGCGAAAAAGAATGCGTGACAAAAAATCTGCACATACATGGTTACAGGGAAAATAACAATTATAAAGCGCCATTATATTACTATGGAACAGACGAAGATTCCGTAAAAGCATTGATCCATCAAGACACCTCACTCGGTGAATTGATACATCCCTCGCTGCCTTATATCAAAGCAGAAATTATTTGGGCTGTACGAAATGAAATGTGCATGACAGTTGAAGATGCACTGGCAAGAAGAACAAGGGCCCTGTTGCTGGATGCAAAAGCCGCTATGGAATCTTCGTTATCGGTTGCACAAATGATGGCAAAAGAAATGAATAAAGATGAAGATTGGATAAAGGACCAAATTAATATCTTTAGCCTGGTTGCAAGTAACTACTTGCCTGCCTCAAATGTCAAATTTCAAACCTCAAACTGATTGCTTATGTCCCCTTTTCTCGGCGAATTTATCGGCACTATGCTTCTGATCATTATGGGTGATGGCGTTGTAGCAAATGTCGTATTAAACAAAACAAAAGGTAATAACAGCGGGTGGATCGTAATCAGCTTTGGTTGGGCGATGGCTGTTTTTCTTGGTGTTTATGCATCTACAAGCCTTGGCGGAGGCGGTCACTTAAATCCTGCGGTAACAATTGCGATGGCTGCTTTTAATCCCGCCTTTGATCAATCATTGCTGCCAACCTATATCGCTGCTCAGTTTGCCGGTGCGATTGCGGGAGCAATTGTCGTGTGGCTCGCATACAAACAGCATTTTGATGAAACAACAGACAATAATGCACAGCTCGCCGTGTTCAGTACCGGACCGGCCATTCGTAATGCGGGCTATAATTTGATAACTGAATTCATCGGCACATTCGTATTGGTATTGGGTGCATTAACGATGTCAAAACCCGCATCGTCACTTGGCACACTCGATGCCCTGCCAGTTGCATTACTAATTCTGGGTATTGGTTTGGGCCTTGGCGGGCCTACCGGTTATGCGATTAATCCTGCACGAGATCTTGGCCCACGCATCGCTCATTTTATTTTACCAATAAAAAACAAGAGAGACAGTGACTGGAGTTACAGTTGGATACCGGTTATTGGACCGATTATCGGCGCCCTGGCTGCCGCTTATGTGTATACATTATTCTGATTATTACAAAAGACAGCTATGAAATTGTCTTCACTTGTTTTTATAATGCTGCTTATTTGTGGATGTAAAGAAAAACAAGTGGTTAAGCCGCCAACGGAAAACGAACAACTACCCACGGCAAATTTGCCAAAACAATTATCGATTGAAAGGATCGGCGAATTGCGGTTCAGAAAATCGTACGCCGATCATCAGTACATGACCGACAAAGAATATCAGAAGCTTCTTAAAAGCAATCCGACGTATTATTATGGTGCAGAACCGGATTCGCTGCTACTGAATAGATTCAAGGCACTTGGTTATCTAAACAATAATTATGAGCTATTACCTGAAAAACTTGAATCGTTTGAATTATTTAACATTGAAAAGCCTGATACGGCCTTTCACCTCACGGATGAACTGAATAAGAAAATATCCTGTCAAATAAAAAAGGCAGATAGCCTATACCAATATGACCTTTTTGCCATTGATAGTTCAAAAAGAGTAGTATTTAAGATCAACAATAAGTTTATATTGCCGGGATTACAATTGAGAACACTTGATATAATTACGGGCGGCTTTGAAGAAGTAATTCTTTTGGATGCATATTATATTATCAATGGAGATAATTTTGATTTTTTTATTTATGAAATAAAATATATCTGAATGAAAAAGTTACTTTTTTTATTGATCACAAATTGTCTGTTAATGACCTTCCTGAATGCGCAGGACCCCGAAGCTAAACTGAAAGAAAAAGGAATTGTATTAACGACTCCGTCAAAACCTGTGGCAAATTATGTAAACGCTGTTCGGGTTGGTAACCTCCTGTATCTCGCAGGTAAGGGACCGACAAAACCCGATGGTAGCCATATAACAGGAAAAGTAGGTAAAGACTTAACGATTGAACAGGGTTATGATGCGGCAAAATTAACTGCTATTAACCATATAGCAGTTTTAAAAGCAGAATTAGGAGACTTAAAAAAAGTAAAACGCATAGTAAAAGTGCTGGGTATGGTTAACTGTACCGAGGATTTTAAAGATCAGCCCAAAGTCGTGAATGGTTATTCTGACCTGATGGTTGAAATTTTTGGTGAGAAAGGAAAACATGCAAGATCAGCAGTTGGGATGTATGCCTTGCCATTAAATATCGCTGTTGAAGTAGAAGTGATCGTTGAGGTGGAGGACTAATTACCTTTGGCATCACTTTCCTTTATCCAATCTTCTGTTCTCTTGATCATATTCTTGAGCCATTTTGCTAAATGGTTGAGATAATTATTTATCACTTCCGTGAAAACAATTACAGAAATAATTTTTTCTTTGATTGAAAAGATTGCAGCAATACTGTTATAAGGTATTGCAAGCCTCGAGGATTTTTTCCGAAGCGATTCTGATCTGACCTTCCGTGATAATAAGCGGCGATGAGATTCGTAAACAGTTGGAAGCAAATAGGAACCAATCGGCCATTATTCCGTTTGTTAGACAATTATCAATCACTTTCTTATTGATCTCAAAAGAATCAAAGCCGATGGACAGCCAAAGACCGCATGACCTGGACGTCCTGATCTTTCCATGCTTAAGCAGTGACAAGAATAATTTTTCTTTTTCATGAACACTGTCAATCAAGTTTTCTTCCAGCAAAACTTTCATCGCCGCCATACCCGCTGCGCAGGAAACGGGATGACCGCCAAAGGTTGTGATATGCCCAAGCACGGGGTCTTCAGTAAGCACATTCATTAGTTTCTTATCCGCGATAAAAGCGCCAAGGGGCATACCTCCTCCCAAGGCTTTACCAAGCACTAAAATATCCGGAACGATCCTGAATTTTTCAAAACCCCAAAGACTCCCTGTTCTTCCAAAGCCCGTCTGTATCTCATCAAGGATTAGAAGCGTTCCTGTTCCATTACATTTTTTTCTGATCGCTTTCATCCATTCCCCTGATGGTACAATGACACCCGCTTCTGCCTGCACCGTTTCCAGAATTACACAAGCGGTGTTTTCTGAGATCTCATTTAGTGACTCAAATGAATCGTATTCAAGATGCAAAATATCCGGGAGCAGTGGGCGAAATGCATTTCGCCAATATTCATCACCCATGATACTCAGCGCACCTTGTGTAGAGCCATGATAAGAATTTTTAAACGCAATGATCTGCGTTCGATTGGCAGCTCGTTTGGCGAGCTTCATGGCTCCTTCAATTGCTTCCGCACCTGAGTTAGTAAAATAAACGGAGTTAAGCGAGGATGGCAAATGATCCGTCAGCAGTTTAGCATATTGCACCTGCGGTGATTCAACAAATTCGCCATATACCATTACATGCATATAAGTGTCTACCTGGTTCTTTATTGCTTCAACCACTTTTGGATGACGATGGCCGACATTCGCGACACTGATCCCGCCGATAAGGTCAATATATTCTTTCCCGTTTTCGTCATATAATAAACAACCTTCTGCTTTTGCAATTTCAAAAGCTAATGGTGAAGGAGAAGTTTGAGCAACATGTCTTAGGAAAAGCTCTCGTTCGGTCACATAAAATATTTCTTGCAAAGAACGCAAAGGGTGCGCAAAGGCGCAAGGAAATTCTCTAATTTGCAGTTGATGCCACGGAGACACGGAAAAAGCTGAATAGAATTATTGCAGTTCAAGTGTGCGACGCAACAGACCCTGATAAGAATTCCAAAAGCTGATAACATAAAAAATAAGAGGGGATTGCTTCGGCTTCGCCTCGCAACAAAAATCTCAAACTTCAAACTACTACTATGCCTGTAATACTTCCTGTAGAAGATAAATTCCCTGTATTTGGCAGCAATTGTTTTTTAGCTCCCAATTCAACTATTGTTGGTGATGTGATAATGGGTGACGATTGCAGCATTTGGTTCAATGCGGTTATTCGTGGTGATGTAAATTTTATAAGAATGGGAAATAAAGTGAATGTGCAGGATGGCGCTTGTATCCATTGCACGTACCAACGATTCGGTACCACCATCGGCAATAATGTATCAATAGGCCATCACGCGATCGTGCATGGTTGCACTGTTCATGATGACGTATTGATCGGAATGGGTGCTATTGTAATGGATGGTGCGGTAGTGAATAGCAATTCAATCATTGCGGCCGGTGCTGTGGTGCTCGAAGGAACTATTTGTTCACCAGGTAGCATTTATGCAGGCGTGCCTGCCGTGAAGGTGAAGGATATTGATAAAGAGAAAATACATGGTGAGATCAACCGAATCGCAAATAATTACATGAGGTATGCCGATTGGTTTAGAACACCCAGGTCTGAAGTACATGGTTAGAGAATATGTGTATAAATAGTCGCAAAAATATCTCAGATTTTAAAGTTATGGGGACTGGCCTCGTACATTTACTCTGGCATAAGCAATTTTTCCGTCGTAAATTCGTTGATACAAAAAACAAACTATGAAAGCCGTAAGAATTCTTCTCATTTGTGTCGGCCTGTCTGTGGGGCTTTCATCCTGTAAACTTTGGGGTAATATTTTCAAGCCAAAATATGGCTGCAAAACTGATGGCCGGAATATAGGTGCAGAAAAGTTGGTGAATGGTGACCCGGAGGCAGAAAAAGCAGCCCGAAAAGCAAAGAAGTTTCGTAATTGATAATACGAAGTTTTAAACCAAGTCACAATATCCTTTTCTAAACCTAAAACGTATACTATGAGCCTTACCCTACGCATTGCCCTTGGCTGCACCGAAGCCATTCTCGATGATGACGGCGGTCTGAAACGATTCTACCAGGTTGCCGATATTCTCAGTAAAGATTTTCATATTGATTTTCGCCGCAAAGAAGATGACTTCGACAGCATTGACTGGGATTTCAACTTTCACGGCAATTCCCTTACCCTGCATTACAACATTTACACAGGCGTGTCTCTTTATCCTACGCATACAAAAAATGCAAGGAAGAATGAGAACAAAGCTGTAGTGGAATTAGCTAATGTGATCGAAGGGAAACTGATCAGTATGGATATGAAAAAGCGTTCAGCCTGAGATCATCCCATTAATTAAATAAGCCTTTACTGACCTTGAGCCAGTGAATACGCTTTTTTATCTCCCCACATATTCAGCAGCTCGAAAGAACATATTTTAAAATTGCCGCTAAGGCTTACGTATAATCCAATTATATCCTGCTGGTTCAATGCTTCTCCGTCTAGCGTTTCAAACCGGGCATTATACTGATTAACAAGATTGGTATAAACAGAACCTGTTGGCCATACCTGTGTACCGCGATTGCTAATATTGATCAGTTTGAATTTTACACCTGCATGCCGTTCACATTTTTTTGCTATCTGCTGGGGCTGTTCTTCGCTTTCAATGAACATATCCACTCCTACAATTTTATCCTCATTCATTTCCGCCGATACAAGCATGGGATTCTTATCCAGTTTAAAATATGTTGGGGTGATCGGCATATTGGGCAAAAGAGGCTTGGCGGCTTTCGCTGGTTGTTTTCCAAAATTGCTGATGATCGCGTCTGCAAACTCCGTAGTGTTGGCTGATGGGGTTTCTTTATTACCAAAATCTCCCGTATGTACCCCGCTTTCCAAAGTATAGAGCAACGCATTTTCTATAATAGCAGCATTCTCCATCAAACCAAGATGGCGAAGCATGGCGATACCACTCAGCAGCAATGCTGTCGGATTGGCTATATTTTTTCCTGCGATATCGGGCGCAGTACCATGTACAGCCTCGAAGATGCAAATATGATCGCCAATATTTGCAGAAGGTGCAAATCCCAAACCACCCACGAGCCCCGCACAAAGATCAGATACAATATCACCTTGTAAATTTGTTAGTACCACCACATCAAAGGTGTCTGGTCTTGTCACAAGTTTCATGCACAGATCATCCACGATGACGTCATCAGCTTTCAGCTCCGGATATTCTTTAGCAACTTCATAAAAACATTCGAGAAAAAGCCCATCGGTGATCTTCATGATATTTGCTTTGTGCCCGCAGGTAATTCGTCTTGCGTTCTTCTTTTTTGCCATTTCAAAAGCATAACGGATAACCTGGAGACTTCCCGGTCTGGTAATAAAACGACGGCTTAATGCTACATCATGCGTCAGCATATGCTCGATTCCACCATAAGTATCTTCTATGTTTTCCCGTACAATCGTAATATCAATAATGATCCCTGCCTTGCTGAAAACGGTATTGACACCATGAAGTGTTTGAAAAATTCTTTTATTAGCGAACGTATTCCATGTTTTGCGTGCGGTAACGTTAATGCTTTTTACTCCTTTGCCTTTGGGTGTTTCCATCGGGCCTTTAAATAAAATACCCAATGATTCAATCGTGTGTTTAGCCTCCGGCGTCATGCCATTTGAAAAGCCCTTATCAAACACCCATTTCCCCATTTCCACATTTTCGTATTCCAGTGGGGCTTTATTTGCAGTAAATATCTTTAAAACAGCATCCATGATCTCTGGCCCGATCCCCTCTCCTTTTGCAACAGCTATTTTCATAACTCTTTTTTTAATTTTTCTTCGTGGTCGCAAAATTAGGATAACTACTAAATCCCGTTTGAAATAAATTGAGCAAAATGCAGCATTATTTAGTTACTTTTACCGAAAGCGAATAAGATGGTAAGCTTGATCTCAGAGGGTGTTGAAATAACTGTAGAAACGTTCTACCAGCAGGACTACAGCAATCCGATGCAATCAGAATATATGTTTGCTTACCGCATTGCCATCGAAAACCATAATTCATTTCCAGTAAAACTTCACCGCCGGCATTGGCATATTTTCGACAGCAATGGCACTTATCGTGAAGTGGAAGGTGAAGGTGTTGTTGGCGTACAACCGGTTTTATCGCCCGGCGAAAAATATCAATATGTAAGCGGTTGCAATCTCAGAACGGAAATGGGAAGAATGCATGGCACTTATCAAATGGAAAACCTGAACAATAAGAGTTTTTTTGATGTGAATATCCCTGCGTTCGAGATGTTTGTTCCTTTTAAGAATAATTAACCCCCTGTCCCCCTAAAGGGGAGACTTAGTAAGTTTCTTTTCCTTTCATTCTTGTATGTTATAAAATTTAGCTTAATTATTATTTACTCATCTGCATTACTGCTATCAACTTCCGCTGCCTTCATATCTGCCAGCCGGGCTTATTTTGGTTTATACTTTGCCTGCTCAAAAATTTTCCTTGCGTCAGTTTTCAAAACATCCTCCACACTCATCGATGAATTTTTCTCGGCAAATTTTTTTACTATTTGCCATCCTACCCATTGCCCGATATTTCCGGGCGATGCAGGCGACATGCTTTGGGTATATGGTGCTTCACCAATATAGTTTTGTAAGACCAGCGGATCTTTGGTGTACAGATCTTTTTCAGTCGTAATGATCTCGTTCCAGATCAAACCTTCATTCGCATCACACCAGGCCAGTTGCTGTTTTGTATACCCGGTTTTAATTGAGTCCGGGGTTTTGGGTAAAAATTTATCAAGCATCCACCATTGCTTTCCCTTTTCGATCATTTGTTCTATTAAACCTTTGCTTGAAGATCTGTCGGGATATAGATCTTCAACAATTGCTTTCATGCAATTTGCAACTATATATTCCGGTTCAAATCTTCTTGAAATGTAAACCGGGAAAAGTTGCTGGGCTTCCATCGTTTGATATGCAGGGAAATCTTTGCCTGCAAATTGCTGCAAGCCAATTGCAAGTCCTAAACCGGTAAGAGCAACCCCTGGCGCGTCCAAAGGGCCAATGAATAACACGACATTGCCTGTCCTGTAATGAGGAAAATAATATTTCACATATTGAAATGCATGTTCAATGTCTTCTTTTAACCAGTTGATATTTTCATACTTTTTATTCAAATGCCGGTAAACAGGAAAATAGCCGCTGATAAATCTCTTTGTCACATCAAGTGTCAACTGATTTGTATCAGCACCCGAAACACCAAGTATCTGTTGCATAAAGTCCCTGTAAAATGAAGGGTTTGTTTTCATCAGTTCGCTAAGTCCCGCCCTGAGATTATTGGTATCAATACCGAAGAAATTTTGGTCAAATCTTTCAACAGGTATCTCTACTTTAATATGGGAAACATCAGGGCTTTTGTCCTTATCTGCGCAGGCAAAAAACAGGATGGATAATAACAGACCAGCTAAAAAAAATTTCATGTTCATCAAAACGATAATGGAGCAAATATGTTGTATGTACGAAAATACTGTAATAAAATTTACTACTAATTAGCTTTTCATTGGCGTAAATTTGTGCCATGAAGATCGCGTTAGCGCAGCAGAATTATCATATCGGCAATTTTGAAGATAATACAAGAAAGATCATTGAAGGAATCAACAAGGCGAAGGAACAGGGCGCCGACCTCGTAGTATTTTCCGAATTATGTGTTTGCGGCTATGCTCCCGGGGATTTTCTTGAATTCTCCGATTTCATCAATAAATGTTATGCGGCGGTTGATCGGATAAAAGAACATGCGGATACGATCGGCGTGCTGATCGGTTCGCCTGCACGAAATACACAAAGAGACGGCAAAGACCTTTTTAATGCAGTTTTTCTTTTACATGAAAAGGAAATAAAAGGCGAAATACATAAAACACTTTTGCCTAACTATGATGTGTTTGATGAATATCGCTACTTCGAACCGTCCTATGATTGGAAGGTGTTTGAATTCAAAGGAAAAAAATTAGCGGTCATTATTTGCGAAGACATTTGGAACATGGGTGATAACCCGTTGTACCGTGTCACACCTATGGAAAAACTGATGCCATTCAACCCGGATGTGATGATCAATCTTTCTGCCTCACCTTATAATTATGCGCAGGACATCGTGCGAAACAGTATTGTAAAAGCACACACGTTGAAATACAAGATCCCTATGCTGTATTGCAATGTCATTGGTTCGCAAACTGAGATCATTTTTGATGGAGGCAGCCTGGTATATGATTGTAATGGTAATAAGGTAAAAGAAATGAAATATTTTGAAGAGGATTTTGAAATATTTGAACTTGATGATCTCCTGAAAAAAAATAAGTCAATAAATCACAAACCCGAAGAAGAATATTTTTACTCTGCACAGCAAGTCGGAACCGGCGAAGACATTCTTGCCTATTTGTCAAATGATAAGAATATCGATGAGATCTATCACGCACTGATACTTGGTATCAGGGATTATTTCAGAAAGATGGGATTTACCAAAGCAATACTTGGCGCCAGCGGAGGTATTGATAGTGCGGTTACCCAGGTGCTGGCTGCACATGCGCTGGGTAAAGAAAATGTAACGGTGCTTTTAATGCCATCCCAGTTTTCATCGTCACACTCAGTGGAAGATGCAGAGCAATTAAGCAAAAATCTTGGTTCTCAGTATCACGCGATCCCCATCAAAAATATCTTTGAAAGTTTTCTTACTGAATTAAAACCCGTTTATAAAGACCTGCCATTTGGACTTGCAGAAGAAAACATACAAGCAAGAATAAGAGGGAACTTATTAATGGCAGTTGCCAACAAGTTCGGATACATCTTATTGAATACCTCAAATAAAAGCGAGCTTTCCACCGGGTATGGCACTTTATATGGGGATATGGCTGGTGGTTTAAGTGTTTTGGGTGACGTCTATAAAACGCAGGTATATGCCCTGGCTAAATACATAAACAGGCAAAAAGAGATCATCCCTGCGCATGTTATCAATAAACCTCCTTCGGCGGAATTAAGACCAAATCAAAAAGACAGCGATAGTCTTCCGGAATATGATGTCCTGGACCGTGTGTTGTATGAATACATTGAACAACGAAACGGCCCGAAAGAGATAAAAGCAAAAGGCTATGATCCGGCACTTGTGGATAGGATACTAAAACTGGTAAACACCAATGAATACAAACGCAAACAGTTCTGCCCGATTCTTCGTATCAGCTTCAAAGCATTTGGTGTGGGACGACGGATGCCCGTTGTAGGTAAATACCTTTCTTAATGTTTAAAAAAGATCTGGCCCGTAACATTACCTGATGGAGTTGAGATAGTTCCTTCCAGCACCATTTGTGCGTCATCCAGTGTAATGACCTTGAAGGCACCGGATTGGCCAGCAAAAATACCAGCATCTACATTTAAGGTATTCCCATTGTCTGTAAAATGCCAGGTAAAGTTTCTTGTCTGGGGATCGCCGCTACTACATTTAGAAGGGCCTTCATCAAGCGTACCGCTTCCATTGGCCAGGAAAGTGATGATATTATCCTTATAACAGGCGTTGAGAAAACCTGAGACATCAGTACCCTGGGTCATTGCCTTATCAAACTTCCAGGCAGCCTGGATTATATAGTCAGTATCGGATTTTGGAGGGTTATCATTCTTATTACAGCTGATAAAAATGGAGCTGGTAAACAAAACGACTGCGAAAAGGATTAGTTTAATCATAGTTCTGAATTTATTTAGCAAAATACTCAAAGGCTTTTGGCCTGGAAAGTCACCAGTGAATTCATAATAACGCCTGCTCCGCCGCTAAATTTTATAGAACAACTAATTTGTTCCTAACTTTCCTCCTAATCTTATTAAATCTTACTAATCGTGGTGCTGATGAAGGCTTTAGTTTATAAATCAACCGGCAGTTGGTATTCGGTCAAAAATCAGGCCGGGAGGATGTTTAATGCAAGGATCAAAGGCATTTTTAAGATCGACGATATTACCTCTACAAATCCTGTATCAGTCGGGGATGAAGTGGAAATTGAAGAGGAAAATGAGACAGAAAATACTGCGACCATAACTGAAATATTACCCCGAAAGAATTATGTGAATCGCCAATCACCCAGGCAAAACCACCAGCATCAAATCATTGCAGCCAATATCGACCAATCTGTTTTATTTGCTACTTTAAAAGAGCCGAAAACCTCGCAAGGATTTATCGATCGTTTTCTTGTGGCTTGTGAAATGTATCATGTACCGGCAGTCATTGTTTTCAATAAAGCAGATCTGTACAGAAAAAAAGAAGAACAGCGGTATAATGAGTGGAAACAGATGTATGAAGCGATAGGTTATAAAACTTTTTTAGTAAGCGTAGAAACAGGGCTTGGTATCGATGAAGTGAAAAGCCTATTAAAAGATAAGATTTCATTGTTAAGCGGGCATAGCGGTGTTGGAAAATCTTCTTTTATAAATATCGTTTTGCCGGAACTCGGTATAAAAACTCAGGTTGTAAGCGGGTGGAGTGGCAAAGGATTGCATACAACCACTTTTGCAGAAATGTACGATTTGCCTTCGGGGGGAAAAATAATTGATACACCCGGCATGAGAGAATTTGGTTTGGTCGATATTTCAAAACAGGAACTCTCCCATTATTTTCCTGAAATGAGAGAAAGGATAAATGATTGCCAGTTTAATAATTGTTTACATATAAATGAACCAGGCTGTGCCATAAAAAAAGCATTGGAAAGTGAAGAAATAAATGTGGACCGGTATATTAGCTACTACAAAATTCTTGACTCAATTGAAGAAAAAAAATATTAAATTGAACTATGGCGCAAACAATTTTTAAATATTCAAATGGTGAAGTGACAATAGTTTGGCAACCGCAACTGTGCATTCATTCCGGCAATTGCGCCAGGGGATTGCCTGACGTTTTTAAACCAAAAGAAAAACCATGGATCACTCCCGAAGGTTCTACAACAGATAAAATAATTCAGCAGGTAAAGAAATGTCCCAGCGGAGCGTTGAGTTATTTTATGAACGAAGAAGAAATTTGACCGGCTATATCTTTTTTACTTTCTTAAATCCATTCTTCAAAAACCACTGCATCACTTTTTCCCGCTGATCGCCCTGGATAATGATTTCCCCGTCTTTTGCAGAACCGCCCGTGCCACAAAATGATTTCAATTTTTTTCCTAAATCTTCAAGATCATTTTCCTTTCCAATAAACCCGGTTATCAATGTAACAGCTTTACCGGCACGATGCCTGGTGTCCAGTCTTATTTTTAATTGTTGTTGAGCAGGAGCCAAGGTTTCGGTTGTGCGATGCTCGTGTTCAAATTGAAAATCAGGATCAGTACTGTAAACAAATCCTCTGCCATCTGGTTTATTTTTCTTGCTCATGATTTTTTGTTTGAGGTTTGTAATTTGAAGTTTGAGGTTCAGCTTGAAATGGCTTCAAACCTCAATCCTTGAACATTAAACGATTGATGCCTTCAAACTAAGATCAATACTCCTCGCCTGGTGTATTAATGCGCCGACACTTACATAATTCACTCCCGTCAATGCATATTCTTCAATATTATCAAGATTGATTCCGCCGCTTGCTTCTGTTTCAAAATCTTCACCGATTAACTTCAATGCTTCGGCTACTTGTTCCGGTGTAAAATTATCCAGCATGATACGGGATACTTTTCCCTTACCAATTGCAACTACATTTTGCACATCCTCGAGATTTCTTGTTTCGATCTCAATTTGCAGGTTCAGCTTCTTTTTTTCCAGGTATTTCCAGGCGGCATTCACCGCATTTTCAATCCCACCGCAATAGGCAATATGATTGTCTTTTAGCATGATCATATCAAACAAGCCAAAGCGATGATTCACCCCACCTCCTATCCGCACCGCTTCTTTTTCCAGCAACCGGAAATTTGGAGTGGTTTTCCTGGTATCAAGCAATTTGGTTTTATGGCCATATAACCTGTCTGTATACTGGCGGGTTAGTGTGGCTATACCACTCATACGCTGCATGCAATTCAGCACCAAACGTTCGCATTGTAAAATGACATGAATAGCGGCTTCGACTTCAAAAGCCATTTCACCGGCTTTGATCACTTCCCCATCTTTTTTTAGTGCGGCAAAAATTACCTGTGGATCTTTGTAATGAAATATCTTTTCCGCCACTTCATTACCGGCAAGGACACCATCTTGTTTTATTTTCAAAATAGCTTTCCCTCTTGCTTCTGCAGGTATGCAGCTTAATGTAGAATGATCGCCATCGCCAATATCTTCTTTCAGCGCCTCATCTATTACATGATAAAATCTTTCGTTGAATTCCATTTCCCAAAACTAAAAAAGCCCCGCCACAAAACGGGCGGGGCCAATAAATTTTACGTAAGGTTTTATAACTGCTCTATCCGGATATCCTGAATTACCTGTTTATTGTTTTTTAGCCGCATATAAACAGTAGCGCGGTAGTTTCCATTTTTTGTCTGGAGTGTACCGATACAATAATCGCCATTGTCATTATTACCCTTGTGTTTTACATCAAAATTCTTTACGCCATTATTGGCGAAAAAATCTTTAAGGATCAGCTCACCCTGGCTCTTGCTGTAGTTGCTTCCCTTATCAGGCATGACGATATCGACATAGTTGTCAAAATACTTCGTTACTCCGGAAGCATTCCCGTTTTTCATGGCTGAGATCACATCATCAATTCCACTTTGTGCAAGGGAGGAAATAGTGATCAAAAGAACCGGCAATAAGAGTAGACTTCTTTTCATTTTATTTTTAGTTTTCATAGTAATTAAATCTAAAAACATGCCATAGTCCGTTAACATTTCCACCGCCTAAGTTACTACTTACCAATGGCAATACCGAGCGGTTTCGTTAAAACACTTAGCTTTGGTGCCATTTTTACCTTGAAAATGAACGGTTTTTTCATTGTTAAATTTCCATAATGGCAGCAAAAAAAGTAATTCTCATTATAATGGACGGTTGGGGGCTTGGAAAAGTGGCATCGGCCGATGCAATTAAAAATGCCAAAACGCCATTTGTTTCATCCCTCTATTCAAAATATCCTAATACGACACTGACAACATGCGGTGAAGCTGTTGGTTTACCCGATGGCCAAATGGGTAACTCCGAAGTTGGGCACCTGAACCTGGGTGCAGGACGTATTGTTTACCAGGAATTGCAGCGAATAAATGTTGCTGTCCGTGACGGTTCTTTTGCAAAAAATGAAATACTCCTAGATGCCATTCGTTTCGCAAAACAAAATGGTAAGCCACTTCACCTGTTGGGCTTAGTTAGTAATGGGGGTGTGCATTCACATATCGATCATTTAAAAGCTATAATCGACGTTTGCAAAAATGAAGGACTGGTTAATGTATTCATTCATGCATTTACCGATGGCCGCGATTGCGATCCCAAAAGCGGTCTTGGTTTTATATCAGAATTGCAAACTCATTTGAACAACAGCGTGGGAAAAATTGCTTCTGTAAGCGGTCGTTATTATGCAATGGATCGCGACAAAAGATGGGAAAGAATAAAGCTTGCTTATGATACTTTGGTAAATGGTATTGGTGAAAAAGCGACCGATGCGATTGCAGCCGTTGAGAATTCCTATGCTAAAAATGTTACTGATGAATTCATAAAGCCTGCTGTAGTTGTTGCCGAAGATCAGCAGCCACTTGCTACGATTAAGGATGGCGATGTGGCCATTTGTTTCAATTTCCGTACTGACCGTTGCAGGGAAATAACACAGGTACTTACGCAAATGGATTTGCCTGATCACGGGATGAAAAAACTCTTGTTGCATTATACTACCATGACGGAGTATGACAAGACTTACAAAGATGTACATGTCGTTTTTGAAACCGATAATTTGAATAACACCCTCGGCGAGATCTTGCAGCAGCATGGATTAAAACAAATACGAATTGCCGAAACGG
>Ga0075418_10002197_pt1 | contig 22237 bp, 17 predicted proteins | sample SoiMetdeltSBSDD2_FD_81776 | JGI IMG/M metagenome (GOLD analysis project Ga0075418, IMG submission 81776) | Bulk soil microbial communities from a Populus tree surrounding site in Tennessee, USA - Soil MetaG P. deltoides SBSDD2 | ecosystem: Environmental > Terrestrial > Soil > Tree plantation...
GATTCGGCGCAATGGCGCGCCCGTCAGCGATCAGGCGACGATGACGATGTATGTGTTTCGCCATGGCGACCTCCTGACGATTCGGGCAGTCATGGACGATCCTGTTTACTTCTCGGAGCCGCTGGTGCGAAGCCGCGTCTGGGCGATGGATCCCAACGGGACTTTGAACATGGGAAATGGTGTGGCATCGCCTTGTGAGCCGATCGCGGAGCTCCCCATCGCGGATACGGCCGACGTGGTGCCGCATTATTTGCCTGGGCAGAATCCGTTCGTGAAGGAGCTCACCGAGCGGCACAACATTCCAGTCGAGGCCGTCCTCGGTGGCGCGGAGACGATGTATCCCGAGTACCGGAAGAAGCTCAAGGACTACGTGCCTCCCGCGATCTGCAAACGCTATTGCGGGTGCGGTGGACTCGGCGTGCCTTGTATCGAGGATGGGACGGGAGTCCCTAAGTGAGTGTTGTTTTCAAAACGCGCTCCGAGGGAGCAGAGGTGCGCGGAGGGAAGCTGCCACGCGTGACCCGCGCTTCGCGCGGCATGGATCGCGAAAGAGCCGATCGCAAACGCCCCCACCAACGGGGCTAGGAAGGCGCGCTAGACACCTTGCCGCATGTACTTGGCGATCGCTGCGACCGCGCGATCGACTTCTGCCATCGTGTTGTACATGTGCGGCGAGAAACGGATGCCCGGGCGATCCGCACCGGCTCGAATTGCACAGCCGATGCGATCGTTGCGGTAGAGCGCGGCTGAGAGTTTCGCGACGTCCAGGCTTCCCGGACGGAAACTGACGACCGCACCGGAGAGCGACGGATCCGGATGCGTCCAGAGCTGCACGCCGTCGATGCGGCGGAGTCCGGCCACCAAGGCCTGCCCGAGCGAGCGCGACCGCTCTTCGATGGCCTTGCGGCCGATCTTCGTCTGGAAGCTGATCGCCTCGCCGAACCCGATGATCGCGGGCTCGTCCCGCTGTCCCATAGCTTCCATCGTGCGAGCGATGCCGACTGCGCCAGGATAGGCGCTGATGATGCTCGGGTGGATGCGCCCGTTCACGCGCGCATTGACGTAGAGGACGCCGACCTCTTTGGGACCGCACGGCCACTTGTGCGAGCTACCGGTATAGAAGTCTGGCTGGATGTCACTCAGATTGAGGTCGAGCATACCCAACGTGCACGCACCATCGACCAGTGTCATGACGCCGTGCTCACTGGCGATCCGGCAGAGCTCTCTGGCCGGAAGGACGTCGCCGACGGTGCTCGTGTGGTGCGTGAACGCGATGACACGCGTGCGCGAAGTGATCGCTTTCGTCACGGCGTCGACGTAGTACTCCGGGCCCGGATGCGGATTGGGCAGGCTGATCGTCGTGACGGTGTACCCGAATCGTGCGGCCTTCTGCTTCCAGGCGTCGTTGTTGCTCGGGTGGTTGTCGGCGAAGATGATGACCGAATCGCCGGGCGTGAGATCGAGGCCGCTCGACACCATGTTATTGGCCTCGCTCGTATTGCGCGTGAGGACGATCTCTTCCGGTGTGACCCCCAGAAAGCTGGCAACCAACCGTCGCGTGTTCTCCTTCCCGGCGCTCATCTTCTGCCGGTTATCGAACGACGGATCGCCGTCGATGTCCTTCGTGCTCCGATACATGGCTTCCAGCACTGGTGCCGGAGACGGACACAGGTTGGCCGCGTTCAGGACACCGAGCTCGGGAGGCATCAGAAACTGTTCGCGAACTGACAGCCAGAATTTCTCATCCGGCCGTTTCGGTGTCTCTTGCAGTGGCGCAGGCCAGGCACCGACGGGCCCGGGGAGAAACACCGAGCCACTCAGCGCGAGCAGCCTCGCGAAGTCCCTACGGCTGACGTGAGGTTCATTGCGTGACATCACGAGTCCCCACCTTTCACTAGACATCCAAGGACTTCAAGGTAGATGGTCGTTGGCTCACGGCCGGGGATGACCAAGGTCGGGAGGAACATGCGAGCTACCCGACACGGTGTCTGGTCCATCGCCTTGTTAGACAGCCAGCCCGGATGGTACATTGCCCGGGTGACGTTCACGATTGAAATCGAGCGGGAAGACGACGGCCGGTGGTTGGCTGAGGTACCCGCGTTGTCCGGCGTTATGGCTTACGGTCAGGACCGGGACGAGGCCGTCGCGCGCGTCCAGGCTCTTGCCCTTCGTGTGATTGCCGAACGCCTGGAGCATCGGGAAGCCCCCGCCGAGTTCCTCAAAGTCACCTTCCAGGCCGCGTGAGCAACTGGCCCGCCAGGAAGGCCAGTCGAGTCCTGGCTGCGTTGCTTCGAGTCGGCTGGAAAATCAAACGACAGTCCGGTTCACATCGCACGCTGGAGCGCTCAGGGTGGCCGGATTTCGTCTTCGCCTTCCATGACGAGGAGGAGATCGGACCGAAGATGTTGGCGCGCATCGCCAAGCGCACGGGTCTGACTCGCGAGGACCTGTAAATTCAACCTCGTTTTCGACCCGGCCGTCTACGCGCGTTCACGAGCCAAGCGCGCGTCGGCTCCATTCAGCGATGCTCCGCCCGCCCTACTCGTTGCGGAGCTGAAAGAAGACGAGGACATACCCGTCGGCATCGGTGATCGCGAATCCCCACAGCCCCTTTTCTACGAACGACAACTTCTTGACGAACGACGCGCCGCGCCGGCTGAACTCGTCGAAGAGCGCATCAGGGTCCATGCTGTAAATGTTCGCGTCCGGAGGGGCCCATTCGTGCCGGGTGTGGTTTGGACAGGGCAGCACGTCGGGCGCGACGGCCTTGAGCATGATGCCGATCCCATCCCGGCTCACTCCCGCCCAGAACGGGCCGTCGTCCGGACCCTGGAAGTCGAGCTGGAAGCCGAGGCGCTCGCGGTAGTAAGTGATCGAGGCCTGCAGGTCCTTCACGATGAAGTTCGGCCTGATGGAAGCGAGATTTCTCCTCGCCTCCTCGGTGTTCGGGCCGTTCGCGGCGGTCTTGGTTGAGTTCATGTTCCGGGCTCCCTATCGTTCGGCTGTCTGGAGCGCAGTGAAGGTTGGGTAGCCGCTTCTTCGAGTTCACTCATCCGAAAGAGCGAGGACAGCTTTATACCATCCGCGGCGAGCAATCCCGAACTGGCGGACTCAGCCGCCAATTCACGTCGATTCATCATTTCAGGAATCGGCCGCCCAACGTTCGAAACGAGCCGCGGTGCGTGTGACGCAGTCGGCGCCGACGGCTCCATGGCGCTGTTAGACGGCGATAGCAGCGCGCGGTGCCGTCAGGTGCAGCGGCGGTTAGACCGGCCGCCAGCGCGAATCGCCCTCTTCATGATGTCGTTCACAAACCACCGGCGTTAGGGCCGCACCGGACGTGGGTCGAACGGACCGGGAAAGCACAGTAGTCGGTAATCGGTGGTGTGCTGCGCTCCGTCCTCTGTCACCGTATACACCGCAGACCGGCCGTCTGGACGAACGGCGACAAGTGTCCGGCCACCGCTGGTCATGAAAGCGCGAGCGTCTTGAATAATTTCCCGCGCCGATTCATGACAATCCGATAGGCGATCAAACCCGTCGAGCGGCTCCCACGCAGATGTATCGCCACCGTCTTTCATGGTCATCGTCTTCTCCCAGAGAACCCAGGTCGAAGCAGTCATGCTGCCGGCGGACTTGAACGCGTAGATCGCCGCGAACATCAAGACCAGCGCGACAGCCATCCAGACGATTCGCCGCAGCATCATCGAGTTGGGCCGCTTGTTGCCCACACGGTCAGGATGCCTTGACGCACCGTACAGCGAGGGCCATCGCCTTGTCACCACCGCTGTGACGGTTCAGCAGGCCTCCACCGCGACCAAAGTTTGCCAAGAAGATAACCGTCCGCATGCGAGTATCAGTTGGTGATAGTACTGCCGGATGACCGGAAGGTCTTTTGCGTTGATAACGGGATCCCTACCGTTCTGTGGCGGTCAGCGTCTTCCTGAGCGCGGGCGGCAGGTTGCCGTCGTTGCACGTCAGCCCTGGTGCGGCGCCGGGCAGCCCCTGTCGTTCGATCCATCCGCAGCAGTAACGGCCACACGACTCCGGAGGCTTGTACACCGAGCGCAGCGTCTTGCGATACTCGGGATAGAGCGTCTGCGCATACCCCATCGCCGCCTCTTTCGGGATGTTGTAGATGCGCACCATGAAGTCCTCTTCAGGATTCTGCCCGGGCAGATAGTGCGGCACTTCACCGGTATCTTCGAGTGAAGGAATCTCGACGCCCACGTTGCACGTGTCGCGAAGAGGACCCTGACTCGCGCGCGGATCGAACTCCCACACGCGGCTCACGACGTGAGGTTCGGTCAGGTAGATCGGGTCTTCCTGGACGGTCATGATCGTCAGCAGGTTCTCGCGCCTCGTGATGAAGACGGTGAACGTCGACTGATCGCTTCCGGGGATGCCGACGCCACGCCTGATCCACGCGGTTTTGACGTGTGTCGTGCGCGCGACGAGCGTGTCGCCCTCCCAATGCCCGGTGGTGAAGCCGGATGGGGAATGCCAGGCGTTGGCTGAAGGGTGGGGACGTCCATCCATCCAGATTCGGACGTGATCGCGCAGATAGTCGCCCGCCATCACCCAGGCCACCACGCGTCCGGACTCGTCGACCTCGCTCCAGATGCGGAGAGCGAGCGGCCGGTACAAGCCCACCCATGGTGATTGCGCCAGGCACTGTCGTTCAATTGTCGAAGGAAGGCTCGACGAGTAGCGCAGCGCCTTGGCGCGCCCCTCGTCGCTCAGCGGCATGCCGGTAAAGTCGCCCAGGAAAGAGCCTGGACCGCGCTCGATGTAATCCTCGTGCATGCGGATGGCGTAGGTGCCGCCGAGTTCGACCTGCGCGAACGCCGGCCCGCTCACAACCGTCAGCAGGCTGATGCATCCAATCAATCGCCCGATCAAAATCTCGCGTCGCATGGTGTTGGATCCCACTTGGAAGTGTCGCGTTCGAGCTTGTAGTGGATTGCCGTTTGAAACGGCGCCTGCAGGTACACCGGGTCTTCGACGACATTCGTGTTCACGAGATACTTGTCGCCGTTGGGGAGCGAATGGACGTCCCAATGCTCGGTGAAAAGCGCGCGCTCGCTGTAAGGCACTCCGTTCTTGCGCAGATAGCCGGGGCGGAGATTGCTCGTGATCGTCTTCAATGAGCCGTAGCGCGGTGCGCCGCGTCCGCCACCACCCCGCACGATCCACTGCGCCGAAGTGGCGCCCTGCCAACTGCGTGGACCGGGAGGCGCAGCTGCGCCGAACCGTAACAGGCGCGTCTGGATGCCGTAATCAGTTTCGAGCTTGAGCGTGTTGTCGTCCTGCCAGGAAATCCGCATGCGGATCGGGCCTCGCATCAGGCCGGGTGCTCCGTAGGCCTTGCACTGTTCACCGGCAGCTTCGTCTCTCGCCGGGTCCCATGCCTCGGCAGACTGTTGACCCTGAAGACTGAGCGGAATGCTGACGATGTCGCCCTTCGGCGGCGTGATCATGCGCCATCGCCAGTCCTCGGAGATGATCGCCACCCACTGGCCGGTGAGATCGATGGGCGCGTCGGCACGCGCGGACGCCGTGCCGCCGCGCGCTCCTCGCGTTTGCGCAGCGACGTCGATTGCCGGCAGCGATGCGACGAAAGCCAGCCAAGCAACTCCGCCCATTGACATCACCGCGGAGCGCTTGGCTGGTCGCCAGTGTCTCTTCGGCGCGCTGCGCGCGCCTAGGACCGCTATGCGGGTCACATCGAGTACAAAATTCGCGCACCGAGCCGCATAGCGGTCCCACGCGATGACCGAGGAAAAAATGCGTCCCATCAGCGCGTCCACGCAGTAGCGATCATTCTCCTGCCGCGATTGTTACTGCCGTCCCGCTGGCGCTGACCATGAGCATGCCACCGCCTCCTCCCATCTGAATGTTCTCGTAATCGAGATCGACGCCGACGACAGCGTTGGCCCCGAGCTCAGCGGCTTGCTGTTGCATCTCCTGCACGGCAATGGCCTTCGCTTTCCGTAGCTCCTGCTCGTAGGCAGCGGAACGGCCGCCGACGATGTCACGAATACCCGCGAAGAAGTCACGGAAGATATTGGCCCCGAGAATTGCCTCGCCGCTGACGATGCCGAGATGCTTGACGATGCGGGAGCCAGAAACGGTCGGTGTGGTCACAGTCAACATGCCCGAAACCTCCTGCGGGTTTTCATTTCTTCTCGCTCAAGCCCTTGAACACCGCTTCAACGAACTTTTCCGTTGTCCACGCACCGCTGTCGGAGCCATATCTGCCCCGATAACCCTTCGCGGGATTGGCGGCTTTCACCTGCTCCAGTGTCAGACCTTTGTCGATCAGCTCCTGGATCGTGTCTTTGATCACGGTGACCATGTCGCGATACTCGACCACTTCGGCATAGTCTGCGATGTAGCCGTGGCCGGGCACGACCAGCGTGCGGCCGGACTTCAAGACGAGCGGCGCACCTGGGACGACAAACTCAGTGAGCAGCCGGTTGAGCGCCTCGAGCTCGCCTTGAATGCTGCCGCCCTTCTCTGGCTCGATGACGGGGAACTGCCGAAGGTCGATGACATCGCCGGTGGCGATGACATCGGCTTTTCTGAAAAGCACCATCACATCGCTGTCGGAATGCGCGCCGGTCTGACGGATGACCTGCACCGCGTCGTCATTGACATAGAACGACCGGTACCTGGACGTGAATGTGTCGTTGGGCAGCATCTTGATCGGGAAAGGTGATTCTGCTCCGTTTGTGCCTAACGCGCTCAGGCGGCGAAGGACGTTCTCGTGGGCGAGCACCGTCGCGTGGTTGCCGTCACCGAAGGGGTCGGGGCTGAGCCCTACCCCCGCTCCGCCGACGATGGCGTTGCCACCCACATGATCCAGGTCTGCACTGGTGTTCACGACCATGCGGATCTGTCGAGGCGAAATCGCCTTGATGGCGTCGAGGAGTGAGCGAGCCATCTCGGTCGACCCGCTGTCGACAACGACAAGCCCGTCGTCACCGACGTGAACCGTCACGTTCCCGCCAGCGCCGAAGATGACGTGGACGTTCGGTCGAATCTGAATCGATTCGAGACCGGCGCGCGTGCTGGACGGATGCTGCTGAGCAAGAACGCCCTGCGCCCAGTGCCCGCAATTCAGCGCGAGCACGAGGGTGAGGAGTGTCACCGGCGCGCCCCAGGATCCCGCGCTCCCCTTCATCGCGAACCCGTATATCACACTAGGTTGCCAGGGGCCAGATTTTGGCGCCAAGTGCGTACGAGAGTTGTCCACGCGTTCCTTCCCCGGTGTAGTATCTGTCCCCAATCGTCGGTTCCCGCCTTCCTTTGTGGGTCACCGTACACGCGGCGAGGAGGCCCTGAATGAACCGCTTTTTGCGTCTGCTGCTCACCGTAGGAGTAGTTTCCACGCTGGCCACGTCTCACGTGGCTGCCCAGACCACTGCACAGATCAATGGCACTGTCGTCGATGAAAGCGGCGCAGCGCTGCCGGGCGTGACGGTCACTGCGCTCCACACCGATACCGGTTTTCGCCGGGACACCGTCAGCGATACCACGGGTTCGTACACGTTGACCAATCTGCCGATTGGTCCCTATCGCCTTGAAGCGACGCTGACCGGTTTCCGGACCTACGTCCAGACCGGCATCGTGCTGCAGGTCAACAGCAATCCCGTGATCCCGGTGAAGCTGCAGCTGGGCGCACTCGAAGAAACGGTTTCAGTGGAAGCGGCCACGCCGCTCGTCGAGACGCGCAACCCGGCGATCGGGGCCGTCATCGATAACGAAGCAGTCGAAGCCCTGCCCCTCGAGGGACGGAACGTCGCTTCGCTCGTCGTCCTGGCCGGCGGCGCCGTGGATACCGGCAATCCTTCAAGCCGCAGCCTGACTCAGAGTCGCGGCATCGCGGTCGCAGGCGGCCAGCAGTTTGGCGTGCAGTACCTCCTGGACGGCGCGATGCACAACAACTGGTACGACGGCGTCAACCTGCCGCTGCCGTTTCCCGACGCGATGCAGGAGTTCCGTGTCGAGACGAGCTCGCAGAATGCGCAGAACGGCGTCAAGGCCGGAGGCACTGTCAGCGTTGCGACCAAGGCCGGAACGAACCTGTTCCACGGCGACGTGTTCGAGTTTGCCCGCCACCATCGTTTCAACGCGAAAGCGCCGTTTGCGGCGGTCAATCCAACCACCGGCGAACGCGCCAGCGACGGTCTGGTGAGACACCAGTACGGTGGTGTGCTCGGCGGACCAATCGTGCAGGACAAGATCTTCTTCTTCGGTGCTTACCAGGGCACGCGGACGACGCAGACACCAGCCGACATCATCACCTTCATTCCAACCGCGGCGATGATGAACGGCGACTTCACGACTGTGGCCTCCGCCCAGTGCCGCGCGCAGGGGAATCTCGCACTGCCAGCGGCGCTCGGTTTCGTGAACAACCGGATCAATCCCGCGCTGTTCAGCCCGGCAGCCGTGAAGATTTCCGGGATGCTGCCGACGACCAGCGATCCGTGCGGGCAGATCGCATATTCACGTCCCACGAAGCCGACCGAAGACATGCCGCTCGGTCGCATCGACTGGCAGCTCAACCCGAATCACTCGCTGTTCGCCCGCTACATGCTCTCGAAGACCTTCTGGGATCCGGCATTCGAGAACGCCGACGGGAACATCCTGGCGGCGACACTCGGCGGCCGTGACAACAACGTGCACTCGCTGGCGGTCGGCGACTCGATGGTGTTGAGCAATGCCATGGTCAACAACATCAGATTCTCCGTGAGTCGAACGAGCGTGATTCGAACGCACTCGGAACTGTTCGGACCAGAGGACGTCGGCGTGAACATGTTCACCTACATTCCCGAGTACATGAACATCACGATCACCGGTGCCTTTTCGATCAACACCGGGACAGAGACGTTCTCGTACTACAAGCCGAACACCTATTCCCTCTCCGACGATCTGACGATGGTGCGCGGGAACCACCAGTTTGGTTTCGGCGGTGCTTTCGCCATGTCGGATTGGCAAACCGAATCGAATGTGCGCTCGATGGGGCCCTTCTCGTTCAATGGCGGTGTCACCGGCCTGCCGCTGGCCGACTTTCTCCTGGGACGCGTCTTCGAGTTCCGTGAAGCCACGCCCTTCCGCCAGAACATCAAGCAGCCGTATTTCGCCATCTACGCGCAGGACACCTGGCGCGTGTCACCGAACGTCACGTTTAACTACGGAGCACGGTGGGAACCGTGGTTCCCGCAGGACAGCGTGGACAAGGCGGTCTACACCTTCGATGTCGATCGGATGTGGAACAACGTACGCAGCACGGTGTACCCGCAGGCGCCGGCAGGCCTCTACTATCCTGGCGATCCGGGATTTCCTGGCAACTCCGGCATGAACATCGTATGGTCGAACATCGCGCCACGAGTTGGTGTGTCGTGGGATCCCAACGGAGACGGGCGAACGTCGATACGCGCAGGGTACGGGATGACGGGCGACTTCGTGACGGGTCAGTTCTTCTTCGACTCGCGCTCGGCGCCCCCGTTCGGCCTCGAGCAGCGCCTGACCACCACGCGGCTCGACGATCCGTGGGGTGCTGTGGGCCGCACCAATCCCTATCCGGTTCCTCTCGGTGGGGCTGACTACCCGTATAGCGCTGCTCTGTATTCGCTCTTCATCTCGATGCCCACGGACATCAAGAGCACGCGCAACCATGCGTGGAACCTGGGATATCAGCGCCAGGTCGGCGACACCATGGCGTTCTCGGCGACCTACACCGGCAACCGGTTGGTCAACATGTGGGGCGTCGTGGACGGAAATCCCGGCGTGATCCCTCCGGGTGCGACGGCCACGGGCCCGTGCACGCTTAAGTTGCCGACCGGCGGAACGCAGACGTTCGCGAACTGCTCGACGGCAACAGTGGATCTTCGCCGGGAGTTGAGCCAGGCCAATCCTTCGGTCGGGCAGTACTACGGTTACCTCGATTGGATCACCGACGCGGGCTGGCAGAACTACCACGGTCTGCTGCTGTCGATTCAGAAGCGCTCAGCGGGCGGCCTCACGACGAACGCCAACTACACCATCTCGACCTGCGAAGGCCTTATCAGTCAGGGCCAGGCGCCGCTCAACGTCGCAACCGGTTACATGATTCCGGTCTCGCTGATCAACCCGCCATCGGATGCCGAACGCGACGCCATCTTCGAATCAGACAAGGGGCGGTGCAGTACGTGGCGGAAGCACATCTTCAATCTCAGCGCGAGCATCGAGACGCCGCAGTTCGAGAACGCCACCGCGCGAGCGCTCGGATCGAACTGGCGGCTCTCCGGGATCTACCGGGCGAATTCAGGGGCTCCGCTGACGGTGTTCACTGGAACCGACAGGGCGCTCTCCGGTATCCAGGCGACGACGCAGCGGGCAGATCAGGTGCTCGACAATGCGTATGGCGACAAGACGATCAACAACTGGCTCAATCCGTCGGCATTTGCGCAGCCGGCGCTGGGCACGTACGGCAACTCCATACGCAACGCCTACGATGGTCCGGCGCGTCACGTCGTTGATCTGTCGCTCGTGCGCTCGTTCCGGTTCGCCAACAGTCAACGCCTCGAGGCGCGCGTCGAGGCATTCAACGCCTTCAATTGGTTCCTGCTGGATAACCCGAACACAACGTTTTCGGCTGCGACCTTCGGGCGCATCACGTCGTCCGGCGATCCGCGCATCATGCAGTTCGCGGTGAAGTACGACTTTTAGCAGCTGAAAACATGTCAACCTCCAATTTCCAACTCCCAACTCCCAGGCCATCTGGCTGTTTGGGAGTTGGAGGTTGGCTCTCGGTCTTCTGCCTTCTGCCCTTCACCTTCCTTGGGGCCGCCGGGACCACGATCGACATTGCCAGCCCCATGCCCGCGCCCGAGTGGGCAACGCTGGAGCGACGGATTCTCGCTGACAGCGTACCAGCGGCACGAGCGTTCTTCGCGAAGTACTACGACGAGCGCGGCTATTTTCAGCACGTCGTCCGATGGGGTGCCAACGATGGCCCTGATGATGCCTTCGAGAACACGACCGGGTGGCCCGAGCTGCATGCGTTGGGGGCCAGCGACGAGATCCTTCAGCTGCATCTCAGGGCGTGGGAGGGCATGATTCGCCAGTTCACCGAGGCGAAGACGACCGACGTGCCGATTGGCCGCCAGGGCATGTACTACAAGGATTTTTCGGTGCAGTCCGACTGGATGCACCATGGCGAAGCGCTTCGGACGTTCAACGTGCTGGCGCTGTCGGCGCCAACGCTGCCTGCATACCAGAAGCGGGCGCGGGCCTATGCGGCGCTCTACATGGGGGAGGATCGCGACGCGCCAAACTACGATCCACAGCACAAGATCATCAAGTCGATGATCAATGGTAGCCGCGGCCCGATGCTCCGGAAGGCGAACGCGCTCGACTGGGTGGGGGATCCGTTCGACGTCTCGAAGTTCATCGCGCTGCATGGCGAGGACAGCTACGAGCAATTCCTCGCGCACTATCAGGAGTACACCGACGTCGTCGGCGATCACTTTCTCAATCTGGTCGCCACCACGCTGCCGCTCAGCGCCTATCTCCTGGATAACGAGCCGAAGTACAAGCGCTGGCTCGTCGAATACATGGACGGGTGGCTGGCGCGGATGAAGCAGAACGGCGGCATCATCCCGAGCTATGTGGCACTCGATGGCACAATCGGCGGGCCCGAAGGTAAATGGTGGAACAACGCCTACGGCTGGGGCTTCAGTCCGGTGAATCCGGTCACCGGCCGACGCGAAGATCGCAACCGGATTCCGCGAGCGACGGTCGGATTCGCCAACGCTCTGCTCGTCACGGGCGATCAGAAGTACGCCGACGCGTGGCGCGCGATGATCGACGCGGTCAACTCCCATTCCCGTACGGTCGACGGACGCACGGAGTATCCAACCATGTACGGGGACAAGGGCTGGTATGGCTGGCGGACAGCGCCCTGGAACGTAGGCGCGCTCGAACTGTGGTACTGGTCGATGAAGCCCGGGGATCGGCTGCGCATCGGGCGCGATGCCTGGGTTGACTATCTGGAGGGCATGAATCCTCGCTTTCCCGAAACGGTATTGAAACGGGATCTCGACACCATCCGTCGACGAATCGCGGAGATGCAGAAAGATCCGACGACGCCCGAGACCAGGCTTGCCGACAACGCGATGGAATTCAACCCGGCGGCCGTTGGTGGAATGGTGCAGCTCATGTGGGGCGCGCTGGTCCCAGGTCGCGAAGGCAGCCTGTTGAGCGCGCGGCTGCGGTATTTCGATCCCGTTCGCCGCCGCGCCGGCGTGCCTGACGATGTGGGCGCGCTGGTGTCGGAGTTGAAGGACGACCGGACGGTCGTGACGCTGGTGAATGTGAGCCCGACGACCCCGCGGACAGTGGTCGTGCAGGGTGGCGGGTACGGCGAGCACCAGATTCTCTCCGCGGACGTGAACGGGAGAACCAGTTCGATCAACGCGCGCGATTTCACGGTGCGGCTCGCGCCGGGCGCGGGCGCGAAGCTGACGCTGGTGATGAGGCGCTACGCCAATCCGCCGACGGCGAAGTTCCCCTGGGACAGATAGGATCGGCCACGCTATGAAGGCAGCCCTTGTTTCCATCCTCACGATCGCATTGAGCGCGCAGGCTGCGGCTCAGTGGCTCAAGCAACCGACGAGCGGGATTCCACGCACCGCTGACGGCAAGCCGAATCTGACGGCACCGCCGCCACGCACGTCGGATGGCAAGCCCGACCTCTCGGGGCTGTGGTTGAAGGTGTCGCCAAAGTACGCGCGCAACGTCGTCGCAGATCTCAAGCCTGACGAGATCCAGGCGTGGGTGCGTGAGACGGTCGAACAGCGGCGCGAGGATCTGGGCAAGGACGGCATGCAGGTGCGCTGTCTGCCGCTCGGTCCGGCCTACGCCACCGCCGGTGACAGCACCGGGTCAGAAATGACGCGCATCGTCCAGACTCCGCAGCTCATCGTGATGCTCAATCCCGATCTCACGTATCGCCAGATCTGGATGGACGGCCGTGCACTCGAGCCGGAGCCGAACCCGTCGTGGATGGGGTACTCCGTGGGACGGTGGGAGGGCGAAACGCTCGTCGTCGAAAGCTCCGGCTTCCACTCCGGAAGCTGGATGGATCGGGACGGCCATCCGCACACGGAGCGACTACGCACGACCGAGCGGTACCGGCGACCGAGCTTCGGCGCGCTGGAGATCGAGGTCACGTTCTCAGACCCAGCGGCGTACGGCAGGCCGTGGACGGTGAAGGTTGGCGCGGAATACGCCGCCGACACCGAGATGCTCGAGTGGGTGTGCAACGAGGGCGCGAGCCGGAGCCTGGTGCACTGGGTCGGCACGGCAGCCGACGAACGGCGGAATGAAGTGAAGGTGGCGCCGGAGATCCTGTCGCGATACGTGGGCACCTACGTCGAGCAGCCACCGTTCTGGAGAAGCGTGCAAGGCCCTGGATCGCCTCGGGCCGCCGGGCGCACGGTGCACATCAGGCTCGAAGGCGGCAAAATCGTTGGCGACATGGATGGGCGCGGCCCGCAGGTGCTCATCGCGATGTCCGAGTCCGAATTCACCGGCCTTTACGGTCTCGGCGTCCAGTTCATCGACGGCGGGCTCTACGTGAAACACGTCTCAGGCAACTATCGCTTCGCGCGCAAGTAGGGCACTCGGCGGCTCCGCCACGAAATAAAGGAGGATCTCCGCTCACTCTTAATTGGTCGACACCTGCGGCCCCAGCGGTAGCCGCTGGACGATCTCGATGCGCGTACCCCACGGATCGGTAATGTAGGTGATGGTATTGCCAGTGGTTCCCTTGCGGACCGGTTCGTCGAGCTTGATGCCTTCCGCCTGGAGCTTCTTCACGAACGAGGCGTGATCTTTCACGTCGAAACCGATGTGGTCGAGCACACGCCCTCGAGTAGGCGCCTGCTTCGTGTCGGCCCGGGCGAACCGGATTTGTACGCCCGGTAAGTCCACGATCGGCGCGTCGTTTCGGGTGCCCGGCTTCCCACCGAAGGTCTTTGCATACCAGGCCTGCGCCTTGGGAATATCGGCTTCCGTGAGCGACAAGTGGATATGTTCATTGCGGATCGGCATCGGCTGCGTTTTGTCTTCCAGGATTTCGATGCGCACGCCGTCCGGCGTCACGACGAACGCCTGGTCCAGTCGATTGTTGCCGCCCGGCAGCACCTCCACCCCCGCCGCCTTCCACTCTGCGACCCGCTTCTGGACGTTGTCGACGATGAAGCCAACATGGTTCACCACCGACCCCACGGTGCCGCCCTCTCCTTTCTCGGTGCCGAGGATCAAGTTGATGTAGAGCCCGGGGAACATGATTAGCGGGTTGCCGCCGGGCATGTATAACTTGCCGCCCATGGCGACAAAGAGTTTCTTGTTCGCTTCCACATCCTTCGAGACGATGTGCCAATGGCCCATGGTGAGCCCGATCTCGTTGAACGCGGCCGGCTGCGCAGCCGCGGTGCCTGCGGTCAGCGTCGACGCCAACAACAATGCGACGAACACATTCGTCTTCATGGATGCCTCCCTATTGAGCCGCATGCCCAGTTGCCTGACGATGCGTAAACGACAGCTGTCCATGTTAACCAGCACACGCGCGTTTCGTCCCACAATCGACAAGAATGGCCTTTTCCTGACGAGGGACCACGTCCCTGTTCCCTGCTGCACGTTCTGCGAATTATACGGGCGGGCACCCCCGATCGTGCACTTCGGTTAGTCCAGTCAGGAGTCCCGCTTCGCCTTGCAAATGGTCGACACGTGTGGTCGAATTCGCGGCGGCGGACCGTGCTGGTCCGCTGCATCACACAAAGCTTGGTTCACTCCAGACCGGTGATTGGCTTGCGCCGATCCGTGAACGAATCAGGAACACGATCGACGCGTCGGAGGGATAGCCGATGCCTGCTGTGACCGCGGGACGTAGGTACTTTCTCGTCATCTCGCTGCTGCTTCTTGCCCTGGTGTTCCTCGGCTTCGCCCCCACGTTCTACCTGAGATCATTGTTTGGACGAATCGATGATCCAACGGGAAGCACTCGTCTCCCCGGGCACTTAATCTTTCATGGACTCGCCCTCACATCCTGGTATGCCCTCTTCTGTGTGCAGGCTGCGCTGGTCAGTGTTCGAAAGACGGGAGTGCACAGGAAGCTCGGTGTAGCCGGCGCAGTCTCGGCCCTGGCGGTTATCACGAGCGGCGTGGTGGTCTTGACGAATGCCGTTCCAAGACGGATTCCGGATGGAGTGGTGCCGCATCCCGAGCTCCTTGAAGGCTTCAGAGAGGTTGTCCTGTTCCAGACGTTCAGTCTGGCTGTGTTCGCCGGGTGTGTGGGCGCCGCGATTTACTTCAGACGGCAACCGGACGTGCACAAGCGCCTGATGTTGATCGCGTCCGTACTGCTGATCCCCGCCGCTTTGAGCACGAACAGGGATTTTGGTGCCGCCCTGCAGAGTGTGTTGCCCAGCTTTCTGGCGGTGGGGTATACGACGGACCTGCTGCTCATCACCTCCCTGCTCGTTTTCGATTTGGTGAAGCACCGAAGGCTGCTCGCCACGAGCATCTTCGGCGCCGTTCTCCTCGTGCTCGTCAGGCCGGTGTGGATGTCACTGGTGGTTCACAGCGACCTGGGCATCCGATGGACGAACTGGCTCGGCAGAATACCCACGTGAGCGTGACCCGCCGCGTGGACGGGGGTAACCGCCGAGACCTACTTCAGGCCACGCGCAGCGTGGTAGCGTAACCCTTCCGCGGCGCGGGCTCGCGAGCACGCTCGCTAACTGGGAGGGCATCATGAAAGTCGTTGTCGATTTGGGTGCATGCGACCTCCACGGACTCTGCGTGGAGGCGGCGCCTGAAGTATTCGAGATTGGCGACGACGGCGTGTTGCACGTCCTGATCGAGACGCCACCGGACGGTCTGCGCGCGAAGGTGGACAGGGCCGTGCGGGAATGCCCGACCGGCGCGATTTCGATTGAAGAGTGAGGCTGCCGTGCTGCGTCGCATCGTGGTCGTGGGCGCCTCGCTCGCAGGCCTGCGCGCGACCGAGACGCTGCGCGATCGGGGCTTCGATGGTGAGCTGACGCTCATTGGCGACGAGCCACATCGCCCCTACGACCGCCCGCCACTCTCGAAACAGGTGTTGCAAGGCACCTGGGAGCCGGAGCAGACCTTTTTCCGGCGGAAGGACGGCTACGACGCCCTCGCGCTCGACATGCGACTTGGCGTGCGCGCGACGTCGGTCGACCTTCGCGCCAGGCGCGTGATTCTGGCAGATGGCACCTTCGCCGACTACGATCGGCTCATCGTCGCAACCGGGGCGCGTGTGCGGAATCTCCCGGGTATGGCGCCCCGCGTAGGCCTGCTCGCCTTGCGCGGTCTGGATGACGCGATCGCGCTGCGGCGGGAATTGATGAACGCCTCGCATGTCGCGATCGTCGGTGCCGGGTTCATCGGCCTCGAGGTCGCCGCCTCCTGTCGCGCTCGCGGCTTGCAGGTCACCGTGATCGAGTCGCTCCCCGTTCCGCTTTCCCCTGCGCTGGGGTCGACGTTCTGCGAGATGGTCGCGGCCATGCACCGCGACCACGGCGTGTACCTTCGCACCGGGGTTTCGGTCACGGACGTCTTCGGTGAATCGCGTGTCGCCGGCGTGGTGCTCTCCGACGGCTCACGAATCGACACTGATGTGGTTGTGGTCGGCATCGGCGTCACGCCAAACACGGAATGGCTCGAGGGCAGCGGCCTCACTCTTGAGAACGGCATCGTCTGCAACGGCTGCGGTGAAGCCGCGCCGGGGGTGTATGCGGCCGGCGACGTGGCCCGGGTCGCCAATCGGTGGCACGGAGATTCACCGCGAATCGAGCATTGGACCAACGCGGTCGAACAGGGGGTGCACGCTGCCGAGAACGCGCTCGCCGGTCCGGCCTCGAGCACGAGCTTCTCATCCGTGCCGTACTTCTGGTCGGACCAGTACGATCGGAAAATCCAGTTCGTCGGTCGCGCACGTCCGCACGACGAGATGGTGATCGTCGACGGGTCGCTCGCCGACCGGCGGCTCACGGCACTTTACCGCTGCGGCAATAGCGTGGTGGCGTGTCTCGCCGTGAATCAGCCGCGCGCGCTGATTAAGTACAAGAAGCTAATCGCAGCCTGTGTTCCGTGGGAAGCCGCCCTCACGGCAACGGCTGCTTCCTAGCCCCTCCCGCAGGGCGTCTGTCGAGAGGTTCCGAGTTACCGTGCAGGTGCTTCCCAAACGGCCGCCCGTTTCAAAGCCAGTTGGCGACTACTCGTGGTTTATCCGTCAAACCGTGTCGGTTGCTGCCGGCGGTTCCATTCCCGTGTGGTCCAGCTAACCTAGCCGGTGCGGTTACGCCTGTTCGAACAAAGGAGCTGGCCGGCGTGACGGTCGATCCGAGCGAGCGTGAGTTCCTCGCGCAACTTCTCCGCGTGACGGTCGTACGTGTCGATGTCAATCGAGCGCTCAAAGAGGAACGCTTCGTCCAGACGGTCCAGCCTGTCTAGGATGGCCTTGGCCACTCGCTCGGCTGCCGCGACCTTCTTGCGCACAGCTGCCTTGCGAGCTTTCCAGATCACCTCGCGCGAGGCACCGTTCCCCTCCGTGTTCCCCCTTGGAGGGGCGTTGGATTGAGCACAAGTCGCTCAGCGCGTTACGTGCCCTGAGGAACGATCCTCGTTGCCCAGACGAACGGCTTCGCCCACAGCCTTGAGCCTGTGGCGGGGTGCTACGATCGACCCGCCCAAACGCTCAGTGCCGACCTTCGCGGAGTGGTGGAGTTGGGATCTTTCGTTCACTGGCCACGCCGAATTGCGCATGGAGCAACGAGGCGTGACCGAGGTGGAGGTCCGCGCTATGCTGGAGAGAGCCACCGGGGTCGAGGCCAGCGTGGAGGGCAGATTCATGATCACACCCAACGCGTGCAAGGCCCGTGGGTCGTGATCGTCGAGCCAGACGCCGAGGCCAGGTTGCTCGTCGTCGTCACCGTTTACGAGGTGTCCCAATGACGGAGCGCTCGCTGCAGGTAACCTATCGGAAGGGCCGGACATTCGCGGCGTACCTGCACCTCTCGCATCCAACCGGGGAGAAGAGCGCGAGGACCGTGGCATCGCCAGACGGGCTGCTCATCGTCGATTACGCAGCGTCTGGTCGCCCGTTAGGCGTCGAGATCACCGCGCCACAAGCGGTTCCTCTCGATCGCCTCAACCAGCTCCTCGCGGAGCTTGGCGAGCCTCCCCTCGCGGAACAGGACTACAGGCCCGCTCGGGCCGCGTAGGCGGACTTCAATCCATATCGAGGCGCAGCCAGTGTTCGTGCCTGGCGGGCGCTGAAATCGATTGGGTGCCGATCCTGGCTCGCCCGAATACCTTGCCTGACACGAGAACGGACCCAAAGGAGCGCACCCGTCACGCTCGTCCGTCGTGTCGTCCGCGCCGGAAGTTCCGCTAGAATCTGCGCCGATGGGCCTGGCCGTCGGGAAGCGAATTGGCGGCTTCGAGATCACCGGCCTCCTCGGCAGCGGTGGCATGGGCGAAGTGTATCGCGCGCGGGATACGAAGCTCGATCGTGAGGTCGCGATCAAGGTGCTGCCGGATGCGTTCGCGCAAGATCCCGAACGCGTCGCGCGCTTCCAACGTGAAGCCAAAACGCTAGCCTTACTGAGTCATCCGAATATCGGCGGCATCCATGGGCTCGAAGAAGCCAGTGGGATCACGGCTCTCGTCCTCGAGTTGGTCGAAGGGCCGACGCTGGCGGAACGGATCACGCGCGGCCCGCTGTCGTTCGACGAGGCGCTGCCGGTAGCACGACAGATTGCGGACGCGCTCGAAGCGGCACACGAGCAGGGCGTGATCCATCGGGATCTCAAGCCGGCGAACATCAAGGTGCGTGACAACGGCACGGTTAAGGTGCTGGATTTCGGACTCGCGAAGCTCGCACAGACGCCCGGCTCCGAGGACCGGGCGTCGGGCGTGGTCAGCCAATCGCCTACTATCACCTCACCGGCGCTGATGACGGGCGTCGGCGTGCTGCTCGGGACGGCAGCGTATATGTCGCCCGAGCAGGCGAAGGGACGCGAGGCCGACAAGCGCAGCGACATCTGGGCCTTTGGCTGCGTGCTCTACGAAATGCTCGCCGGGCAGCGCGCGTTTCCGGGCGACGACCTCTCGGAAACATTCGCGGCGGTGATCAAGAGCGAACCCGATTGGGCGGCGCTGCCCGTGACCATACCTGCGCCTGCGCGAAGACTCGTCGCTCGATGTCTGGAGAAGGACAGAAGGCGCCGTCTCGCCGACATCGCGGATGCGCGGCTGGAGTTGGACGATGCGTCGAATTCTCCGACAGACGACGCGGCCGCAGACACGGCGCCACTGCGGCGTCTGCGCTGGGAGCGAATCGCGTGGGCGGCTTGCACACTGTTTCTGGGGCTGGTCTCCGCGTTTGCGCTCGTCGTCGGGTTTCGTTCGCCTCCAAGTCAGCCCGAGCTTCGCGTCGACATCACATTTCCGCCCAACACCCAACCCGCGTCTCCGACGCTCTCTCCGGATGGCCGGCGGATCGCCTTCGTCGCACGGACTGATCGACGCAGCCGTGTGTGGATTCACACGCTGGATGGTCGCCCGGCGCGACCGCTGGAGCGCACCGACGGCGCCCAGGACCGACTGTTCTGGTCTCCCGACAGTCGTTCCGTCGGGTTCTTCGCCGAGGGAAAGCTCAAGCGCATCGACTTCGAAAGCGGCGCCGTGCAGACGTTGGCCGACGTCGTCGCGCCCTTCAGCGCGGGTGGAGCGTGGAACCGCGACGGGGTGATTCTCTTCGCGCCGACCAGAGGTCCGCTCTTCCGCGTGCCGCAGACCGGGGGCGAGGTCGCCGCCGTCACCCGCGTGGAAGCCCCGCACATTCGACATGTCCAGCCGCAGTTTCTCCCAGACGGTCGTCACTTTCTGTTTTTCAGCTTCGGGGATAACGACTTCCGCGGTGTCTATGTTGGCGATCTCGAGGGCGCGACCGCGCCGCAGCGGCTGCTCGCCGACGTTGATGGCGCCGTGTACGCGGCCTCGGGGCACCTGTTCTTCGCGCGCCAAAGTGCGCTCCTGGCTCAGCGCTTCGATGCCGATGCCTTGAGGCTGGTCGGGGCGCCGTGGCAGGTGACCGAGAGCATCCGTGCCCAGTTTGGGGTGATGACCTTTTCCGCGTCCGAGACAGGCGCTCTCGTCTATGTCAGCAGAGATGTCGAGGAAATCCAGCGTCGACTGATCTGGTTCGACAGGTCCGGAAAAGAACTGCAGCAGCTCGACGGTCGGGACCCCGTTGAGACCAGCACGGTCGGGGCGCTGTCGCCAGACGGCCGCCGGCTCGCCGTCGATCGGCGCGACTCGATTTGGATCCTCGGCACCGAGCGTGGCGGTCTCACCAGGTTTGGCACTCCGGACGAATTCTTTCCGCTATGGGCGCCGCTTGGCGATCGCCTCGTGTTTCAAACTCGCGTCGGTCGCGGAGTCAACAGTCTCTCGCAACGAGCGCTGACTGGCGGCGAGGCCGAACTGCTGGTCGCCACCGCCGGGCCCAGCGTCCCGAACGACTGGTCCCCTGACGGACGGCTGCTGCTCTACCGTGACAGCGGTCCGCAGACAGGCTTCGACTTGTGGCTGCTGCCCGTCGAGCGTGAGACCAGCTCAGGGCGCCTGCGGCCGGTCCCAGGCCAAAGCGCCAACCCTTTCACCAACACGGCCGCCAACGAAATGAACGGGCAGTTCTCGCCGGATGGTGCCGCGATCGCGTACGAGTCGGACGAATCGGGCGAGTGGGAAATCTATCTGCAGCCGTTCGGCCGCCCGGGAGCGCGCGAGCAGATTTCAGTGGCGGGCGGACGCTACGCGCGATGGCGACGCGACGGACGGGAGCTGTACTACCTCGCCCCCGATGGCCACCTCATGATGGTGCCGATGCGTCCGTCGTCCACGGAAGGGCCGCGTCGTGCCGCCGACCCGGTGCCGCTCTTCTCCGTTCTCGTTGCGCCCGGAAGCGGGCAGCGTCCACAGTTCGTCGTCACGAACGACGGCGAGCGCTTCCTAGTGAACGCGGTCACCAGCACCGCCCCAGTCGACGTCACGATGATCGTTAATTGGAGCTCGGCGCGCTGAGCCACCGTGTCGCCAGCAGGCCGTGGTGCACTGAGGTGCCGGAGGACCTGACTTAAATCTGACTAGGCTGTGGAAGTCCGCGACGGACCAACTACACCGAACTTTTCAGCGCCTCGATCTTTCGCAATCAGCTCGTCAATCGGTTCCAACTGGCGATGTTCTGGTCCACCTAACCTACACTCTGGTCTCGATTCCAGCCAAAGCTGAAGGCTGGTGCAGTTGCGCGGTTCGAACATCGCGTTTTCTGTCGAACGCGATTTGCAAGAAGCAGTGAAGGATCCGATCACGGCGCCTGCGCTACACTGCGAAATCAGCCGGTCACCCGTGCCTGATCGACAGCCGCCGCGGAGGGCCTCATGAAGGCGTCGTCGCCCGTTCGATGGTTAGCCGTGCTTGGCGGAGTCGCCCTGCTGGTCTCGGGCTCCGGCTCGTTCTCTGGCGCCGAACTGCGCGTGATGATTTCGGCCGGTTTTTATCGGGTCTATGCCGAGCTGGGCCCGGCGTTCGAGCGCGCGACCGGCCATCGCCTCATCACGACGCGCGGTCCGTCGATCGGCGACTCTCCGGAGGCCATTCCGACCCGCCTCGCGCGAGGCGAGCTCGCCGACGTTGTGATCCTCGATGGCGGAGCCGCCGACGAGCTCGCGAAGCTAGGTTTTGTGCGCCCTGGCAGCAAGGTCGATCTCGCCCTCTCGCAGATTGGCATGGTGGTGCGCTCTGGGGCCGCGTTGCCGAATATCGACACCGTCGAGGCGTTCCGGAGGACGCTCCTCGCAGCCAAATCTATCGGCTACTCGGACAGCGGCAGCGGCACCTATCTTTCGACCACGCTGTTCGCGAAGCTCGGCGTGGCGAACCAGGTCGCAGGCAAGAGTCGAAAGGTGCGTGGGCCACCATCCGGTGAACCAGTCGCCGCGGTCGTTGCGCGTGGTGAGGTGGAGATTGGCTTCCAGCAAATCAGCGAGCTCATACACGTCCCTGGCGTGACCTACGTCGGGCCGATTCCGGCGGAACTTCAGGCCGGATTTTCCTTCGCCGGCGCGATCACCAGCGCAGCTAAGCAGCC